>Ga0308157_10006148_pt1 | contig 14538 bp, 9 predicted proteins | sample PhyBR1_FD_201035 | JGI IMG/M metagenome (GOLD analysis project Ga0308157, IMG submission 201035) | Phyllosphere microbial communities from UC Gill Tract Community Farm, Albany, California, United States - DLSLB.R1 | ecosystem: Host-associated > Plants > Phyllosphere > Unclassified | place: USA...
GAAACTTGGATCTATCGGTTTGGGGATAGAAAAAATGCTGGGGAAAGTGTCGTTCTTGAAGTGCCACCAATAGCTGCTCCGAAAGCGACCACTTACCAAACGACTTTAACCTGGGAATTAAGTATTGTACCCGATAATTAATAAGTTAGGAGAAGAGCTTCGGCTCTTTTTCTTTTTTAGGAAAGCGAATACTCAATAACTACTATCTATAATGAAGAACTAAATCGAAAAAGCTATGATACATACTTATAAACTAAGAACTATATTTCACGAGAACATAAATAGTTTTGTGAGTAAATTACATTATAAAACTGACTGATATGGATATAAAATTATCAAGATAGATACATGGTTTTCATCAAGTCGAATTTGTTCAAAATGTGGTATAAAAATGCCAAGAAAATGCTCAATATTCTTTAGAAAAATGGATTCCCTCTTAGTTATATGTATTGTATATAACAGTTAGTTTATTTTATTTGGAAATCTAAGTAAGTCCAGTTAATTCTATAAATTATAATATTGTCCTTTATGCCGTTATTATATAATTCCGCCTTTTTAAAAAAAAATTACTCCAGAGATAAAATAGCAACCTTCTTATTTAGAATGTCATGCAAATTTGACAATTTGAAATCTCTTTGATAGCATTGTTATTCAAAATGAATTTCGGAGGTGTGATAATATTGTCAGATAGTTCGGACGAAAGCGATTCGACGGTATTTCTTATAGTTCCTTATTATTTAAAAGAATAGTTTTATATTAGCGCGTTGCCATGTTGAAATGGTAAGGTGCCTATTTGTGTATAAAAAATTCTATGAATATGAGGAGTATTAAATGTATAATTTTGACTATCTATTAACAATATCTGAAATTAAAAAAAAATATGGGCTAGATGATTTAGAACAAGGACTAGATAAAGTAAATGCCTCCCAGAGATTAAAAGAAAACGGTCCAAATAAATTAAAAAATAAAAAAACACCTAAATGGAAGTTATTAATCAGGCAGTTTAACAATATGATTATATATATATTAATTTTTTCAGCATTATTGACTTTCTTTATGGGGCACTATTCAGATGGTGTAATCATCGGGATAGTTGTTGTTATTAATGCATTGATAGGATATTATCAAGAGTCTAATGCATCAGATGCATTAGAAAGAATTAAGGAAATGCTGTCTTCTGACACAACAGTTTACAGAGGCGGGAAAAGAATAGATATCCCCGCTGAGGAACTAGTCATTGGAGATGTTGTTTTCTTAGAAGCTGGCGATAACATACCAGCAGATTTAAGAATTGTTAATACTGACAACCTAAGAATTCAAGAGTCTGCCTTGACTGGTGAAGCAGATTCGGTTGAAAAAATATCAGAAGCTTTATTGAATGGAAAAACACCATTAGCTGAGCGTTTTAATATAGCATATGCTTCAACCTTAGTAACCAATGGAAGTGGTTTAGGTGTGGTGATTGCAACTGGCGACAATACGGAGATAGGTAAAATTTCAAGGGAAGTGAATGATGTAAGTGAAAGAAAAACTCCTTTGATGCAAGAAATTGATAGATTAGGCAAAGGAATTACCTATGTGATAATGGGCGTAGCTATCTTTCTATTTGTATTCAGCCTGTTTTTTAAAACATATTCATTATCAGTTTTATCTTTAGCAGTAGTTACAATGATCGTAGGATCTATTCCAGAAGGTTTACCAGCTACGACATCTGTAGTTTTAGCGAATGGTGTTAGTGATATGGCAAAAAACAAACATACGATAGTTAAGACTTTGCCTGCAGTAGAAACACTTGGATCTGTAGATGTAATTGCTACCGACAAAACAGGAACATTAACTAAAAATGAAATGACTGTGACAGATATTTTAATCGATGAGAGCTATTTTCAAGTATCCGGAAATGGATATGAACCTGAAGGTAATATTATGGAGAATGGATCACCAGCGGAACTAACACCACGTTTGAAATTATTTTTGGAAGCCGGATTCGAGGCTAACGATACTGTATTAACTCATAATAATGGTATTTGGGGGATTAACGGAGAACCAACAGACGGAGCGTTTTTAACCCTATATCACAAAATATTCCCGTACAATCAACATCCTGATTTCAAAGAACTTGACATGTTGCCCTTTGATTCTGATTACCGTTATATAGCAAAATTAGTAGAAAATAAAAAAGGAGAGCATCTTCTCTTCATCAAAGGTTCTCCAGATAAATTATTTCCTATGTCTCAATCGATAGAAGAGGATTTTCCATTAGAAAAATGGAACCATCTTGTCCAAGACTTGTCTGAACAAGGCAAACGAGTAGTCGCAGTTGGGTATAAGAAAGTTCCATCTAGTATAGATGAAGTAACACATGATTTATTGCTTGAGGGGATTCATCTTATCGGTTTAGCAGGAATTATAGATCCACCTCGTGAAGAAGTCATTGGTTCATTAGCAGACATGAGAAAAGCAGGTGTTGATGTAAAAATGATTACTGGTGATCATCCATTAACAGCTAAAACCATTGCTGAAAAATTAGGATTAGCATCAGAAATTAATGTTATTACAGGTACGGAAATCGATGAATTATCACCTGAACAATTGGAAAATATTGTTTTAAATCATCAAGTTTTTGCTCGTACTACACCAAAGAATAAATTAGAAATAGTGGAGGCACTTCAGAAAAACGGAAAAGTAACTGCGATGACAGGAGACGGAGTGAATGATGCGTCTGCTTTAAAAAGAGCTGATATTGGTGTAGCAATGGGTGTTAAAGGAACAGATGTTGCGAAAGACTCCGCAGATATGATTTTGACAAATGATAATTTTTCAACAATGTCTGTTGCTATTCTAGAGGGTCGTAGAATTTATGACAATATCAAAAAGAGTATTTTATTTTTATTACCCACATCTTTTGCAGAGGGTTTAATTATTGCATTTACTATTATGATGCAAAGAGAACTACCTTTACAACCAACCCAGTTATTATGGATAAATATGGTTTCGGCTATTACGATTCAATTTGCGTTCATATTTGAACCTGCAGAATCAGGAATTATGAATAGAAAACCAAGAAAAACAGGTGGTTCATTACTAAACCGCCATGATATTTTTCAGATGGCATACGTATCAGTGATAATCGCGTTAATTAGTTTATTTTCTTATGAATGGCTAATTAGCGAAGGAGCTAATCAAGCAACAGCCAGTACAATGATGGTGAATATCATTGTCATGTGTAAAATTTTCTATTTATTTAATATTAGAACTGCCAAATCAGCTTTCTCAAAAGATTTTTTTTCAAATCCGATGGCGTTTATTATTATTGGGATTATGTTGGCGTTCCAAGTGGTTCTTACGTGCGTTCCGTTCATGCAAGTAGCTTTTTATACAGAAGGACTGACGCCTTTAGAATGGGGGGGAACAATTCTTGCAGGAATATGCGTGTTACTGATTGCTGAAATTGATAAAGGAATTAGAATTTGGAAGACAAAATCAATCAAAATCAGTGAAAAATAATAAATAAAAATGTAGTGAGTCTCTTAAGTTAGACGCAAAGATCTAATTTAAGAGATATCTGTAGGAAATTAGAAATTTCACTATGATAAAGTACGTCATGCTGAAATTCAATATATGGACAAGTGAAGGAATCTATGAATATAGGTGTGCATTACTAATCGCGTTAAATTAAGGAATGCAAGGAACATATAATCTAAAATGCAAGATAGTAAAATCAAAAAAACACAAGAAATATTAGTGAGTTCAATTAAAAGAATTTCGCCATTAATCAATCGAAGCAGAAATAAACTTCGATTGATTATTTTTTGTTCTGAATTGATTTTGGCAAACTAAGCCCTAGATCAAGGAAAAATATTCATGGGAATTTAGAAAGTTATGGTAATCATAAGCGACTCGTTGGATGCTTTTTTTATTACATTAGTAATTTTTATAGTTCAGTCATTGTATAATAGTCTCTACTCATATCTATTCTATAAATATATTATTGGTAATTATGAGTTTTTTATTAGAAAACTTATTGGAGGAATTATATGACTAGAAAAATTTACGGCTATGCCCGGGTTTCAACTAAACAGCAAGATCTTTCGCGGCAATTAGATTTATTAGAAACTTATCGCTGTGAAAAAATCTATACTGAAAAAATTAGTGGTGTCCGTGCAAGTCGTCCTGAACTAAATAAACTAAAAAAACGTGTAAATTCCGGTGATCAAATAGTTATTGAGAGCTTCTCACGGTTTGGTCGTAGCACAAAAGATTTAATTAACCTTGTTTATTTTTTTGAAAAAAAAGGAGTTAAAATAATCAGTATAAAAGAAAATTTTGATACTCAAACTCCTCAGGGAAAATTAATGATCACTGTTTTCCAAGCTTTTAGTCAATTTGAACGAGATATTATTGTTGAAAGGACCCTTGAAGGATTAAACTCTGCACGTGCAAGAGGTAAGGTTGGTGGCCGGCCAAAGGTAGATCAAGACGTTCTTCAAGAATCACTCTCATTACACCTTACAAAAGGATTATCTGTCTCAGAAGTTTGTAAAAAAACTGGGATTAAACAATCAACTTTTTATCGCTATTTAAAACTAGAGAGGAATCTTTCTGAATTGAGTTAGTTCTTATGGCCCCAGTATTTTTTAAGTGACCAAAGAAATATATCACTTTATTTTGAAAAATATTTCTGGTATAGTATGATGTAAGTATAAGCCATGTATAATAGGTATTGGCTTAACTTTTATTTCTCAAAAACCTTCGTTTTTAGTAATTTAAATTCGTTATTTATCATTATAAATAGGAAACCTAATCTAATCACTTTTTCAAGACATCTTATGGTATCAGATGTCTTTTTTTGTGCTGTCCTTAAAACGAAGATTTTTGAGACATCTAAGAATATAGGAGGAGGGGTATGAAACACTTAAAAAGATGCATAGTAAGTATAGGTATAGTATTGATTCAAGTTTATGCACCACTAGTTGTTCATGGGACAGAAGTACACTCGGTGGAAACTGAAGGAACAATTGGTTTTACTGGGGTATATGAAACACCAGGAATACCAGAGCCAGCACCAGAAGTTGAGGTAAAACCAAGCTTTCCCAAAGAAATTGTTCAATCACCATCAGAAGTGCGAAAGAGTGAACATAAAAAATTCCCTCAAACGAACGAGAGTCAGATGAGTGCTTGGAAAATATTGGGCATTCTGATCATCGTAGTCATACTTGGCTTTTGGTTTTGGAAAAAACAAAAAGAAAAAAACAATCAAAGAAAGTAGGATTTAAATATATGAAATTCGTTAGATTAGCAACCATTGCAGCATTATCAACTACTATTTTCGCCGGAGGAGCGGTTTCTGCGTTTGCCGACGAGACTCGTCAAGTGACGACCAACGGAAATATCGAGTTTACACCTAGTACAGACGAACCAGAAATCGTTGTTCCACCAGTAGAAGAACCAGATGTAGAGATTGGACCAGAAGTACCCGGAACCACGGGTCCTTTGTCAATTGTAAAGGCTGCGACAATGAATTTTGGTTCACAAGTGATTTCAAATCAAGATCAAACGTACAATATGATTGCAGAAAGACAACAGAAGACCGGAACGACTGGTGATGAGAATAAAGTTCCTTATGTCAGTTTTGCACAAGTTTCTGATACTAGAGGAAGCAATGCAGGTTGGGATTTGAAAGTCAGTCTAAGTGACTTTCAAGCGGAAAATACGCAAAATGCTATCTTGCGAGGAGCCAAAGTTACTTTAAAGGATCCACAAATTCAATACACGGGGAATAATCAAGAGTTAGCTCCAGCTGCACATGCAAATAATTTGGAATTGGTGCCTAATAGTGGTGCTGTTTCAGTTATGACCGCTGAATCAAACAAAGGAGCGGGACGCTCATCTGTTGTTTGGGGAAATCAAGCAGACTTAGATGCCCAAGTTGAGGCAAATGCAAGTGCGCCTGTGACAAACAATGCCATTCAATTATCTGTACCTGGCGCGTCAGCCAAAGACGCGACCACTTATACCTCAACATTGACATGGGAATTAACGACTACACCAGGTAGCGATGTAGGAGCCTAATAGATTTATGTATCTAATGATGGATTAGGGCGTAAGTCGCACATGACTAAAGTAGCGTTACATAATGTGTAGCGCTGCTTTTTTGAATGAAACATCGAAGGAGTGTGTTTGATGATAAAAAGTACGACATATCAAATAAAGAGGAGGTTTCAATGGGGGGGGGTATTACTTATTATGTTATCGTTTTTGTACTCTCCAATTCTTGTTTCTGCAGAAGAAAATTTAATTTTTTATGTCACACCAGAGTTTCCAGACAGTCAAGTAGAAGGAAGTGGCCGTTACTTCGACCTTAACAGTGAACCTGGAAGTACAGAGGAATTGACACTGAAAATTCAAAATGCCAATGATCAAGCAAAGACGATTGAAATCACGGCTCATACGGCATTTACTAATGTCCAAGGAGTGGTGGAATATGGTAAAGATGCCGAAAAGGCAGACCCAACATTACCCTATTCTTTAGCAGACTTAATTGAACCCCCGACGCCTATTGAATTGGCCGGAAACGAAACGAAGACTGTCAAAGTCACGCTAAATATGCCTAAAGAAGCATTTTCAGGATTTTTAGTGGGTGGCTTAAGAATCGCAGAGGTGAGCGAAGAGCCACAGGAAACAGAAACAAGTGAAGAAGGTGTGGCGATTAAAAATGAATTTGCCTATGTCGTAGGAGTGGTGGCAAGTAATGACCGCTCTGCCGTAAAGCCTGATTTAGATTTATTGGATGTCTTTGCCGATCAACTCAACTATCGCAATGTGATCAGTGCGAACTTACAGAACTTTACACCTACCTTTGTCAATCACTTAGAAGTAGAAGCAACGGTGCAAAAAGAGGGGGAGAACGATATTCTCTATCGAGCCAAGCAAGAACAGATGCAAATGGCACCTAATTCTAATTTCAACTTTCCAATCTCTTTAGAAGGCGATCGCTTTCGAAGTGGCGAGTATCTGTTGAAAATGACGGCACGTTCAGGAGAAGAGGAATGGCAATGGGAACGGAAATTTACTATTGAAGCAGATGAAGCCCGAGCATTGAATCAGCAAGATGTCACGATTGATACGAGTATCAATTGGTGGCTCGTTGCCGCGGTCATCCTGATTCTTTTCTTGTTGTTGATTATTGTTTGGTTACTTATTAAGAAGCAAAGAGCTAAAAATAAGGAGGACCAGCGAGATGAAAATTAAAAAGGTCTTGGTCATGGCAAGTGTTAGTCTTCTTTGTTTTCCTTCGCTCTTTTTCCCAGTGATTTCAACGAGTATTCCTGTGTCTGCCTTTGAGAATTCTGTGGAACTATCGAGAGAATCAGAATTGATAAATCCACTGACCAGTACAACAGAAACAAAGGCGCCTATTTTTTCATTCGAAGAAAATCAAGAGCCACCTATAGCAAATAAACAGTTTCAATTAGTCGTACGTTCCAGTCAAGATGTTTCCGAGTTTGTGTTGAATCTCCCAGAGGGAGTCAGTATCGTAGAAGACAAGCAATCTGCTGATAGTAAGTTCACTAATATAGAAGGAAACCAGTGGCAAGTACGGACGAATTCTCCACAAATGACCTTTTCCATTCCACTAGTTGTAGAAAAAGCAGGAGCATATGAGATAGCTGTCGGAGAATCAAAAATAACGCTTAACATTCAAGCAGAGGAGAGCCAAGAAACAAGTGAACAAGGAGTCACTTCCTCGGAAGAAAAAGAAATAGCGAAGACCGAAGAATCAACAGTCGAAGAAGAAGCGAGTGTATCAAGTGATGAAAAATCATCACCCACAGATACTTCGCAAAATGATCCAGAACAAGTAACAGAAAGCGCTCGGTCAACAAAAGAAGCAAGTGTCCAAGATGTGGCGAATTGGGAAGAGTTCATCCGTGCATTTGTAGATCCGTCAATAACAACGATTAATGTTATTTCTGATTTCCAAACACCAGATAATCCTCGACTCAATCTAACGGATATTACGACAGGTGGAACGAATAACCCTAATGGTGGAACAGCATTTGTTTATCTTAATGTAGCTAATATCTCTAGAAATCTAACGGTCGAAGGAAATGGCCATCAAATTGATTTTCGCGCAATCACTTTATGTTTTAACAATATTACGGCTAATTCTTCAACTCCTTGGAATATCGCGTTAAAAGATTTAGAGATATACCACGGAAACTATTATGGACCGTTGACTTTCAATGATTTGAACGTTACGAATCAAACTGCTAGTCAGATCACTTACCATAATATTACGAACTACGGAAATCAACTGATTCATTCACCTTACAGTAGTATTAAAATCTCAGGTAAATCAAGTAGTAAACAAGTATCAGAGTATACTTCCTCTTTTGGTACGTGGCGCATCAATGCACTAGATCAAACGAATATCTATGCTTCAAATTTAACGATAGTTGAAGATGCTGAGGTTGAATTAGAAACAATTAGCGCAGGTAATTTAGATTTAGGAGGAGTAGTACACCCCAATAACAACTTTAGAATGGAAAAAAATTCATCTTTAAATGCTGTATCAAAAGGAAATGCTGGCGAAGCTGATGGAACAAGTTTACTCGTTCGAAGAGGCAGTGTTGAAATAGATGAGGGTGCAAAGCTGAACTTAGTACCACAAAATCTAAGATCAGCAATTTCTTTACGTACTGCGAACTCATCGCTCAGAATAAAAGAAAAAGGTGTTCTTACCATCGATTCTAAAGGAACAAAGGCAAATGCCAATGGGGCTCTATATAATATTATTTGGATGGCGGTAGGAAGCAATCTACTAGTAGAAAGTGGGAGTATATTGAATATTGTTGCCACTGAAATGGCTGCCTCACCATCAAATATTGTACATGTTAATGGGAATGCGACGGTATCCATCGGCAAAGATGCTACCTTGAATATAAAAAGTGACAGTACTTCAAACGCTCAAAATTTGATGTACTTCGCTTCTGCAGGTTCAACCTTTGAATTTTCTGATGCTCAAGAAGTGAATCTAGAACGAACTGGAACGATCGCCGGAACGTCGACCGCCAACGGATTGATTAATATCGCAGGAAGCACCGGGTTATTAGATATCGATGTCCAATCACTGAAACAATGGGCAAGAGGGAATTTTGAAGCGACACCCGATCATTCATGGACTCCGATCTTTAATTTGAATCTACGCTATACAGGAGTAGTTCCTCGTATTGAGACTGTTTCTTCGATTTCACAAGAAACGGCAGATAGTTTTAAGCAATATTTCACTACGCAAAATGTCCAACGGATTTTATTTGAAAAAATTCCAGATGTCGAAGTCACAATTGATCCGTTAACAGAAGATCCGAATGAAGTGAATTCTCATACGATTACTGGAAAGGCGAATCCTAATAGTGTGATCCGCTTCTCAGGCGATCCAGCGATTCCTTCAGGCTCTATTACTTCACCTGATATTTCTGAAAGTGAAAAGTATCATACAACGGCAAATGAGAATGGAGATTATCGCTATGAATTACCGGAAGATCGACGGTTTACTGCTGGGAATACCGTGACAGCCTATGCTTTTTTAAATGGAAAAAATGATACTGCTAGTACAATTGTAGAGGAAAAAATTGTGGTGGCACCAGTGGACCCATTAGATCCTGAAACGGAAATTGCCCCAGAGAATAAGCCTGAAATACCAGAAGATCAAGGACGTTTGAGTCTAGATTTTGTGTCTCAATTTAACTTTGATACGCAAAAAATATCTGTTAGTGATCAAACTTATTATGCACAACCGCAACGATTATTAAATGAAGATGGAACAGTGAATGAAAGCGAGGAAAGACCAAACTTTGTGCAGATCAGTGATCGTCGTGCCGGCAATGAACGCAGTGGTTGGCAGTTATCAGTTACTCAAAATGAACAATTCCGTAATGAAAGCGGACATGAATTAATTGGCTCTGAAATACAGTTATTCAATCAAGAATTAGTGACTGCACAAGGTGGAACGGCGCCTAGGTTACAAGAAGAAACTACTCAAAGAATCATACCAAATACAAAAAAAATCTTGTTACAAGCAGATGAAGAATCTGGGACAGGAACATGGATCTATCGTTTAGGGAATCAACAAACGGCAAAAAAAAGTGTCGGTCTCTATGTACCGAGAGGAGCGAATCCAGAAGCAACTAGTTATTCGACAACGCTGACATGGGAATTAAGTGCAGTTCCTGGTAATTAAAGGAAAGAGAATCGTTCTCTTTCCTTTCTTTGTATAGGAGTAAATTCAGGGAAACTCGTTTTAGTTTTTTTAGAAGGATAATTCATATTTAATGAATGAAATTTTGAGTAAGATACGATTATGCTCTAAAAAGAACACTTTATGAAAAAAATAGTTTATCCTTTTATATTCATATTATAATTTTCTTAAAGGAAAGAAATAAAGCAAATAGTGTGAATAGGTTAAAAGAAAAATATATCAATAAAACTGCTAGAATTTCTACTCGATAAAGATAAGATGATGTAAAAAAGTTGATAGAAAGTGATTAAATAATAGAAAGGAATTTCTCAAACATGAATTATTTAAAAGATTATCGTTTATGGTTATGTCTTGTAGGAATCGTTGGGTTAGGATTTTTATCAAGTATTTTTAGTGGCAACCCAGGAGACTATTACTATTCTTTACAATTACCACCATTTGCACCGCCTAGCTGGATATTCGGACCGATGTGGACCCTCCTATATATTATGATGGGGGGCGCGTTGTATTTAATAATAAATCTGCCTTCTACAAAAATGAAAGGCAAATTATTAATCTTATTTACGATTCAGTTTGTTTGTAATTTTTTATGGACGATACTATTCTTTAATTTAAAGAATAGTTTTATTGCAGCTATTGATATCAGTTTACTTTTAATTTTCTTAACGATTTTACTCTATCAATTGTGGGTAAATAGGCGTAAAGCTATGCTATTGATGATTCCCTACTATCTATGGGTAATATTTGCTACTATATTAAATTATTCAATTTATTTTTTGAATTAATTCACGTGGAATATACCAACATTAGTCTCTAAATAATAAAATTTTTTGTTGAGTAGAGTATCTTTTGTTGAAATTACTAATACCACACAGACTGAATGATCACTTCAGTTTGTGTGGTACTTTATATAAATAGTCATTTGAATTTAATTTTCAGGTAATTAGTTTTTTCAGACCACGAATGGATACTGGGATGATGTCCCCGTTTTCTAAAGTGACTTCCCGTATCTTTTTATTAATCATTTGAATATTCTGGGTATTTACCACATATGATTTATGGCAACGAATAAAGTGATGGTTTCTATCTTCAATCCCTTTTATGTTGCCATAGAACTGTAATTGACTATAAGGGAGATGTACCTCTAATTTATGAGGTACGCCAGGACAAGTAGAAAAGTATTGAATATCTTTAACAGGTAAAAATTTGATTTCATCGTTGAATTCGATTTTAAACATCTCTTTTTCTAAAGGAGCTATTTGAAGATCTTCAAATAGCTTACTTAAAATACGTTCGATATTAATTTTTAAATGCAAAATATCTTCCTTGATAATATAATCAGTGGGTTCAATATTATTTTTCAAAATAATCAACGAAAGATCAGCATAGGAAGTGACATAAATTATTTTACCAGATGGATCAAGATCACGAATTTTTTGACCGAGTTCAATCCCATTCAATTCACTGTCTTTCAATTCGATATCTAAAAAATAAATACCGAAAGGAGCTGTATGGATTTGAACACTTCTGAGTAAATCTTGGGAATTTGAAGTGACGAAATGGATATAGCAGCCTAAGTTTTCGATCATGATTCGATTCTTTATGACAGTAGTTATTATCTCCAGTTGTTTCGGGTCATCTTCACATATATATATTGGAATCATTAAAAAAGCTCCTTTTAATGTGTTTGTATATAAATTGTTTGAGAAAAACGCTGATTTTCAATTGAAGTTTCAATCAATAGATAAGGGTTCGTTTTTGCCAAATCATCCAGGATATGCAGACCCAGTCCTTCATTTTTGGGATTGCTCTTCGTAGAAAAACCCTTTTGTTTTAATTGGTTAAGTGGCAGTGTATTGATAGTTGTATTAACTACTCGAATAACTAACGAATTTTTCTTCTTTAAAATTAACAATTCGATTTTTTTCTTTTTTGTCGCAGCAGCTCCTTCTGTTGCGTTATCTAAGACAATACCAAGTATACGAACTAAATTGACCGTATGCTTGGAATCAATTTTGACTTCTTCAGGTATGGTTATCTGTAGAGAGATGCCTTTCTCTATTGCCATCATTAATTTTAATGACAATAAACTTCTTATTTCCGGTACATTTATTTTATCTAATAAACTAAGATTTGCCGGGGAAAGATTCATTATCTCACGTGTAGGCAATATATTTTGATCGTAATATTTTTTTAGCCCTTCCAGATCCCCTTCAATAATATAACTATTCATCGAAAATAATAGATTCTGATAGTCATGCTTGAATTCCCTAAGTTCTTGATAATTTTTCTCAATATCTCTTATATAATCTTGTTGTAGCTGGATACGCTGTTCCAATAGTTGTTCTTCCATTTTTGCATTTGAAATTTTCCAATAATAAATAAAAATAATTAAACCAATACATAAATATAGAATAAAAAAAGTAGTATTTAATGCAAGAACTTCCGGATTTCCTCCTGAAAAACGAGTATATAAGATAATAATATAATAAGTTGAAAGAATAAATACACCGATTGTACCGATTATTTGGTAATCAACTGCATAAGACCAATTATCAAGGGCTTTTCTAAAACTATAAGCAAGGATAAAAGACAAAAGAGCTGAAAGTGCAATATGAAAGTACTGCGAGGCGTCTCCGGGTTCGATCACGGAAGAACCAAGTACTATAAAGTCTCCTATACTTGCTAGATGATCTCCTAGCAGAGAAGATAGTAATCCCAAAGTTAAAGCATACACTAATTGTCGATGTGATGAAGATAAAAAATGGAATATCATAGCTAACATAAAAATTGCTATTAGTGTAGAAAAAATACCAAATATTGGGTACAAGAAACTTAATATAATAGCATTTAAACAAGTAAGACTTAGAAAAAGAGATTTATGTATTATTTGATGATCGATGAGTAATATACAAATTGTATATATGAAATATTGTAGGGCTATAGGCCATAAAAACATAGAATACATCTCCCAATGTGTTTTCTAAAATTATAGCATAAAGCTTATAATATAGTTTTTTAGTAATTAATTTAACCTTTTTAATTGTATAGAAAATTACCGTTTTCTATACAGTTGGATGTTTTACAAGTTATATGGAGTTTAATAAGAGTTTTTCTTTTAGTCATGGTATGTTTTATTTTGATGGTTTATCAAAATATATATAGAATGGTATAATATTTATGCTGTCTGCTACCCCGGCCTATTCTGGCAAGGGGAGGAGGTTGTATTATGAATTACCTTTTCGATATGTTTTTTGCAATCGTAGCAGAAGTAACCGCGCATTACATCTGTAAATGGCTGGATTGCAAAATTATTGCCAAAAACGACAGTAAGCCTACCCGTTAATCTGAATAGAACGTAAAAGAAAACCACTAGCCCGCCAGCTAGTGGTTTTTGGTGTATCATGAATTACCTTTTCGTTAAAATAATTATACCATATCTACTAAAAAATACAATTAATAGATAATAGACGAATTATCATTACCACTTTGATGAAAAAAGTGAATAATCATTTATTAACAAGCTCTTGAAAGGCAGGATCGTACTCTGTTGATGCTTGAGATATTAATACATCCATATCATCAATTAAGCTTTGTTTTTTTGAATTGCTGCTTGAATTTTTTCTTATCTAAAAATCTAAAAAAATGTATCTCCAGGATGTAACCATTTTCTTTAAGAAACTCCTTTGAAATTGTTGATACTATTGAGTTCCCCCCCCCACTTCTTTGGATTTTCTATCTTCAATTGCTATAGTCTTCTCTCTCCTCCTTTTTCTCTTTGTATATACGCTTATAACCGTACCCTCTCTTATCACTAAATATATAGAAAGATTAGTCTTTCTATATATTTAGTGATATAATCCCTTTTTTTGAAAAAAGGTACTTTATTTGTTGACATACTCCACTTCAATTGGTATAGTCCAATTATAAGGGGCTTCCCTCCCCTATTTGTAAAGAAAGGTTGGTTTTAATGAATTATAAAGACACGTATAAAAAAATCGATGAATTATTAAGTCATATGCCAAATTATATAAAAGATTTTGTACAGGCTCGTGATGACCAAGATCAATCCCCACAAACTACACTGGAATATTTGAAAAATTATAAATTATTTTTTCAATGGTTAATTAGTGAAGCTGTTGTAGCAGATACTTCTATTCATTCATTGAGAGAATTGACTCCTTATGAATTAAATTTATATAAATCACATCTTAAACGACGCTCCAAAGAGAATATAAAAAAAGTATCTACGAAACACTATTTGCAAGATAGCAATA
>Ga0308157_10006149_pt1 | contig 14538 bp, 13 predicted proteins | sample PhyBR1_FD_201035 | JGI IMG/M metagenome (GOLD analysis project Ga0308157, IMG submission 201035) | Phyllosphere microbial communities from UC Gill Tract Community Farm, Albany, California, United States - DLSLB.R1 | ecosystem: Host-associated > Plants > Phyllosphere > Unclassified | place: USA...
TTGTAACGCAGCTCCCAATAACATTGAGAATAAAAAGAACAACGCCATTTTATAATCTCCGAAAAGTTTGAAGGCATTCAACCCCAATTGTTGTGATAAAGGCGCATCTTTATCAATTAATTTCTGAGGCGGGCATTTTGGTAATGTCAAAGCATAAATACCTAAAGCAATGGCAGCTACACCAGCGATATAAAACTGTCCTTCTGTCGCTTTGTTTCCCGTAAGATTGGTAATCCACATTGCGACTATAAAACCTACAGTTCCCCAAACTCTAATTGGCGGAAAATCTTTAACAACATCCAAATGGCTATTTTTCAAGATCGTATAAGAAATAGAATTGGTCAATGCAATTGTTGGCATATAGAAACACATTGCCAATAACATAATGTAGAAAAACGAATCCGGTGTTTCTGCGTGTGGCAAAATAAAAAGAACCGCACCATAAAGAATCTGTAAAACAGAATAAATCCTCTCCGCATTGACCCACCGGTCAGCGATAATTCCTGTAATAGTGGGCATAAAGATCGAGGCAATACCCATTGTTCCGAAAACCGCTCCAAACTGAGCGCCATCCCAATGTTTTGTTCCGAACCAGAAGTTAGCCATCGTAATTAGCCAAGCTCCCCAAACAAAAAACTGAAGAAAGCTAAGTATTGTCAATCGTAATTTTAAATTCATATCTGAAAAATGATATTATATATTTTATTCTATTTTTTTATTTCTGCGTTTGATTTCCTCTTGCAGTCTCAATGCCGTGTCATAATCTTCTTCTTTCACAGCATCTGCCAACAATTGATTCAATTCTTCCAAAGAAATCCCGGACAGATCATTGAAGTCTGCTACAGTGTCTTCTTCATCTTCTGTTGCAATTTTTGGAGTTTCATCAAGTTCTAATAAGATCCCTGCTTCATTCAGTACATCGGAAGTGGTGTAAATTGGTGCATCAAAACGGACAGCCATTGCAACAGCATCCGATGTTCTTGCATCCAAAATCAATTCTTCATCTGATAACGGATTTTTGAAATTAATATTGGAGAAGAAAACGCCGTCTTTGATTTGATAAATAATGACGGACTCTAATTTGAAGCCTGTATTTTTCACAAACTTAGCAAACAAATCGTGTGTCAAAGGGCGAGGCGGATTGATATCTTTTTCTAATCCTAAAGAAATGGATTGGGCTTCAAAATTCCCGATAACAACAGGTAATTTAACTGATGTTTCTTCATGTTCCAATAACAGCGCATAGGCTCCAGATTGAGTCTGGCTGTATGAGATCCCTCTGATGATTAATTTTTTATAATCCATTTAGCAAATATAAAATTTTTTGTTAATTTTCATTTAGGATTTGTAGATTTTTCCATCGTTTAGGTTATAAAATCATTAAATAATTCCACAATTCGGTTTCCGAATCCATAAAGCGTTGAATTGCAGCAGCCCGACTTGAACGGAAATCCTTTTGCGAGGAAGAATGACGAACAAAAGATTGGGAGTGGAAGGCGGATAAAGCTGCCCAAATAATTATATTTCTAAAAAACAAAAAGCCTGAATCATAGACTCAGGTTTTATATTTATATGAAAACTTGATTAAGCTTTCAAAGCTTTGATTTTCTCTGTTAATGCAGGAATAATTTGGAACGCGTCACCAACTACGCCATAATCAGCAGATTTGAAGAAAGGTGCTTCTGGATCATTATTGATAACCACAATCGTCTTGGAACTGTTGACACCTGCCAAATGCTGAATCGCACCGGAAATACCAACCGCAATGTAAAGATTTGGAGAAATAGCTTTTCCAGTCTGTCCAACGTGTTCTGTGTGAGGTCTCCATCCGATATCGGAAACTGGTTTGGAACAGGCTGTTGCTGCGCCCAAAACGTTTGCCAAATCTTCAATCATTCCCCAGTTTTCGGGACCTTTCATACCTCTACCAGCAGAAACTACAACTTCTGCTTCTTTAAGATCCAATTTTCCAGAAGACTGCTCGTGGTTTATCACCTTAGTATCTTCGTTAGCGATGCTCAATTCTTTCACTTCTTCTGAACCTGAAGCTGCATTTTCTTTAACACCAAAAGCGTTTTGAGAAACGGTTACGATCACGCCAGCTGCATCAGCTTTTGCGTGCATAAAGCCTTTTCCGGAGAATGCTCTTCTCTTTACCTGGAACGGCGACGTGCTTTCCGGAACATCAATTACATTGGTAATCAATGAATAATTTTTCTGGATTGCCAACATTGGTGCGACAGAAGATGCATCTGTTGTGTGAGGAAAAACGATAACGTTTCCGTCAAAAACCTCGTTTACCGCTTGTGCATAAGCTTTTGAACTGAAGTTTTTAAGACCTGCATCTTTTACATTGATGACTTTGTCTGCGCCATATTTGTAAAGTAAGTCTGAAGAATCTGTAGGATTAATGGAAATCGCAGTCACTGAATCACCAGTTTTTCCTGCGATAGCTTTTGCATAAGAAACGGCTTCAAATGCTGCTTTTTTATAAATTCCGTTTATATTTTCTGCGTATACGAATACTGCCATTTTTTTGTTTTTTTAAGATTAAAGATTATAGACTGATAGATAATAGACAATGATAAATCTATTATCTATCAGTCTATTATCTCATTGTCTGTATTTAGATCACTTTAGCTTCTTCGTGAAGTAATCTTACCAATTCGTCCAGATTATCCGCAGAAACCAATTTCACAGCGGCTCTTGGTGCAACGCTGTCAAAAGAAACGGCTTCCACTTTCACTTCGGAATTCGAAGGTTCTACAACAACTAATGCTTTTGTTCTTGCAGACATAATTCCTCTCATATTCGGGATGATCAAATCTTTTTCATCCACCAAACCTTTTTGTCCTGCGATGACAGCTGGTAATTTAACCGAAATAGTTTCTTTACCACCTTCGATTTCTCTCACTGCAGTAGCCTCAGAACCATTAACATCTAAACCAACACTGGCATTCACGAAAGCATAATTCAACAATTGAGCGACCATTCCCGGAACTGCTCCACCATTATAATCGATGGATTCTTTCCCCATCAAAATCAAATCATAAGCACCTTCCTGAGCTACTTTCGCAATTTCTTTTGCTACGGAAAAACTATCTTTCGCTTCTGAGTTAACTCTGACCGCATCGTTTGCTCCGATTGCCAAAGCTTTCCTGATAACAGCTTCTGTTCCTGCATCGCCAACGTTTACAACGGTTACTGTTGCGCCTTGAGATTCCTGTAATTTTATAGCTTTTGTTAAAGCAAATTCATCTAATGGATTAATGACCCACTGGATTCCGTTTTTATCAAACGCAGATTTATCTGCTGTGAAGTTAATTTTACTTGTAGTGTCTGGCACACTACTGATACATACTAATATTTTCATCCTATTATTGATATATTTTGTTATATGAACTTCGCTAATTTATATAAAAAATGCTATGCATGCATAATTTATTGTTATTTATTAAATAGGATTTTCTAAGCCTTTATTAATCGGGTAATTAGAATATATATAAATAACAAATCTTTTAAACACTGATAATTTTGCGGTAAGATCGCTTACATTTTTAATAACTTAAGTTATGAAAATTTCGTTTTTTGATAAAAATTATTTTTTAACCTGACTTGGTCTCACTTCAATTTTACTTGGCAAAACGCGTGGATTCATATTCAACAAATCAAGAATCAAATTCCCCATATCTTCCGGCTGGATTTTCCATTCGTCTTTTTCTGATGGTACATTGCCATTAAAATGAGTTGCCACAGAACCTGGCATTACTGTAGAAACTTTGATATTATATTTTCTTAAATCAATCATTGCTGCCTGCGTAAATCCGACAACGCCAAACTTCGACGCGTTGTAGCCTGCGCCATTTTCAAAAAAATTGGTTCCCGCAAGACTTGCAATCGTGATGTAATAACCTTCTGTCTTTTTCAATTCCTCAACCGAAGCTTTCAATGTGTAAAAAGCACCTGTCAAATTGGTTTCCTGCATTGCGTTCCAGTCTTCTATCGTCAATTCGTCAACAGGTTTGAAAACGCCTAAACCAGCATTAGCAATGACAACATCCAGACTTCCGAAATTCTGAACAATTTTTTGAACAGCTGATTCCTCATCCTCAAAATTTCTGACATCTGAACTCACTCCGAAAATACTTTCTGAAATCACTTTAAGTTCAGAAACTGCTTTGTCCACATCTTTCTGTTTTCTCCCGCTGATGGCAACTTTGTGACCGTTTTTCAATAAGACTTCTGCGATTCCGAAACCGATTCCTTTGGTTCCGCCGGTGATGTATATTACTTTTGACATAATTTGATAAATTTTTATTTTAATTAAATAGAAAGATCATTTTAAAGAAGATTTAGAATATTTCTCGCAGATCAGCCAAATTTTGCAGATTTAATAAGAGAAAAAATCTGCTTAATCTGCCCAATCAGCGAGACTAAATTTAAATAATCCTATCTCATTTCTTGATTGATATTATATAAAAAAAGACAGCATAAAACTGTCTTTAATTTTTTATCCTTTTGCGTAGAATTCAAAGAAATAAGGGATACTTTCTATTCCTTTGTAATAGTTGTAAAGTCCGTAATGTTCGTTTGGTGAATGGATTGCATCAGAATCCAAACCAAATCCCATCAATACAGATTTTGCACCCAACACTTTCTCGAACAAAGATGTGATTGGGATACTGCCACCACTTCTGTACGGCAACACTTCTTTCCCGAATGCTTTTTCCATTGCTTTTTTCGCCGCCTGGAATTCTTTGGTGTCACTTTCCAAAACGTAAGGCATTCCACCGTGATGAGGCGTTACTTTTACTTTCACGCTTTTCGGTGCAATCTTTTCGAAATATTTTGTGAACTTTTCCGTGATCTCTTCCGGTGTTTGGTTTGGAACCAATCTCATTGAGATTTTGGCAAAAGCTTTTGAAGCAATCACTGTTTTGGCACCTTCTCCTGTGTAACCTCCCCAGATTCCGTTCACATCCAAAGTTGGTCTGATTGAAGCTCTTTCCAAAGTCGTGTAACCTTCTTCACCCTGGATATCATTAAGACCAATCGATTTTTTGTAACCTTCCTGATCGTCTTTCAGCTTGTTCATTTCTGCCCTGTCCTCATCCGAAACAATCAACACATTGTCATAAAAACCATCAATTGTGATGTGTCCTTTTTCATCAATCAAATCGCCAATCAACTTTGATAATACATTGATAGGATTTGGAACAGCGCCGCCATAAAGTCCGGAATGCAGGTCACGGTTTGGACCTTCTACCTCAACTTCCACATAACTCAAACCTCGCAAACCTGTTGTAACCGTTGGTTGTTCATTAGAATAAATATGCGTGTCGGAAATCAGAATAACATCGCAGCTTAGTTTCTCCTTATTATCTTCAAGGAAATCTGCCAAACTTGCAGAGCCCACTTCTTCTTCGCCTTCAATTAAAAACTTGACGTTGCAAGGTAGAGAATCTGTTTTCATCATCGCTTCGAACGCTTTGACGTGCATAAAAAATTGACCTTTGTCATCCGCAGAACCTCTTGCGAAAATAGCACCTTCCGGATGAAGCTCAGTGGTTTTCACAACTGGTTCGAACGGATCGCTTGTCCACAATTCCAATGGATCGGCTGGCTGAACATCATAATGTCCGTAAACCAAAACGGTTGGCAAGTTTGTATCAATAATTTTTTCTCCGAAAACGATTGGATAACCTTTGGTTTCAAGGATTTCTACGTTGTCTGCTCCGGCAACTTTCAGATGTTTTGCTACTTCGTCGGCACATTTCAGGACTTCTGATTTGTACGCCGGATCTGCGCTGATGGAAGCAATTCTAAGGATATCGAAAAGTTCGTCGAGGAAACGCTGTTTGTTTTCGTTGATGTATGTTTGTGTTGTGCTCATTTTTAATTGATGATAAATGATGGTTGATAAATGATTCCCTCCCAAGCATCTCTACAAACGAGAGGTTTTAAAGTAAGGTTTGTAAAAATAAAAAATGTCCTGCAAACGCAAGACATTTTTTATTATAATATTTTTATAAATTCTTAGTGGTGTTCAGCCGGAGCTTCAGGTGTTGCAGCTGGTTTAACTTCAGAAGTTACTTTCTTTGCAGAATCTGCTACAATATGAGAAACAGTTTTTGTAGAATCTGCTGCTGGCTTGTAAGTTCCGTGTGGCGCGTTGGGATCATCATATCTTACTACGTCATCCGTTTTTATAATACGTCCTTTGTTACCTCCTGCAGGAATATCACAAGAAATAACTAAAATAGCAGAAGCCAACAATATCACTGATTTTTTCATTAGATTAAGTTTGATGCGTCAAAAGTAGTGAAATTGAGATTTTCTACAAAATGTTTTTATTAATTATTAACGGTTAATTGTCAATTGTTAATTTGAAAGGCAAAACCTCGACTTTGCGAAGCGCGCCCCGACTTGAACGGAGCTCTTTTTCTGCCATTGCGATTACTGAAATTTCTATTGATGATGTCCCGTCTTTCGCAATGGCAGAAAAAAGCGGGAGTGGAAGGCGGATAAAGGCGCCCAAATAAAAAACCTGACTCGCTTGAATCAGGTTTTGTAATTTACATTGGTTTGGATTATTTTTTTCTTTCCAGAACTTCGTCTACCATTCCGTACTCTTTGGCTTCGGTAGAGGTCATCCAGTAATCTCTGTCGGATGCTTTTTCTACCCACTCGTAGGTTTGTCCGGAGTGTTCTGAAATAATGTCATATAATTCTTTTTTCAGCTTCAACATCTCTCTCAAGTTGATTTCCATATCAGATGCTACACCTTGTGCGCCACCGCTTGGCTGATGAATCATCACTCTGGAATGTTTCAACGCAGAACGTTTTCCTTTTTCTCCTGCTACCAAAAGCACTGCGCCCATAGAAGCGGCAATTCCTGTACAGATTGTTGCAACGTTTGGTTTGATAATCTGCATCGTGTCATAGATTCCCAATCCTGCATAAACGCTACCTCCGGGTGAATTGATGTAGATTTGGATATCTTTCGCAGAGTCGGAACTTTCCAAGAAAAGTAATTGTGCTGTGATGATATTCGCAACCTGATCGTCTATACCTGTTCCGAGGAAAATGATTCTGTCCATCATCAATCTGGAAAAAACGTCCATCTGTGCAACGTTCATTCTTCTTTCCTCCATAATGTAAGGTGTCAGATTGGTTGGGTTGAACATTCCCATATATTGATCTGTTACCAGACCGTTGTTTCCCATATGTTTTACTGAGAAATCTCTGAATTCTTTTTTAATGTCCATATTATATTTGGTTATTTTTAAATCTTGTTTGAGTTTGCAATTTCTATTCCTTTGCTAAAGTAGGACTTTCTGTCACAAAATACGAAATAATTCGCTGTCTAATTTGTTTTTAAGTTGTGTCAAAAGCATAATTTGCTGATAAATCTGTGTTCCGTCTTCCTGTTCATTAAGAGAATTTTTCAGATCCGTAATCAATTTTACGATGTATTCTCTTTTGTGTCTAAGAACAATATCTGAAACGAGCTTCGGCACCACTTCTTCCTCGGAACTGAAATAGATGTTGAACTTGTTCCAATTACTGGTGTGGTAATTTTCTATCAACGCGTTGGCTAATTTTCCGGAAACTTCTTCATCCATCATATTGAAGAAAAAATTCCCTGACCGTATTTCATTTTGGAGAATTCCTTCTTTGATTTCGGAGATAATTTTTTTATGAATATCCAGCTGAATTTCACACTCATCTTCTTCCAAATGATTCAGAATTTCTTCAATCACTGTGATCTTATAATTCTGACCTTCGGGATTTTTTCTATCCAGAACAAAATCGCCATATTTCAGCATCAAATCAACCAATTTTTCTTCCTGAAGCAACAATGGATTGACAGAAAAGCCTGCTTCCTGAACTATTTCTAATTTTGGAGCCGCTTTTTTCTCTTCAAATCTAGGTTTCTGTTCTTGCTGATGTGTTACATTGGTCTGAATTTGAAGTTCATTGAACAAACTTTGCTCACTTAAACCGAACTTATTGGAAACTTCTTTCAGGTAAACTTCTCGCTTTAATCCATTTTGAACAAACGCCACAGATTTTACAATATCACGGATGGATTCTGCCTTTTTGATTGGGTCATTTCCCGCATCTTTGAGAAGAATTTCGGCTTTGAAATCAATAAAATCCTTCGCTTCTTTATCAATGAAATTTTCAACATATTCCTGCGGATGTTTTCTGGCAAAAGAATCAGGATCATCGCCGTCTGGGAAAAGAAGAACACGGATGTTCATTCCCTCGGAAAGTAACATATCGATGCTTCTGAAACTTGCTTTGATTCCTGCTTTATCACCATCAAAAAGAATGGTAACATTTTCTGTTAATCTTTTGATGAGTTTGATCTGCTCCGTTGTCAAAGATGTTCCGGAACTTGCCACAACATTTTCAATCCCCGACTGGTGAAGTGAAACCACATCCATATAACCTTCTACCAAAAGGCAGAGATTCTTTCTGGAAATAGATTGCTTCCCTTGATTTAAGCCATAAAGAACGTTTGACTTGTGGTAAATTTCAGTCTCGGGAGAATTGAGATATTTTGCCGTTTTGACATTATTCTTGAGAATCCTTGCTCCAAAACCAAGAACTCTTCCTGAGAAACTATGGATTGGGAAAACCACACGATCACGAAATCTATCAATTCCTGCTGGTGAATTCTCGGGAAAAATAGACAATCCGGATTTTTCTAAAATGTCTTTCGAATAAGATTTTCCGAGCGCAAATTCTGTAAAGGCGTTTTTCTTTTCAGGAGAGTATCCCAACTGAAATTTTCTGATAATATCATCCCGAAGTTCTCTCTCTTTGAAATAAGAATAAGCAATCATTTTGCCTTCTTCAGATTCCCAAAGCTGATCCTGGAAAAAATCATTTGCAACCTCGTGAATCTTATAAAGTAAATCTTTTTCTGTCTGGGATTGCTTCTCTTCTTCGGAATATTCGCGGATATTTTCCTCAATCTCTATTCCGTACTTTTTTGCAGCGTGGCGAAGTGCTTCGGGATAAGTAAAACTTTCGATTTCCATCAAAAATGAAATCGCAGTTCCTCCTTTTCCTGTTGAAAAATCTTTCCAAATCTGCTTGCTTGGAGATACAACAAAACTGGGCGATTTTTCCTCGTGAAAAGGACTCAAACCCTTGAAGTTGGAGCCTGCTCTTTTCAGCTGAACATATTCGCCAATGATTTCTTCTACACGGATGGTAGAAAAAATTTTGTCTATGGTTTCTTTGGTAATCAATTCTGTGTAGAAATTTTGAGGAAATTGAAGTGGTAAAGTTAATATAAGTTGATTAATTATAGTTAAAAACATTAAGTAATTCAATTCTCAAAAGCTATTTTTGTAAAAAAATTAAGATGCAATTTACGATTCATCAACTTGAAGAATGGAAAGATATTGTCAATCAAATCATTCCAAATCTCAAATATAATATTCTTCTTCTCAAAGGAGATCTCGGTGCCGGAAAAACAACTTTTTCACAATTCCTGCTTAAAGAACTAGGAAGCTTGGATGAAATTTCTTCTCCAACCTACTCTATTGTGAATGAATATGATACACCAAAAGGTAAGGTTTTTCATTTTGACCTTTACCGATTAAAATCTGTGGAAGAAGCCTATGATTTTGGGATTGAGGAATATCTGGACAACGCTTTCTTATCCATTATAGAATGGCCGGAGATTTATATGGAAGAACTGGAAGGCTACGATTTTCACGAAATGAGCATTAACAATACAGAATCCGGCAGGGAAATCGAATTTAGTTAATCGTACCGTAAAATTGTTTTATCTTTGTTCTTTATTTTGATTAACGATTCATTTTCATGAGCAGTACATCCACCATATTTACACCTTTTACTGAGGAAGAATTGATCCCTAAAGAGGAAAAATTAGAAGTTGTAAAAAAACAAGGGAAAACATTCAGCATCGGGATTCCAAAAGAAACCTGCCTGAACGAAAAAAGAACGTGTATCATTCCTGATGCGGTTCAGATTCTGGTAAATAACGGACACAAAGTCATCATAGAAAGTGGCGCTGGAGAAGGTTCGCACTTTTCGGATATTTTATATTCTGAAGCTGGTGCTGAGATTACAAATGACCCAAAAGTTGCGTTTTCCCAAGATTTAGTTTTAAAAATAAATCCGCCAACCGAAGAGGAAATCGATTATCTAAGACCGATGACTTATTTGATTTCGGCCTTGCAAATCAACCTTAGAGACAAAGATTATTTCCTAAAATTAGCCTGTAAAAAAGTCAATGCCATTGCTTTCGAATTCATATTGGATGAGTACAAACAATTGTCTTTGGTAAGATTAATTGGTGAAATCGCAGGAAGTGTTTCCATTCTTTACGCCTCAGAACTTTTGGCGATGTCCAATGGATTGATGCTTGGCGGAGTTACCGGCGTTCGCCCGACAGAAGTTGTGATTTTGGGCGCAGGAATTGTAGGAGAATTTGCAACAAAAGCCGCAATCGGATTGGGAGCCAGTGTCAAAGTTTTTGACAATTCACTTTCGAAACTTAGAAGACTTCACACAATGGTTGACAGCCGTGTCCCGACATCTGTCATTGACCCAAAAGAATTGACAAAATCTTTAAGAAGAGCCGACGTTGTCATCGGAGCTTTACCAAGATTGAATCTTCCGCCAATCGTTACCGAAGATATGGTAATGAAAATGAAAAAAGGAAGTGTCATCATTGATATCACAATCGATAATGGAAAAGTAATCGAAACTTCCGAACTCACAACCACAGAAAAACCGTATATTGTAAAACACGATGTAATCCATTGCGGTTTACCGAATTTGACATCCAGAATGCCGAGAACTACAACCAAAGCTGTGAGCAATTTCTTCCTGAGCTATCTTTTAGGTTATGACGAAGAAGGTGGTTTCGAGAATATGCTGATTCACAAAAATGAAATCAAACAATCGCTTTACATGTATAAAGGAAGACATACAAAACAGTTGATTTGCAACAAGTTCGACCTTCCTTATCACGATATCAATCTTTTGATTTTCTAAATTTCATTAATGTTAAAAAAACTTAAATTTTACTCTATCGGTCTGATTCCCGGATTGTTAATCGTATTTTTCATACTTAACCAAAAAGGAACGAGTTGCTCCTATTTCCCGAACGACAGAGTAATTGCGGAAACTTTGACGAAGGATTTCAATTATTCACCGACTTTCAAAACGGAAATGGACGGGAATAAAATCTCAGAAAAATTCTTGAAGGACAGCATTATTTCCGCCGGAAAAATTGATTTCGACCGAAGTAAAGCCCAAGAGAAGCCTTGTCCAAAATATGTTTTGGTTTACCCGAAAAATAATCCAAGATTTGAGGTGAACTATTCTAAATGCAAGGAAAAAGCTGAGTTTACAGGATTAAAAAAAATAAAATAGATATTTTGCTGAATCTTGATTTTAAAACTAATTTCTAAAATCTAACCAACTTTTTATGTCTGGCAAAAATCTGCTTCTACCCGATTATCTTTTATTTGGTGGGATTTTCGTCATCTTTTTCTTGTTGGTTTTAAGTTTCTTTCTTTACGGAAAATACAAATCTTCAAAAGCAAAAACCAAACTTCTAGAAGACAATTACAAAGCTATTGAAAGTAAACTCGATAATGTACGATTGGAACATATCGAGACCAAACTCAATCCGCACCTTTTCAAAAACATTCTGAATTCCGTACAGTCGCACGCTTATCAGACATACATTTCTTTGGATAAACTGGCGAGCATTCTGGATTACATTCTCTACGAAAGCAGCAACAAATTCGTCAGTCCAAAAGAGGAATTGGACTTTGCAATGAACCTCATAGAAATCAATAAAATTAAAATCAATCCATTATTCGATTTCAGGATTAAGACGAAAATCAATAAAGAAGATTCCATTTATCTGGAAAAAGTTTTTGCCCCGTTGATTTCTGTTGATTTGATTGAAAACGCTTTTAAACACACCGATTTCTTGGCTCAGGACTCTTTTATTTCTGTTAATCTCATTTTAGATGACGGAAAATTTGAGATGAAAGTGTCTAATAAAATCTCAGAAAAAACACCTTTGGAAAAGGAAAACAGCGGATTCGGAAGCAAATCTTTTGACCAAAGACTGAAACTGATTTACAAGAATCATTACAAGCTTACTAAATCGATTGTGAATGATAATTTCGTAGCTCATTTAACCATTAATCTTTCAGAATTTTATGATAAAATGCGTTATTCTGGACGATGAATTACTCGCAATCAGCTACCTGAAACTTCTCTGCGACCAGATTGAAGGTATCGAAGTTGTAAAAGCCTTCAACAATCCCAAAATTTTCATTCAAGAAATTGACAATATCGACTGCGACGTCTGCATCCTCGACATCGAAATGCCTGGGATGAACGGACTTCAGGTCGCGGAAATCATCAAAGACAAAAAAATTATTTTCACAACCGCTTACAAAGAATATGCAGCAGAAGCTTTTGACCTGGATGTTGCGGATTATGTGAGAAAACCTATACAGAAAGAAAGGTTAGTTCAGGCTTTTGAAAAGGTGGCAAAACTTCTGAATGAAAAACCCAAAAATCAGTTTTTGGAATGGAACACCAATCTTGGAAAATCTAATATTTCCATCGATGATATTGTGTTCATTAAAACTTCAGAAATTGACAGTCGGGATAAAGAATTGATTTTAAAAAACAAATCAGAATTGATTCTTAAAAATCTTAGCTTCAAACATTTGTCAGAATTATTACCTCAGAAAAATTTTGTTCAAATCAATAAAAAGGAAATGGTCAATATTGATTTTATTAAGGTTTTTTCAACTTCAGAATTGATTCTGAACCTTAATTCACCCGACGGAAATTCTATAAAATTAAGCGTCAGTGAGATTTTCAGAAATCAAATCTCTGAGAAACTATCAAAATAGTTTTTTGTTGCAGAATTCTGCCGTTTCATTACATTTTACCATCCAACATTGATTTTATATTCAAAAAACTTCTCAATTTTACATCTTAGAAATCTGTAGAATCTAAGTTAATGATTATGGCAAAGTACAGGAATATTATATTTTACATTGCGACCATTTTATTCTTCTCAGTATTGATGTACTGGTTTTTTATCGAAGGAAAAACACTAGAAATCGGGGAAAATATCGTTCCTCATAATGCAACAGGAACCATATGGGACAATTTTGTCGAATCGTTTATGACGAATCTTCATCATCCGTTGGCACTTTTGCTTGCTCAGATTGTGACCATCATTTTTGTGGCTAGGCTTTTTGGCTGGATTTGTATGAAGATGAAGCAGCCTTCCGTGATTGGTGAGATGATTGCAGGTATTGTTCTCGGTCCGTCACTTTTAGGTTTATATTTTCCGGAATTTTCAGCATTTCTTTTCCCGAAAGAGTCTTTGGGGAATCTCCAGTTTCTCAGCCAAATTGGTTTGATTTTGTTTATGTACATCGTTGGGATGGAACTGGATTTGAGCGTACTCAGAAAAAAAGCACACGATGCAGTCGTTATAAGCCACGCCAGCATCATTATTCCTTTTGCACTAGGAATCGGATTATCTTATTTCATTTATAAAGAATTTGCGCCAGAAGGTATTCAGTTCAGCTCATTTGCTTTGTTCATTGCCATTGCGATGAGTATCACGGCATTTCCGGTTCTCGCAAGAATAGTCCAGGAAAGGAACCTCCATAAAACAAAACTCGGAACCATTGTCATTACTTGTGCAGCAGCAGATGACATCACAGCCTGGTGTATCTTGGCAGCTGTGATTGCAATCGTAAAAGCTGGTTCTTTTGCCAGTTCTATCTACGTGATTTTAATGGCAATTGCCTACGTTTTTCTGATGATAAAAATCGTAAGACCTTTTCTGAAAAGGATTGGAGATCTGCAGGCAGGCAAAGGAATCATTAATAAATCAATTGTCGCTATTTTCTTTCTAACTTTGATTATCTCTGCTTATGCAACGGAAGTTATTGGTATCCACGCATTGTTTGGCGCATTTATGGCGGGCGCAATAATGCCGGAAAACGTGAAATTCAGAAACCTTTTTATTGAGAAAGTGGAAGATGTTGCATTGGTACTTCTTTTACCATTATTCTTCGTTTTTACCGGACTCAGGACACAAATCGGTTTGCTGAATGACACACATCTTTGGATAACTGCCGGACTTATTATTGCAGTTGCTGTGACAGGAAAATTTATCGGAAGCGCATTGACCGCAAAATTTCTTAGAATCAATTGGAAAGACAGTCTCACGATTGGCGCATTGATGAATACGAGAGGACTTATGGAACTCATTGTCCTCAACATCGGTTATGATTTAGGCGTTTTAAGTCCGGAGATTTTTGCAATGATGGTGATAATGGCTTTGTTCACAACGTTTATGACCGGACCTCTGTTAGATTTTATCAACTTTATGTTTAAAGGAAAAAAATCAATGACTGATGAAGATACTGATGATAATAATGCCAAATATAAAGTACTTCTCTCTTTCGAAAATCCCGAATCAGGAAGTAA
>Ga0308157_10006150_pt1 | contig 14532 bp, 13 predicted proteins | sample PhyBR1_FD_201035 | JGI IMG/M metagenome (GOLD analysis project Ga0308157, IMG submission 201035) | Phyllosphere microbial communities from UC Gill Tract Community Farm, Albany, California, United States - DLSLB.R1 | ecosystem: Host-associated > Plants > Phyllosphere > Unclassified | place: USA...
TATGCCGGAAAAGTAATGGCGGCTACCGCGATCGAAGCCCTGCTTGATCCGCAGCTGATCGCAACCGCCAAGCAGGATTTGGTTCTTCAACTGGCGGGAGAACCTTATGTCTGTCCGATTCCGGACGATGTCAATCCTCCTCAACCGGACAATCCGGCAGCGATGCGGGAAACGGCGACCGTATCGCGGTAAACCTGCGCAGATTCTTTCGCTTTTTCGCATACATTCAGGTATCGCTACCGTAAGCTCGACGCACATCAAAAATGCCCGAGAGCGCACAGATTCGACTTGATCGAATCGCTGCGTTCCGGGCATTTTTAATAGTGATAGGGGTCGACCTGACATTTAACGCGGTCAACCTGCTTCATCTTCGGATTACTTCGAATCTTCAAGGAATCCTTTTTCGAAAATACCGAGCAGGTTCTCCAGCGTCGTCGGATCGCTATACGAAGAAGCTCTGGATTCGAACTCGATCACATGTCCTTCTTTTACAGCCGGAATCTGATTCCAAACTTCGGAACCGATGATCTCGTTGCTGGCGTCCAATCTGTGGCTGACCAGCACGAAGTCGCCCAGATATTCCGGCAGTACTTCAAGCGACAACGAATAATACCCATCCGTCGATACCGCTTCTTTAACTTTCTCCGGCATGCTCAGCCCCATCGCTTGGTACACGATTTCCGTGCCGCGCGCCCAACTGTCGCCCATGACGAATGCGCTTTTGCCGTCGATTTCGATCACGGATACCGTAACGTCGTCGCCGTATTTGGCTTTGATCTTTTCGCCTGCGTCAGCCGCTCTCTTCGTGAAATCGTCTGCCCAGGCTTGAGCTTCCGCTTCTTTGCCCAGCAGCTTGCCGATCTCGACCTGTTGGTCCAGATAGTTCAGCTTGCCCCACGTGTATGCGACCGTCGGCGCGATTTTGCTCAATTGATCCAGGTTCTTCATATGCGATCCGGCGATAATCAGATCCGGAGCCAAAGCGGCTACCGTTTCCGGTTGTTCTTCCGATACGACCGCAACGTCCTTCAGCTTATCGGTGAACAACGGATTTTCGCCCGTCCATTGATCGACGCCGATCGGCGTGACGTCCAATGACAGCACGTTCGGCGCATTCGTCAACGCGACGATGCGGGTCGGATTGGCCGGGATTTCCACGGGACCCGTCTCCGATTCGTAAGTAACCGTTCCCGATGCCGTTTCTTCCGCAGCCGCAGGTTCCGACGTTGCAGCCTCTGTGTTTGTTTCCGTCGCGGCCTCGGTCGTCGTTTCTGTCGTGGCTGCTTGCTCTGTCTGCGCATTGCCGCAAGCGCTCAGTACAAGCACGAACAGAAGCATAAGTGCCGCTATCCAGTATGTGTTTTTTTTCATTACTCTAACGTCCCCCCGGAGTCTATGTTGTGTTTATGGATAGTGATAATCGTTATCGTTGATAGCGTTTCGTGTACGATCAACGAACATCAACTTATGCCTTCAATACGCCTAAATCGTACATTTATGATTTAAGATCAACGTCACTAATCGTACATCTTCAGATATTTTGTGATTTTTGGTGTGACATTTTTAAAACCTAAATGAGATTGGTTATCAACAGTATAGCAGGCAAAAAAATATTCGTCTATAAAATCAGCAAAGACTCTTAACAAAGAATATTTAACTCGCATACTGCTTTTGATAAGAGACAACGAAAACAGACTGACAATATTATCAAAATGTTGTCAGTCTGTTTTTAAAGATATCTTTGATCTTTGTATGTGTAGTACTAAATAATATATGACGAATTGTCAACCCAAGTGCAACACTTCATTCTGAAAGGATTCGTGTGTGGATTTCCAACCTAAACATTTGCGAGGCCGGTTGTTGATGAGGTGAAGCGCCTGTTCAAGTTCGGCATCTGTCACCTGAGCAAAGTCGTGACCTTTAGGGAAAAATTCCCGAAGCAAGCCGTTCGCGTTCTAGTTGGAGCCACGCTGCCAAGAGCAATACGGATCGGCGAAATACACGTCTACGCCGTGCAGACGCTCTAACGATTTGTAACAGGCAAACTCTTTGCCCCGGTCTACCGTTGCGGTTTGAATCGCTGATTTGGGCATCGGTGCGGCCAGCACGCCAAACGCGATTTCCATCGACAACGCGGTCCGATTCGGCATCTTAATGGCTTGGTAAAAACGTGTTTTTCGTTCGACGAATGTCGCGACGCAAGCTTTGCTTTTTCCCCGGCTGGAAACGACCGTGTCTAGTTCCCAGTGACCGAATGTTTCCCGGTCACGGATAGCTTTGGGGCGCTGCCAAATAGATTTCCCAATCTGAAAACGTCCACGCGTCTCCGGCGGTTTCTGGCGCTTGCCTTTGTGCCGTAGAACTTGGAGATTCCCCCGGCTCAGCAGACCGGCATAGAGCCAGTTGTACAGCGTTTTGAAAGCAACCGTAGGAAGTCCTTTGGCTTTACGGCTGTGCTGGATTTGTTCGGGTGAATACGTCTTTTCGAAGTCAGCCTCGATCTCGCTCGCCAATGCCGGATTCCACTTGCCGTGTGGCTTCGAATTTCCCCTTCTGGAAACGTAGGCGTTTTGTGCCTCTTGGGCCTTGTATTTCCGGTCGGTTCCATTACGTTTAAGCTCTCGGCTGACGGCCCCAGCCGCACGTCCGAGTGCCCGGCCAATGGCTCGTACCCCGACTCCCTGACTACGCAACAACTCTAGTTTACTACGCTCGATTATGCTAAAATGCGTATAGTCCATGGTCGGATTCTCCTTGTAGAGGGTGTTATGGTGACTTCATTCTACACGAGTCCGGCCTTGGGCCTTTTTATATTCAGTTCGAGGTGTTGCACTTCATTTTACAATCCGTCGATTAAAAAAAGCCCGCTGTAGGATCTATCCTGAGCGGGCTGTTCACGTTTCATATACGCTTGCTTATTCCACTCGCTTTGGTAAGCTTTATTCTGGAAAAAGTATTAAAATCCACTTCTCCTTTTAAAAAAATTCTGAGAATATCATTCGATTTGTAAACCAGTAGATTAGATTAAAGCAAAAAGGAGTGAAAGCTCAATTTGGGAAAACATGATTCGTAAATAATCACATGAGAGGCATCATGAACACTAACTTAACTTTGAAACTCATTAGTTTTTAAATGAATAATGTAACATTCTGATAGACCCCCAGTCATGTTATACTACCAATATAAGAACATATGTTGGGAGGATACAGTATGGCATTTGAAGGATATAGAGAAGAGCATCGTGGAAATTGGTTCGGAGGTGGTACCAATATGATTTATGTAAGCGAATCGACTTTTCAAGAAAGAAAGGAACCAGAAATTTATATCATTAACGAACAGGACTTCGATTTAATCCGCATACGAGATGAACAGCAGTTAAAAATGATGCGAAATTGCATGTTCGGCCCTCAACTGCAACTCGAAGAAATCGATTGGCTGAAAGGTCAAGGTGGATTTACTTACTTTAACAGTGTGGACGAGTATATCGATAAGAAGAAACAAGAACTCGACGAGTTGATGCGTTAAGATTTTTGAAACAAAAGTGACGGTAACATGGCTGTAGGTTGACCGTAACTTGAGCGCCATATGACGCTTTCTTCGTGTTACATTGTTAACGTGGAAATCGGGCGAGAATGAAACGCACAGCTGCAAAGGCAGCGGATGACTGGGGCGTTCCTCTTCTCGCCTTTTCCTTACGGTAAGATCGGCTTGAAGGTTGTCGCGCTCTCCATACCAAGATTGATTAAGTATGGGAAGGCCCATAGAAGAAACGCAGCAGCAAGTCCTAAAGCGACGCCACGAAAGTATTTTACCAAACGATTATCCTCCCTTCGATTGTTCTATTTCCAGAATAATAGTTCAGTAAGCAAAAGTCGAATCAGTAAAGAGACAGGAGATAACGCATTGCTTGATAGGCCGGGCGCTCGAAACCTTTACCACTTGCTTTGTCTATAAAGATAAAGCGTTCTTCTACCTTAAGATTTAAAAACTTTAATCTCTAACGTTCTGAATTTTGGTCTTTACTCGAAACGCGAGAATATCCTAAGTTCAAGTCTCGTCTCTCCTTCACTATATTTAAAAACTCCACGCTCTACTTTACTAACATCACTAAAGTCGTAATACTACATTTACGAACAGCTTTAAGAGGCAAATTATGCTGTCTGTAAAAGCATACAAAAAAGGATCGTCAGCATTTCTGCAACGAGTCCGCTAGTTGAAAACAGCGGCTGATCACGTTGATACCTTCTTAGTTTTATTGAGCTAACGTTTCCCGTTAGTTTAACGGTTAAGATCCTTTTTTAGTATATTTCCTTTAATAATTCCTTTTGCATCGGTTTAATATTGATGATACTTCTAATGCTTTTTGCTTTTATTTCAGCATCCTCAAACGTATTTGCCAACCCTAGTTCTAATAATATCCCAGCTGCAACGGTCCCCGTTCTACCCTTGCCTCCTCCACAGTGAAAGGCAACTTTCTTGCCGACGTTATACGCTCCAACAACCTCATCAATTGCTTGTTTGAAAAGCTCGGCTTCATGTTCTTTCGTATCGTCATTAAGCGGAACCTTTACCCACTTCACATGATCTGTTGGATAGGCGCACTCTGTTGCTTCCTCCCGAAGATCCACCACGACCTCAATGCCTTCGTTAAGAACCATTGCCTCTACGTCGGCAGCTCCGCCCATAAAAACTTTATTAGCAATAAGTGCATGGTATTTCTTTTCGGCATGATCCATGTTACTTACCTTCTTTCAAGAACTGCTCGATTCGAGCTTTAATTGAATCGCGGACCTCCGCGAATGTAGCTGTGATTTCTTCCTCTGTACCTGTCGCCTTGGCTGGATCATCGAAGCCCCAGTGCCATCTTTCCGCTTTGTCATTACGTACAATTGGACAATTATCGTTGGCATGACCACAAAGCGTGATAATATAGTCTGCTTGTTTTAAAATCTCAGGATCAATCACATCTGATGTATGATTGGAAATATCGATCCCAGCTTCTTTCATCGTTTGTACAGCGCGAGGATTTAAGCCATGTGCCTCTAACCCTGCACTTCTCACCTCGTATTTATCACTACCAAGTGCCTTCAAAAATCCATCAGCGATTTGGCTTCTGCAAGAGTTTCCTGTACACAAAAAGTAAACAAGTGGTTTGTTGTTCATGATTATTGATCTCCTTTATCTTCGGTTTGGCTTACTTGTATTTTCGCTTCGCCCATTTTTGGATTAATCAACGCTTTGATGATCCAAGCGATAACAACCAATATGGCTGTGATTACGGCAATCATTAACCAAACGTTTATGTTTGTTGAATGGATCAAGTGTAGCCACAAATACAGTCCTGTTAACGTGATAAAGAGCGTTGGGATGGTGAGTACAATCCCAATTTTGAAATAACTTCCCCACGTGATTTTTACATCCTTACGGGACAGTACATGTAGCCACAAAAGTGTTGCGAGTGAGCCAATCGGTGTAATTTTAGGACCCAAGTCACTGCCGATAATATTGGCATAAATCAGCGATTCCCGAATGACACCTTGCGTATTCGTTCCTTCAATTGCAAGCGCATCAATCATTACTGTCGGCATATTGTTCATAACCGAAGACAATACCGCAGCTAGAAAGCCCATACCAAGTGTGGAGATGTAGAGTCCTTTGTCGGCAATAGCTTGAATGACCTTCCCAAGTTCATCTGTCAATCCCACATTTCGTAGTCCATAGACGACGACGTACATACCAATTGAGAAAATCACTACTGCCCATGGAGCCCCTTTGATGAGCTTCCATGTTTGAATAGCGTGACTCCGTCGTGCAGCTAAAATAAACAAGATTGCAATAACCCCAGCGATAACTGACACCGGAACTTGAATGAACTCGCTCATCAAGTACGCAACCAGTAGCACGGCTAATATCATCCAAGATATTCTGAACAGTTTCTTGTCCTTAATCGCTTCAGCTGGTTTTTTGAGCTGACTGACTTCATAGTTGCCTGGAATACTCTTTCTAAAGAACAAGAATAAGACCAGAAGACTCGCTAAAATTGAAAAGAAATTCGGAACAATCATACGACTTGCATACTCCACAAAACCAATACCGAAGTAATCCGCAGAAACGATATTGACGAGGTTACTAACGACGAGCGGAAGTGAAGTTGTATCTGCAATAAAACCACTTGCGATGATAAAAGGTAAAATCATCTTTTGATCAAATTTGAGCGCTCGGACCATGGCAAGCACAATGGGTGTTAATATCAGTGCGGCACCGTCATTTGCAAAGAACGCTGCCACCGCTGCTCCAAGCAGCACAACATAAACGAACATCAGCTTGCCATTACCTCTTGCGAGCCTTGCCATGTGCAGTGCAGCCCATTCAAAAAAACCGATTTCATCTAAGATTAGCGAAATTAAGATAATAGCTACGAAAGCAAGCGTAGCGTTCCATACGATTCCTGTGACCGTACCTACATCGGATAGACTCACAACTCCAAAAAGAAGAGCAAGGACAGCTCCAGCTGACGCTGACCATCCAATATTAAGCCCCTTAGGTTGCCAAATCACAAAAGTCAGTGTAAGTAAAAAGATTAAAATCGCGATAATGGTCATGCTTCCTCCTGAGGACCGCAGCAGTTTTTCAATCCTGCTATTTTAGCTTTCATGGATGGCAGATACGGATACACACACTGAACATATGCTTCTGCATCTGGATTAAGAGAATAGTACACCCACTGTCCTCTTTTCTTTTCATTAAGTAGACCGGCTGCCTTTAGTTTTCGAAGATGCTGACTGGCGTTTGGTTGAGACATGCCAATAATGTCTGTGATGTCACATACACAAAGTTCCTGTTCTTTAAGTAATGCAACGATGGTCAACCGTGTTTTATCAGCTAATAACTTATACGCCTCAGCCATCTCCTGAATTTTTTGTTCCATATGTACCCTCCCTGTGATTAGTCTTGTCGGCTTCATTTAATGATATAATCATATAATAAATCACTTATATAAGCAATGACGAATATAAGGGGTTTTAATACACCAAAAAAGTCGGCGAAAAAGATTGCCGACTTTACTCTGAACTAAAAAATTCACATTTTGACTTAATAAAATAATGACTGTCTTTCATCTTAACTATATCTTTCGTTTGATACTCAATGACTCCACCTTGATCTAATAATTCATCATGCTGATTACCTCTACGTGCCATTGTTTTAAGATTGCATCATTAAGTTGTGTTGCGGTATACAAAATTGTGCCCTTCATTAAGTCACCTCGAGAATAGTTATAATCATCAATTATAACATCCACCTGAAATTCCATAGCTCACAATCTTTTCTCAAGCGATTGTACAACTTTTTTCGCGTCATTCCCAGAACCTCGAATCGTCGCAGACGCAAATGAGGTCTGCCACGGTATACCTACGAAATGGATACTTTCATCACTTTGTTTTAAAGGTACACCTGATGAATCCAGAACGTTTAATCCACTAAGATATTCGAAATTCGGAATATAACCTGTGGCAAAAATAACGGTATCCACATTTTCACGAGTCTCATCTGCCCACACTATTCCATTTTCCGTAAAAGCTTTGAACATCAGTTTGGCATCTGGCTTACCTTGATCGATAGCACTTTTATATATACCGGTATCAAGGACACCGTCACTGCTTTTTTGCAATAATCGTTTGCCCCAATTGGATTGATCAAGCCTAAGTATGGTTAGCCAAAAGTGAATATCTTTCCCCGCAATGACCTGCGGCTTAAATTTGATGGAGCTTCTGGACGCAATCGTTACATGCGCCGTCCTAGCCAGTTCAACCGCTATTTGTACCGCCGAATTTCCTCCTCCCACAACAATGATCCGTTTGTTTTTAAACTCTTTCTCATTTCGGTAGTCCTTGGCATGAAGTATTTCTCCCTTAAATTCATGCATGCCAGGAATGTTTGGAATATGAGGATTTACGAATGCCCCGCTTGCACAAATGATGGACTCTGTACGAAACTGTTCTCCGCTTGAGGTATGGACTGTATAGATATTACTTTCCTTATCCACTTTGATTACTTCTTGCCCTGTGTGTATTGGAAAATTGTATGTAGCCGCATAAGACTTTAAGTATTGAACAACCTCATCTCTACGCGGATAAACATTTGCTCCGCCTGGAAATGGGAGTCCTGGCAATGAAGAATACGGTGCAGGCGAGAACAATGTTAAGCTATCATAGTAATTTGCCCATGATCCTAAATGCTCTTCACTTTTTTCAAGGATGATAAAGTTCCGTTTAGCTTCTTGTAAGTAATATGCTGCTGCCAAACCGGATTGACCACCACCAATAACGATGCAATCATAAATCATATTTTTCATTTTTCTCCCTCCTTCTAGAAAACCTACTGCATCACGATTCGGATGCAGTAGCTCTGAATTCTTGATTTATTCGCAGCAAGAATCTGATCCGGCCTTTTCCGTTTTTGAAGGTGAGCAACAATCCAAAGATGTTTCCTTCATTTGAACTGGTTCACAGCAGCTGTCCGTGCTACTAGCACCTAAACTGCAAACACCTGTCTCCGGCAGTTCCAGTTCTACTTTTTGAGCTGACTCCATATCTCCCACCAAAGCCGCTACAATGGATCTGACTTGCTCATATCCCGTTGCCATTAAGAAGGTTGGCGCTCTTCCATAACTTTTGGCACCTACGATATAAAAGTCCTTTTCAGGTTGACGCAGTTCTTTTTCACCATGCGGTCGAACTGTACCGCAGCTGTGGACATTGGGATCAATCAATGGCGCAAGCTCATAAACACAGTCTAAGCTCGGGTCCGTTAATATCCGTACTTCCTGCACGATCGATAAGTCAGGACGAGAGCCTGTGTTACCTACAATTTCATCGATGTGATCAATAACCACTCGTTCATTTTGAATGCTTCCGGAAACTTGGATCTGTTCACCTTGTTTTCGAAGTTCTTCAATATGGAATCCTGTCAGGACCTTTACGGTACCGGATTCAACCACTTTTTGAATGCGAGTACCCAGTTCCCCCCTTGCCTGAAGCCCATCTAGTTCTCGTCCTCCATAAACATCCTCAATATTTGCTTTGCGAATAGCCCAAACGATTTCAGTTCCCGACTCCTCTTTTTGAAGCTGGGCAAGTTCAAGCAACGTGTTAATCGCAGAATGTCCGCTGCCTACAACAAGTACCTTCTTGCCGCTATATCGATTTCTCTCTTTACTTAATACAGCAGGAATACCATATGAAATGTGACTATTAAGCGCTTTTTCCTCTTCTGTAAATATTCCGTCTGAACGAAGTGGATTGGGATTGGACCATGTCCCAGAGGCATCGATGACAGCCCTCGCTTCATAAATAAACGAAGATCCGTTTTGTTCAACATGGATCACAAACGGCAGTTTCTCACGCCCACTTGTTTTCACTTTACTTAACCCTTTGCGGCTGATCGCAGTAACTTTCGTATTCAAATGTACATTGGCACTTAATTCAGGCAGCGCAGCCAAAGGTTTTAGATAATGCTCAACAATCTCCTTACCCGTTGGGATCTTTTCGTTTTGTGGAGCAACCCAATTCGCCGATAGCAGTAACTCTTTAGCAGCTTTATCGATGTTATATTGCCATGGCGAGAACAGTCGTACATGTTCCCATTTTCTAATGTTTGCCCCCACTTCATCTCCAGCTTCAAATAACATAAACGGCTCACCTTTTGAAATGAGTTGTGCCGCTGCCGCAAGACCAACCGGTCCAGCTCCAATAATCGCAACAGGTAAGTTGCCCTTCTCTTGTACAGGCGTTTCGCAGCAGCTCATTTTGTTCACAGAAATATTTTTAATCATTTTAGTTTCCTCCTCATTATTATTTGCATTTTGCAAGTATTTTGTTAAATGAATGAGATAATTATTTATTATCCCAGTGGTGTACAGCATACGCTGGATTTCGCCATACTTTCGTTGAGCAGTTTGACGGCGTTGATGACCATATCCCGTTCAAACTCGGACATATGCGAAAAGACTTCTTTTAAATAATCATTCATCTGCTCATCAATGACCGTAGCAACAAATTTACCTTGTGTAGTCAAGGATAATATGTTAATCCGCCGATCTTCAGGTAAGGGCGTTTTTTGAACCAATCTCAACTTTACAAGACTTTGAACCTGGCGGCTAAACGTTGTGATGTCAATGGAGAGTGCATCTGCCACCTGCTGAATGGATGGATTATGTTTACGATCAATTTCATAAATAATATGACTTTGAACAAGTGAAATATCCAACCCTCCCGCGGTACAACAGTTTTTATCCAATAATCCAAAACGCCGTGTCATGATCTGAAACATCTCTCTTACGTTGTTTTCCAATTACCTCACCTCTTGTTATAATTACACTCTTATTATGTGCAAATTGCAAATGTTTTTTTGTTTTTCTATCCCTCTTCCCATTTCAAATTACATTATGATATATAAACATATGACGGATTGTAAAATGAAGTGCAACACCTCAAACTGAATATAAAAAGGGCCCATGGCCGGATTCGTGTAGAATGAAGTCACCACAACACCCTCTACAAGGAGAATCCGACCATGGACTATACGCATTTTAGCATAATCGAGCGTAGTAAACTAGAGTTGCTGCGCAGTCAGGGAGCCGGGGTACGAGCCATTGGCCGGGCACTCGGACGTTCGGCTGGAGCCGTCAGCCGAGAGCTTACACGTAATGGAACCGACCGAGAATACAAGGCCCAAGAGGCACAAAACGCCTACGTTTCCAGAAGGGGAAATTCGAAGCCACACGGCAAGTGGAATCCAGAGTTGACGGGTGAGATCGAGGCCGACTTCGAAAAGACGTATTCACCCGAACAAATCCAACACAGCCGCAAAGCCAAAGGACTTCCTACCGTTGCTTTTAAAACACTGTACAACTGGCTCTACGCGGGTCTGCTGGGCCGAGGGAATCTCCAAATTCTAAGGCACAAAGGCAAGCGCCAAAAGCCACCTGAGAAACGTGGACGTTTTACCGTTGGCAAATCGATTCGGCAGCGTCCGAAAACCATTCGTGACCGGGAAACATTTGGACACTGGGAACTAGACACCGTCGTCTCTAGCCGGGGGAAAAGTAAAGCGTGCGTCGCGACCTTTGTGGAGCGAAAAACACGGTTTTACCAAGCGATTAAGATGCCGAATCGAACGGCTTTATCGATGGAAATTGCGTTTGGCGTGCTGGCCGGTCAGTACCCCAAGTCGGTCATTCAAACCGCGACTGTAGACCGAGGAAAGGAATTCGCGTGTCATGAAGCGCTAGAGCGACGGCATGGCGTAGATGTGTATTTCGCCGATCCGTACTCCTCTTGGCAGCGGGGTTCCAATGAGAACGCGAACGGCCTGCTTCGGGAGTTTTTCCCCAAAGGCCACGATTTTGCCCAAGTGACCGATGCCGAACTCGAACAGGCGCTTCACCTCATTAACAACCGGCCTCGCAAATGTTTAGGTTGGAAGTCTACACACGAATCGTTTCAGGACGAAGTGTTGCACTTGGATTGACAATTCGTCAAAAAATAAACCTCTACATGATGGAGGATTTATTTTCTCTAAAAGTGATGGTTATCCTCTTTCTTCAAAAAGGTTCATACAAAAAATGCGCAGTATTTTAAAACAAACCACAATCAAGAAAAACGCCACCCCTCACATCTTCCGACATACCTTTATTTCGCTCTTAGCTGAAGCTAGTGTGCCATTGCCAATGATCATGAAGCGTGTCGGACACGACGATGCAAAAACCACTTTAAAAATCTATACGCACGTAACTTCCAAAATGCAGATTGACGCTGATCAGAAGATTAGTGAAATGTACGCTGATCTTTTGGACATTCCATTTAAGGGCGATTTTGCAGAAAATGTGATAAAAACGTGATGCAAAAACAAATTAAGCGACCATAAACCCTTATAAATCAAGGTTTTACGGTCGCTTTTTTCATTGGTAGTAGTGATAATCGTTATCATATCCAAAAGAAGTGTAGATGCTGGAGGAACGAATGTCAATATGGGGAACGAAAATAAGCTTTACTCCGGTTGCGGCAACTCTCCGTTAAATGTCGTCCCCAGCGAAGTCGCAAAACGATGCAGCGCCCGCTCCACGCTTGCGCGAATCTCCGCGTCAAGCCCTTCCCCGTCTTCCCACCACCACTGCTTGATCGCAAGCGGTTCGGTTCCTCGCTGCTTCTCCGGCTCGAACCGGGCAACGAATCGACCGTCGACGGCAACCGGAAGCACATAATAGCCATACCTGCGTTCGGTTACCGGCTTATACACTTCCCATAGATAATCGAAGCCAAACATTTCCCGAATCAGCTTGCGATCCCATAACAGATTGTCCAGCGGTGCCAACACGCAAGCCCGCATCGGACGCCCCGATTCTACGGTTTCCCCTTCTAGCGGTCCGGCCGACAATGATGCTTCCAACAGCGGGATATCGTTGGAGCGAATATACAACGGATAGACCAGCCCCTCTACCGATACTTCCGTAATTTCGCCTCGGTCGATCAGGGCAGCAAATGCGGCCAGTCGCTGCGGAGCTTTGATCCCCGTCATCAACAGCGCGTCGCTCGGACGATTCCAGAGCAGCCCTACGCTGCCGATCCGGCGCAAAAGATACCATTCATAATAAGCGGCATCATCGGAAAAAGGATCGTCCAAATCATACAGTTCCTTCGGCACGATCCGCTCGGCCAACTCGTAATATTTGCGACCGGACGTTTTGTGATGCACCACCAACCGGCCCGCAAAGTACGAGCCTTCCAAAGCGGCGCGAGACAGTCTCGTCGGTCCCCACGCCCAATCGATCTTTTCGTTATATTGCAGATCCGCCGAACATAAAGGGCCGCGCTGCGCGATCTCGTCCAACGCCGCAGTCGCTGCCGCCGGATTGGATTGGAACCAGGCTTGATGTTTGCGGCGGTGACGCTCGAAATACGGCCAGTCTTCCATCGGGAAGATCGCCATGTTTTTGTCCCAGTAATCGACCAGGCTCCGTTCTTCATACAGCAATTCCCATAGCATTTTGCGATCAAAATCCAATATTCTCGATTGAAGCACCAGTTCGGGATTCGTGCCTACGACGTTCAACGGATCAAATTGAATACAGCCGACTCGGCGGATATACGCCAAAATGCCTGTTTTGCCTGCCGAATCGAACCTGTGCGACAATCCGTGATAATCGAATAAAAAGCGTCTGGTCTGTTCAACGGTCAACGCAATCGCTTGCCGTGCCATCGGTTTACCCCTTTCCTTACATAGCTTGATCCTTCTATTGTATCGGGAAAAACCGGACAGCAGGTTGTCCGGTTCCTGATTTTTTGGGCGGAGAAGCGTTAGGCGTTGCAGGAGAAATTCGCTAATCGCTTCATTTATTTGGAAACTGAATCTTAACCCTTGAACATCAGTCTGACGGCGGCGATCAGCAAACATACCGATAGGACGCGGACGACGGCGATTGCGGGGATTTTGGATGCGATGCGGGCACCGATCTGTCCGCCTGCAAGAGCGCCGATCGCCAACCAAATGAACTTGTCCCACATCACGTGTCCCAGTACGGCATGGGAGACGGTTCCGACGAATGCGGACAGCAGGATGGAGAACATAGAGGTGGCGGTTGCGATATGCGGCGGGAAAGCCAGGAACAGAATCATCGTCGGCACCATGACCGAACCGCCGCCGATCCCGAACAGACTGGACAGAAAGCCGACGAAAAAGGCGACTACGGCGGCGAATGTCATGTTGAACGAATATTCATGCCTCTGACCCGAAGCATCGAGCAGGCTGCGGCTAACGTTCGGTTTCAAAAAGCCGTCGCGGCTCTTTTTCGGCTTGAAATTGATCGAGATCGCCATCAGCACCAGGAAGATCCCGAGCGATACGAAGAATACCCGATTTTCGATGATTCCCGTCGTCCAAGCTCCGAGAATCGAACCCGGAATCATGGCGACGGCGAACGTCAATCCGCTGCGGTAATCGATGCGCTTTTGACCCGCGTAAGCGATTGTGCTGGAGATTGCGCTGACGAACAACACCGCCATCGACGTGCCGGAGATATCGGATACCGGAATAACGTACATCAGAGCCAGAATAGGGACCATGATGAAGCCCCCGCCGAGACCCGCGATCGCGCCGCATAACGAGGCCAGCATCCCTACGGCAATCAAAATAATAATTTCCATAAACAATCCTTTCCTGTATCGCTAAAATAGTAAAGTTACGTTTACTCTCATTCCCCGTCCCCGGAGTCTGCCAAACGGCGAATCAAATGATACGTGCAGCGAATTCCTTCCAAAAAGTCGGCAATGCCGGTATTTTCGTTCGGCGAATGGTTGGCTTCGTCATACGGCGCGTAAGGCACGATGACGGACGGCGCGCCCAATACCGAGGTCCAGACGTAGTCCGGCAGCGTTCCGCCCATTGCGGGCTGCACGACCGGTTCCAGCGCGCAGGCTTCCGTAACAGTCTCGATCACGGTGCGAATGATCGGCAGATCAATCGGCGTTTTCGACG
>Ga0308157_10006155_pt1 | contig 14526 bp, 9 predicted proteins | sample PhyBR1_FD_201035 | JGI IMG/M metagenome (GOLD analysis project Ga0308157, IMG submission 201035) | Phyllosphere microbial communities from UC Gill Tract Community Farm, Albany, California, United States - DLSLB.R1 | ecosystem: Host-associated > Plants > Phyllosphere > Unclassified | place: USA...
AATTTGATTTGCTCTTTTAGCCATAATGGTAATTGCCTCATACACATTTCCTGTTGGCTCTTCAATAACTGTTTTGTTGTAAGTTATTGTGTTTACAGGAGCATTCGTCTTTTTTAAATCCATGACTTTATTTTATTTAGTAAATTTTTGTAAATCTGTTTCAACTCTGGCATTCATTTCGTCTGCCTTTTCTTTGTATTTTGTATCGCTTTTAAATTTGATCAAATTAGCATAAGCTGTTTGCGCAACATGTAAACGTTCTTCCATTTTTGAAGGAATACTGTTAATTGCCAATTTATATGCTGAATCATATTTATAAAACAATGCATCTTCTTTGAAAGGTGTTCCAGGAAAATCAGCGATAAAATTATCAAAAGCAATTAGTGCCGATTTATAATCTGAAATTGTATTGTATCCTTTAGCATTCTCGTATGCTTTTTTCTCTAATTTACCATTTAGCTTTTGTACAGCCTCATTTGCTTGAGGAATGTATTCTGAGTTTGGATAATTATCAATGAAAGCCTGTAATTTCTCTAAAGCCTTTACTGTATCTGCCTGATCTAAACTGTAAACCGGTGACAACTTAGAGTAGCTATAAGCTCCCAAAAAAGCAGCCTCCTGCACTTTTTCACTTCGTGGATAACCTGAAACAAAAGCTTCGAACTGATAACCAGCTAGATAGTATTGTTTCGTTTTATAATACGATTGCGAAAACATGTAAAACAGTTTTTCTGCCTGAGGTTTTCCTCTGTAAGAAGTGGCTAATTGCTCAAAAAGACGAATCGCTTTTGTGTATTTACCGGCATCATACATTTTTGTTGCCATTTCAAATTTTGCTGCAACATCTTCATTTTTCAACGCTTTTTGATATTCTCCACAAGAATAAAAAAGAGTTACAACAATTAAAAGCAATAGTGTTTTTTTCATTTTCTTACTGTTATTACAATCTCTCAGACAATTATGCCAAAGTGAAATCGCACCGAAGTTTCGGTGGCAAATTTAGTTATTAATTTAGCTACTGCAAAATAATTTTTTAGTATCTTAAAATACTAACACTTTAACAATTATTTAATGCTGTTTTTTACAAAGTCATTTAGTCTTGTCGCTAGAGATTCATCAACAGAAACTAAAGGTAGACGAACAGTATTCTCAGCAATTCCAAGCGCTTGGAAGATTTGTTTGATTCCCGCTGGATTTCCCTGCTCAAAAATCATATCAATACTGTCTGATAAAAAGTAATGTGTTTTGAAAGCGTCTGCTGCTTTTTTATTCAATCCTAAACGAATCATTTCTGAAAATTCTTTAGGAAAACCTTGTCCAATTACAGAAATAACACCTGCTCCACCCGCTAAAACGATTGGAAGCGCCAACATATCGTCTCCTGAAATCACTAAGAAATCTTTTGGAGCGTTTTTAATAATCTGCATAGCTTGAGCCATATCTCCAGCAGCTTCTTTAATAGCTACGACATTTTTAAAATCATTAGCTAAACGAACCACTGTTGAAGGAAGCATATTACTTGCCGTTCTTCCCGGAACATTATATAGAATTACTGGAACTGGAGAAGCTTCAGCAATTGCTTTAAAGTGCTGATAGATCCCTTCCTGTGTTGGTTTATTATAATAAGGAGAAACAGATAATATCGCTTCAAAAGCCGAAAAATCTCTTGTTTTCAACTCTTCTACAATCTGCATAGTATTATTCCCTCCAACTCCAAGAACCAAAGGCAGTCTTCCTTTGTTCACATCGATTACAGTCTTTATAACCAATTCTTTCTCTTCTGCCGTAAGGGTTGCATTTTCTGCTGTTGTTCCCATTACAACAAGATACTCCACTCCGCCATCTATAGAAAAGTTTACAATTCGTTGTAAAGCTTCAATGTCAACTGAAAAATCTTTTTTAAATGGCGTTACAAGCGCAACACCAGTTCCTATTAATGATTGCATATTATTAATTATAATTTATTTTATATTTTTTAAATACCTAAACAATTCTGATATGAATAGTTTATAGTTCCCTAATCCTGTGTTAATCATCAAACGGTTTAAATTTTGGTCTACAGCCGAAAATCCGACTTTAAATTTAGCTTTTGACTTACTTGTGACAAACATTAAAAATATATTTTCAACATCGTAATAGCTCAGCAAAAGATCAAATTCTGAATTTACAAATTCATTCAAAAAACCTTCTTCAATTTCCCCTTTCCAATTGATGTGTTTTTTACCAAAAGTTGGGCGTAAATAGGTCTCTTTTTCCTTAAATTTTTCTCTATAGGCAAGAACTTTTATGTTTTCTAAAGCAATTCCATGGAGTGTTATCTCCGTAATTAATGCTTCTGAAGATTCAAAAGTGCTCTCATCTATCAATAAACCAATTGTTTGAACGTTTTTAGTAAATACTTCGCTTTTTTCATTATTTAAATTAACATTTAATGATTTTTTTACAAAAAATTCCTTTATATAATTTAAAAACATAGTACTTTTACTAGATTACAAAATTAATTATTTAAGTTGCATTTAAAATGGTAAAACTAAAAAAGTATAACGGATTTTTAAAACTTTTTGTTATATTCTTAACACTTTTTTCAATCTCTTCTTGTAGTACGAAGAACTACAATTTAACTAAAATCGAAGGAAAACAAGTTCCAGTTACCGAAAAGACTGGAGAAACTTCTGAAATTGAAAACTTTATTAAACCTTATCGCGATCACATTAATAAGGATTTAGATAATGTATTGGCGTATTGCCCTGAAACTCTTGACAAAAGCACAGGAAAATGGCAAACTGGCATTGGAAGCTTGATGGCCGATGTTTGTGTGCAAAGAGGAAACATTGTTTTTAATGCTAGAGAAAAGAAAAATATTGATGTATGTCTTTTAAACCATGGCGGTATTCGTGCAATCCTTCCTAAAGGAAATGTTACAACCAGAACAGCTTTTGAAATTATGCCTTTTGAAAACAGTTTAGTTGTGATGGCTTTAAAAGGTGATCAGATTTTAGATATTGCAGCATATATTATTAAGGAGAAAAAACCTCAGCCATTATCTGGAATGACTTTTACTATTACAAAAGACAATAAAGCAAAAGATATCATGGTGCAAGGCAAACCGCTTGATTTAAACAAAACGTATTATGTTGCCACAAATGACTATTTAGCAAATGGTGGAGACAGCATGGCTTTCTTTTCAAAAAGCACTCAGAAGTTTGACTTAAATTACAAACTTAGGGATGTTCTAATTGACTATTTTAAAGAAGTAGACACGGTAGTTGCTCCAAAAAATATCAGAATTACAGAAGAATAAAAGAGTTTGCTGCGAATTACACCAATTTGCACAAATTTTTAAATGATTGAAAAACCAATTCGTGTTAATTCGTGAAATTGGTGGATAAAAAAAATTAAAACGACATAGCGCCTCTGGCAAAAAAATATATAAAATGAAAAGAAGAGAGTTTATCGAAAAAACAGCAGCAAGTACTGCCCTATTAAGTTTAGGATTGTCTTTGAGCAGTTTTGAAAGCAACGATATTAAACATCTAACAATTCTACATACAAACGATGTGCATAGCCATATCGATCCTTTTCCTGCCGATGATCCACGTAATCCTAATAAAGGTGGTGTATCTCGTCGTGCAACATTAATTGAAACTATCCGTAAAGAAAACCCGAACGTGCTTTTATTAGATGCTGGAGATATTTTTCAAGGAACTCCATATTTTAATTATTATGGAGGTGAATTGGAATTTAAATTGATGAGCATGATGAAATATGATGCTTCGACAATTGGAAACCACGATTTTGACAATGGTCTTGACGGATTATATGCTCAGCTTCCGCATGCAACTTTTGACTTTATTAACTCTAATTATGATTTTAAAAACACGGTTATGGACGGACATGTGAAACCGTACAAAATCTTTAATAAAAACGGAATTAAAGTTGGTGTTTTTGGAGTTGGAATTGAACTCCAAGGTTTGGTTGATAAAAAACTATATCTGGAAACAGTTTACAATAATCCTGTTGAAGTTGCTCAGGATATGACAAAACTATTAAAGCAAGAACAAAAATGTGATCTTGTTATTTGTCTTTCGCATTTAGGCTATAAATATAAAGATGAGCCAACAAAAATTAGTGATTTGACTTTTGCTGAACAAACTCAGGATATTGATTTAATTATCGGAGGTCATACACATACCTTCTTAGATAAACCAACAATTGTAAAGAACAAGGCTGGAAAAGATGTTCTGGTAAATCAAGTGGGATGCTATGGAATTAATTTAGGTCGTATTGACTTTTATTTTGATAAAGACAAAGCACATACAAACCAAAGCACCACTATTGTGGTATAGTCTTTTTTTGAATTCTAGCTTTTTCTAAAAAGTATTCTACCATAAAGAAATAAGCTAGAATTTGAGTTGTATCTCGTATTAGGACTAGAACAACCGAATACGAGAAATACTCATTAAAAATATAAAAAATATCAGAGAAAATGTAGCTTATTGCCATAAGCGACATTAGCAATGCCATGTGTGTGCCTTTTGTAATGTAGCTGACAAAGCAGAAATAACTAAGTACACTCAAAACGATTCCGTATACAGTATAAAGTGTAATAAACTTTCTCATACTGTCAAGCTGTAGACTTAAAACAGAGATCAATAAATAGACAATAAAAACTACTACGATAGAAATAGGCAAAATATCCCGTTTGGTTAGTTTTATTCTTTCGTGTTCCCGAATAAATATGGTCACGATTAAAGAATAGACAATCAGAAAACTGAGTACTCCTCCAATTTCAGAGCTCTCGACATCCATTAAATCATAAACCTGACCAACAAAACAAAAGAAGAAAATTAAACCTTCTGTTTTTCTGATTTGAAACTCACTGCTGATTAAATAATAAATAAAAATCGCGGGAAGTACAATCGCTTTTGCATAGGTCGCAAAAAAGTCCTGCTTTGTCCAATCAAAAATGATGGTACAAAACAGTCCCAGAAAAAACAAAATTAATGATGGTTTATTAGGCTTCATATAATTTGTTTATAAAATCTTCTTCAGACAATATGGTGATATTTAATTTTGTCGCTTTTTCCAGTTTTGCTGGTCCCATATTATCTCCCGCAACTACAAAATCTGTCTTTGCAGAAATTGAGCTTCCTACTTTTCCTCCGTTATCTTCTATGGCTTTCTTTAGTTCGTCTCTAGAAAACTGACTAAAAACGCCAGAAACCACAAAAGTTTTTCCAACAAATTTATCAGTAGCATTTGGGTTTATTTTTTCTTCAATTTCAAATTGAATTCCATAACTTTTTAAACGCTCAATGATTTTTCTGTTTTCTTCATTTTCGAAGAATTCGATAACGCTTTTGGCAATTCTTTCTCCAATTTCATCAACTAAAACTAAATCCATCAGCGAAGCTTGACTCAAAGCATCGATATTCTTATAATGTTTTGCTAGTTTTTTCGCCACAGTTTCTCCCACAAAGCGAATTCCAAGCGCAAACAAAACACTTTCAAAAGGAATTTCTTTTGATTTCTGAACTCCATTTACCAAGTTTTCTGCTGATTTCTGAGCCATTCTTTCTAAATGCAGAATATCCTCAACTTTCAATTCATACAAATCTGCATAATTGTGCACTAGATTATTTTTGAAAAGTAAAGCAACCGTTTCTCCTCCAAGTCCTTCAATATCCATTGCTTTTCTTGAAATATAATGCTGGATTCTTCCAATAATCTGCGGAGGGCATCCGTAAAAATTAGGACAATAATGATTGGCTTCTCCTTCGTTTCTAACCAATTCTGTCTCACATTCTGGACAGTGTGTAATATAATTTGTTGGTTCTGAATTTTCAGGTCGTTTTTCTAAATCTACCGCAATGATTTTTGGAATGATTTCTCCTCCTTTTTCAACAAAAACAGTATCGTTTATTCTGATGTCTAATTTTTCAATCTGATCGGCATTATGAAGCGAAGCTCTTTTAACAATTGTTCCTGCAAGCTGTACAGGCTCTAAATTGGCTACTGGCGTTATTGCTCCGGTTCTTCCGACTTGATATGATATAGATTTTAATATGGTTGAAACCTGTTCTGATTTGAATTTATATGCAATTGCCCAACGTGGCGATTTTGCTGTATAGCCTAATTCTTCCTGATGCTGAATGCTGTTAACTTTAATAACGACTCCATCTGTTTCGTAAGGAAGATTATGACGATGAACATCCCAATAATCAATAAAGTCGAAAACCTCATTCATACTGTTGACTAGTTTTGCTTCTTTTGGCACTTTAAAGCCCCAGCTTCTAGCCAATTCTAGTCCTTCATATTGCGTTTTAAATGGTAGATTGTTTCCAGTTACAAAATACAGCAAGCACTCAAGCGGACGTTTGGCAACCTCAGCACTGTCTTGCAATTTCAAACTTCCAGAAGCGGTGTTTCTTGGATTTGAATAAGGTGTTTCACCAATTTCGATTAATTCCTGATTCATTTTTTCAAAACCAGCAAATGGCAAAATTATTTCTCCTCGGATATCAAATTTATCTGGGTAATTTCCTTTTAAATGTAAAGGAACCGATTTTATAGTTTTAATATTGGTTGTTACCTCATCACCTTGAAAACCATCTCCACGTGTTAACGCCTGAACTAATTTTCCGTTTTCGTATGTAATGCTTATTGAAGCTCCATCATATTTTAATTCGCAAGTGTACTGCAAACTAACGTTTCCTAAAACTTTCTGAATACGGTTCTCCCAATCTAAAAGATCTTCTTTAGAATATGAATTGTCTAAAGAATACATTCTATACTGATGTGCAATCGTCTTGAAGTTTTTGGTCACAGCTCCCCCAACTCTTTGTGTTGGCGAATTTTCGTCAAAAAATTCTGGATGTTTATTTTCCAAATCCTGAAGCTCTTTCAGCTTAATATCAAAGTCATAATCTGAAATAGTGGCATTATCTAACACATAGTAATTATAGTTGTGCTGATTAAGTTCATTTCGTAATGCTTGAATGGTCTCTTGAATGCTCATAAATAGTAAAATATTGCAGATTATTGTAATGAAAAACTGAATATCAAAATTAGAATTTATTTTTGTTCAAATGCAGAAAAAATAAAAGTTTTAGAAAATCAAAAATCAGATTGCAAATTCATGCAATCTGATTTCCTCCTTGTCCATTATTCTTAAAAAAGAATTTAAAAAACCAACTTCCAAATGGTTTCAACGTTTTATATTTTTAACTGAAAATCAATATATTACAGCTAAAATATAAAATTATTTTTGAATAATGATAAAGTCTGAACGTCTATTTAAGAGATGCTCTTCTTCAGAACATTTTACACCATTTTTACATTTATTAATTAATCGGCTTTCTCCGTAACCAATAGCACTTTCAATTCGAGAAGCATCTATGCCTTGCGAAAGGATATAATCTCGTGTTGATTTTGCTCTATTGTCTGAAAGTTTCAAATTGTACGAATCTTTTCCACGCGAATCGGTATGAGATTCTATTTTGATTCTGATGTTTGGAAACTTCTGCATGATGAATACAACTTTAGACAATTCTTCTACTGCTTTTGGCGTAATATCATACTTATCGTAGTCAAAATAAATTGGGTTTACATCTACTTTTTCTACTCCTTGTTTTTTAACAACCAAATCATCGTAATTGCTCAGTTCAAAATTGACATCTTTTATCTCGCCTCCATTTTCACCAGTGGTTTCTACAGTTTTGTCATCACTACTGTAATTTGGTTTTGCAGCAATCATTTTGATTACTTTGTTACAAGGAACTTCAATCGCATACTTTCCGTCAAAATTTGTTTTAGTTTCTCCTAAAACTTCACTAAAAGAGTTATATGCCATTATGGTAACATCTGTTAAAGGCTTTTTCGTTTTACGATCTATTGCCATTCCAGAAATACTTTGGTTACAAACTGGTTTTCCTTTTACAAAAGAATAAATGTCATCATCTCCTTTTCCTCCTGCTCTATTTGATGAAAAATAACCATAAGCATCTGTCTTGTCAATTATAAAAGAAAAGTCGTCTTTGTTGCTGTTAATAGGTGCTCCAAGATTTTTTGGCACTGAAAAAGTTCCGTCTGCTTGAAGCTTACTTTCGTAAACATCCAAATCTCCCCAGCCATAATGCCCGTCAGAAGAGAAGTATAAAACTCCGTTTTGGAAGAATGGAAAAACCTCATTACCAATGGTATTAATATTTGGCCCTAGATTTTGAGGTGAGCTCATTGTACCATCTGCCGCAATTTTTACCAAATATAAATCTGTTTCTCCTTGCCCGCCTGGCATGTCTGAAGCAAAGAAAAGCAATTTTCCATCTTCGCTCAATGCTGGATGTCCAACAGAGTAATCATCACTATCAAAAAAAACTTTCTCTGGATTTTCTAATTTATTGTTTACAATTGATCCTTTGACAATCTGGAAATTATTTACTCTACCTTCATCAACCACCAATTTGTTTTTCTTTACAATATTGGTCGAATAATAAATAGTATTTCCTTTACTATCAAAACTTGCCGTAGCTTCATGATACTTGGTCATTATGTTCGGAAGAAAAACTGTTTCATTAAATAAACTTCCATCTGCTGGATTTCTTTCTGCGATATATAGATTAAGAAAGGGCTGATTGTTCCAAGTATACAATTTCTCACTAAACTTTGTGGTATCACGAGCCGATGTAAACACAACATTATCTTTAAAGAATGTAGCTCCAAAATCTGATTTACTGGTATTAATATCTAAATTTTTAATGGTATACAGAGGTTTTGCTTTTGATACGCTGTCCATGTATTTCTTTTGGGCAACATATCTGTTAATCTCTGCCTTATCACCTTTTTTATCTAAATATTCTTTTGTCATTTTATCTGCTTCATCATAATCCATAACTGCTTTCATAGATTGGATGTAACGCAAATAGTAAATATCAGTAAGATTATTTCCTTGCACTTCATAAAGCTTTCTGTACCATTTAAGTGCATTTCTAGAATCAGAAATAAAATAATAGGAATCTGCTGCATTTTTCAAAGTTTGTGCCGATGGATCTTTTATGTTTTGCAAACATTCTTCGTAAGCTTTAGAAGCATCCAAATAAGAAAAGCTTCTAAACAAAGCATCAGCTTTCTTTAAGTTAGTTTTTTGAGCGAAACTAAACGTAACGCTCAAAATTAAACATAGGATATATAGTTTTCTCATAAGTTTTGTTTTTAGAAGAATCGAGGAGATTTAATTTTACTTTGTTTTTGCACAAATTGATAACGTAAGATGAATTCGTGCGAACCATCGTTGTATTTATTCAATTGGCTTACAGTGTAATCGAAAGAATATCCAAGAAAGAAACTTGGTGAAATTTGAAAACCTGCCAATATGCTTACCGAATCATCTGTTCGATACGCTCCTCCTATAACAAACTTTTCCTGAATCATGAAATTTGCCGATATATCTGCTGTAAGCGGTGCACCACTTACTGCTTTTACTAAAAATGCTGGTTTAAATTTCAAATTTGGATTCAAATCAAAAACATAACCTCCCATTAAATAGTAATGCAAACGATCATAATCAATAGATTCACGAACATCGTCATAATAATCATTCTGAATAAAACTCGGAATAGAAAATCCTACATACCATTTATCTGTATAATAGTAAACCCCTGCTCCTACTGCTAGTTTCATCTGATTGTTAATGTTCTGATTTAACAAAACATCATCATTATCATAATATCTTCCTTTAGACCAATCGACGTTTAACATTCTTGTACCAGCTTTAATACCAAAAGCCAATCTTTTCTCGTAACCAAGAGGCAAAGAATAAGAGAAGTTTCCATCAAGATATAGTTCATTTGAAGGTCCGATTTTATCATTTACAACACTCAAACCTACTCCTAGCTTTTCATTTCTAAGAGGAGAATGAACAGAGAAAGATTGCGTTTCTGGAGCTCCAGGCATTCCCACCCATTGAGAACGATATAAAAGTGCTGCCTCTATGGTTCCGGTAGATCCAGCATACGCTGGATTTACCGCCATAGTGTTATACATATACTGCGTATACTCGGGATCTTGCTGTGCCGAAGCGCAAACCGTAATAAAAGAACATATTAAAATGAAATATGTTTCTAATGATTTTATATATAGTTTCATAACGATACTTATTTAGTTTAATTAATTAGATGATTAATAGAAGTGGGTTATCTCATGATAGACAACCAGCCTTTTTTAACCGTTCCATCTCCAATGGTTATCACATAAAAATAAGTACCTGTTGGCAGCATATCTCCTCTATTAATTACACCGGAAACATTTGCTGTTCCGTTCCAATCATTTTCATAATGTGCTTTACTATACACTAACGCTCCGTATCTGTTAAATACTTTCAACTCGTTGTTTGGATAAGACTCAATACAGTCTATTCTGAACAAATCGTTTTTACCATCATTATTTGGAGTAAACTCATTGTAAACAGTTAAACAAATTGGTTCTAATGTAACTGAAGCTGAATTATTTGAAGCATCTACATCTAAAGGAGTTGAAGTCTCTACAGTTGCTACACTTGTATAAGTACCGTTTGGTAATACTTCTGCAACAATTGTCAATACTACACTCTGACCTGCATTTAACGTTGGGATTGTCCAAAGCTGCGTTGCTGGGTCGTATGTTCCTGATGTTGCAGATGAACTTACTAATTGTAAACCGCTAGGAAGTAAATAACTAACAAGAGTATTGATAAAATCTCCTTCACCAACATTATTTACAGTTATAGTAAATGTAACCTGATCACCAAAATTTGGAGTTGGATTATCAACTGTATGAGTAATCGTTAAATCTGAACAGCTTGCTACAGTAACATTTAAAGTTTTAATTGTTCTTTCGTTACAATTGTTAACATAAGCCACTGTTACAGTTCCTGGTCCAATATCTGACCAAGAAACGGTTACAGATCCATCGTTTGTACCTCCGCCTGAAACAATTGTACCTCCGTTAATAGTCCATACATAATTAGATTTACCATTTGCAATTGAATAAGTCACACCTTTGAATACACATGGTGTATCATCTGTAGTAGTAAGCTGAACTGCAGCATCATTTTCGAATGCAATTGTGATTCCTAATCTTGGTCCGTTATCACAGCCATTAAATGTGTTAGCCAACGATCCTGCATAGTAAGTAGTTGCCGTAAGCGGAGTTGTATTTGCTAATGGAGTTCCTCCAGTTGCAGACGCATACCAAACTACATTTGTTTCGTTCACCAAAATATTAGCCAATGTTGGCACTGCAGATAAACAGAAAGTTTGTGTTGTTCTTGGTGTTGTTATCACGCTTGGTGAATTTACATTTACCGTAACAGCCAATCTTGCTGGATTTTCGCAACCTATTGCACTTGAAACTGCTCCATAATAAGTACCAGTTGCAAGAGCTGTTGTTGGCGGAATTGCAGTTCCTCCCGTAGCTGTACTATACCAAACAACGTTTGCTTCATTTACTTGAATATTTGCTACTGTAGGCGAATTTAAAGTACAGAAGTTTTGAGTTGTATTAGCTGTAGTCGGTGTAGGAGCCGGGTTAACTATCGTTACTGTTACCTGAAGACGAGTTGAGCTTTCGCAACCTGCTGGGTCAACAATATTTCCAAAATATACTCCAGAAGTAAGTACTGTTCCTGCTGGAATTGCTGTTCCTCCTGTCGCAGCTGTAAACCATGTTACATTGCTTTCGTTTACTTGAATATTTGCAATTGTCGGCGCGTTTGCAGAACAGAAAGTCTGTGCTGAATTATTTGTTGTTGGGTTTATTGTATTACCAACTGTTACAGCCACTTGTAATCTTACACTGCTTTCACATCCTGTTGCTGGGTCGTTAATTGCTCCGAAATAAGTTGCAGTAGTAAGTGCGGTTGTTGAAGCTAAAGCTGTCCCTCCTGTTTGAGTTGTGTACCAAACTACGTTACTTTCATTCACTTGAATATTAGCCACTGTTGGATTTGTACCTGTACAGAAAGTCTGCGCGGCAGCATTTGTTGTTGGCGTTGCTGGATCATTAACAATCACATCAACAGTTAATCTCGAAGCGCTTTGGCAGCCTGTTGCTGGATCTAAAATTGCTGCATAATATGTACCACTAGTTAAAGCTGTCGCAGATGGAATTACTGTTCCGCCTGTTGAAGCTGTGTACCAAACGATGTTAGCTTGATTAAACTGAACACTTGCAAATGTTGGCGCATTTACCAGACAGAAGTTTTGTGTTCCTGCAGTCACAAGCGTTGGTGTTCCCGGATCGTTTACAATCACATCAACTGTCAATCTCGCAGCGCTCTCGCAGCCTGTTGCTGGATCTGAAATTGCTGCAAAATATTGGCCTGTTGTCAAGGCTGTTGTTGGAGCAATAACTGTTCCGCCTGTTAAAGCTGTATACCAAATGATGTTAGATTCATTTGTTTGGATACTTGCAAATGTTGGAGCATTTGCTAGACAGAAGTTTTGTGTTCCTGCAGTCACCAGAGTTGGTGTGCCCGGATCGTTTACAATCACATCAACGGTCAATCTTGAAGCGCTCTCGCATCCTGTTGATAAGTCTGAGATTGCAGCAAAATATTGGCCTGTTGTTAAAGCTGTTGCAGATGGAATCAATGTTCCGCCTGTTATAGCTGTATACCATACAATGTTAGTTTCGTTTGTCTGAATGCTAGCAAATGTAGGAAGGTCTTCTTTACAGAAATTTTGTGTTCCTGCAGTCACCAATGTTGGTGTTCCCGGATCATTAACTATCACATCAACGGTCAATCTTGAAGCGCTCTCGCATCCTGTTGATGGATCTGAGATTGCAGCAAAATATTGGCCTGTTGTTAAAGCTGTAGTAGGTGGAATCAATGTTCCTCCTGTTATAGCTGTATACCAAACTATATTTGCTTGATTGAACTGAACGCTTGCAAATGTTGGAGCATTTACCTGACAGAAGTTTTGAACTCCCGCAGTCACCAATGTAGGTGTTCCTGGATCGTTTACAATCACATCAACTGTCAATCTTGAAGCGCTCTCGCAGCCTGTTGCTGGATCTGAAATTGCTGCAAAATATTGGCCTGTTGTTAAAGCTGTTGTTGGAGCAATCACTGTTCCGCCTGCTAAAGCTGTATACCAAACAATGTTAGATTCATTTGTTTGGATGCTTGCAAATGTCGGAGTATTTGCTAGACAGAAATTCTGTACTCCCGCAGTCACCAATGTTGGTGTTCCTGGATCATTAACTATCACATCAACTGTTAATCTTGAAGCACTCTCGCAGCCTGTTGCTGGATCTGAAATTGCGGCAAAATATTGGCCTGTTGTTAAAGCTGTTGTTGATGGAATCAATGTTCCGCCTGTTATGGCTGTATACCAAACAATATTTGTTTGATTAAACTGGACGCTTGCAAATGTTGGAAGATCCTCTTTACAGAAACTTTGTGGTCCTGCTGTAACCAATGTAGGTGTTCCCGGATCATTTACAATCACATCAACTGTCAATCTTGAAGCGCTTTCGCAGCCTGTTGATGGATCTGAAATCGCTGCAAAATATTGTCCTGTTGTTAAAGCCGTGGCAGATGGAATCAACGTTCCGCCTGTTATAGCTGTATACCAAACTATGCCGGTTTCGTTTGTCTGAATGCTTGCAAATGTCGGAAGGTCTTCCTGACAGAAGTTCTGTACTCCTGCAGTCACCAATGTTGGAGTTCCCGGGTCATTTACAATCACATCAACTGTCAATCTTGAAGCGCTCTCGCAGCCTGTCAATGGATCTGAAATCGCGGCAAAATATTGGCCTGTAGTAAGAGCTGTTGTAGATGGAATCAATGTTCCGCCTGTTATAGCTGTATACCAAACAATATTTGCTTGATTGAACTGAACACTTGCAAATGTCGGAAGGTCTTCCTTACAGAAGTTTTGCGTTCCAGCAGTCACCAATGTTGGAGTTCCTGGGTCATTCACAATCACATCAACTGTCAATCTTAAAGCGCTTTCGCAGCCTGTTGATGGATCTGAGATTGCAGCAAAATACTGGCCTGTTGTTAAAGCTGTAGTAGATGGAATCAATGTTCCGCCTGTTATAGCAGTATACCAAACTATGTTGGTTTCGTTTGTCTGAATGCTAGCAAATGTCGGAAGGTCTTCTTTACAGAAACTTTGTGGTCCTGCTGTTACTAAAGTTGGCGTTCCCGGATCGCTTACAATCACATCAACTGTCAATCTTGAAATGCTCTCACAGCCTGTTGATGGATCTGAAATCGCTGCAAAATACTGGCCTGTTGTAAGAGCTGTTGTAGATGGAATCAATGTTCCGCCTGTTATGGCTGTATACCAAACAATATTTGCTTGATTGAACTGAACACTTGCAAATGTCGGAAGATCTTCCTTACAGAAGTTTTGCACTCCTGCTGTTACTAATGTAGGTGTTCCTGGATCATTGACGTTAACAGTTACTTGCAATCTTAAAGAGCTTTCACATAACGTAACCGCATCAGTTGCTACTCCATAATAAATTCTGCTTACTAAT
>Ga0308157_10006156_pt1 | contig 14525 bp, 9 predicted proteins | sample PhyBR1_FD_201035 | JGI IMG/M metagenome (GOLD analysis project Ga0308157, IMG submission 201035) | Phyllosphere microbial communities from UC Gill Tract Community Farm, Albany, California, United States - DLSLB.R1 | ecosystem: Host-associated > Plants > Phyllosphere > Unclassified | place: USA...
AGCCTGGGCACGTTCGGCTTCAGCCAGTTCGGTATGCCCGGCTCACAGCCGATCGACCCGGCGAACCCGCCGGCGAACGTCGAGATCTCTACAGACATCGCCGTTATCGACAACATCAACCCCGACCTCACGCTGCTCCCCGCCGTGACGAACTGGGGCGCCGAGGCCGCGGCGAACGAAGACCTCGCTGCCGATTCGGTTCCGGTCACGAGCGTGGCGGAGGCACAGGTCGGCGACCACCTGTTCCGTTCGGGCCGCACGAGTGGTGCCTACTCGGGCACGGTGACCGAGCGCGGCGTGCAGCTCATCGGTGACGATGAGGGCAACGCGTACCCGGTGTTCGGCTTCCAGGCCATCGCCGACGACACGAGCCTCGACTTCTCGCAGGGCGGTGACTCGGGCGGATCCGTGATCCGTGACGACGGCGCGGCTCTCGGCACCGTCAGCGGCAGCCCTGGACCGGGCCAGCCCGGCGACGAGACGGCGTGGTTCGCCGACCTGCCCCACGCTCTCGACGTCATCCGCGAGAACGCGGGCGACTACCAGGTGATGCTCGACCTTCCCGAGCCGGAGGTCACGACGGCCCAGGCCGAGCGCGGAGGCGTCTTCGAGGGTACCGCGCCCGCCAACGCCGATGTGAAGATCTCGGGCGACATCGAGGCCACGGTTCCGGCCGACGAGAACGGCAACTTCTCGTTCCCGGCTCCCGACGAGGTCGGCTCGTTCGACATCACGCTGCAGGCCACGCAGGGATTCAACATCTCCGACAAGGTCAACGCGACCGTCAAGACCTCGCAGATCCAGGTCGACGCTCCGGCGATCACGAGCCCGGGCAACGAGTCGTCGTCGACCTCGGCTGTGACCGAGATCACGGGCACCGGCATGCCGGGCGCCACGGTCGAGCTCCAGGGCGACGCCGAAGGCACCGCGAAGGTGAACGAGGACGGCAACTGGTCGGTTGCCACCGAGCTCGGCTTCGGTGCATACACGGTCGGCGCAACTCAGACGACTTCGGGCGTGACGTCCGAGGCGCGCTGGGTGTCGTTCCAGGTCGTTCCGGGTGCTCCGACGCTCGTGACGCCGCAGGACGGTGCGACCCTTGAAGAGGGCCAGCTGACCGCTGTCGTCGGCGAGTCGCCGATCAGCGGCGCCGAGGTCAAGGTCGTCGTCGAGAACGCTGACGGCGTTGTCGCACGCGGCACCGCTTCGGTCGACGGCGGATCCTGGATCGCTGAGCTGTCCGACGCTCTCGCGCCGGGCGCCTACACCGTTAAGGCCACGCAGTCGATCGACGGCGTCTCGAGCAGCTCGGCCTCGGCCGGCTTCGAGGTCGTCGCCGCGGGCGCCGGTGGCGGTGGCGGTGAGGAGCCGACTGAGGCTCCCACGGCTGCTCCGACCGAGACGCCTGGCCCGGGTGGCCTCGCTCCGACCGGTGTTGACACCGCGTCGGTCGTCGCACCCGTCGCCGGTGGCGCCGCGGTGATCCTTCTCGCCGGCATCACGCTTCTCGTGATCCGTCGCGTGAAGAGCGCCTGACTCTCCTAAGAGTCGAACCCGCTGGGGCGGGGCGAGCTGAGAGGCTCGCCCCGCCCCAGCGGCGTTTCTGCGCGCGGCATGCGCGCCAAGGCGGGCACGGTATGATCGGTGGCGTCGCGACTGGCGCACGAGGTGGGGCACCACCGGGAAGCGGCACACTGAACGGTATTCGGTCGCGCGCCTGGGCCGAAAGCGATCATCCGATAACCGCCACGTCCGTTCTGGAGCACGCATGACTGATTCGCTGTTCAACGCCCCCCTCGCCGAGGTCGATCCCGAAATCGCGGAGGTTCTGCAGCGCGAGCTCGATCGCCAGCGCGGCTTCCTCGAGATGATCGCCTCGGAGAACTTCGTTCCCGTCTCGGTCCTGCAGTCGCAGGGATCCGTGCTGACGAACAAGTACGCCGAAGGCTACCCGGGCCGCCGCTACTACGGCGGTTGTGAGGAGGTCGACGTCGCCGAGAACCTCGCGATCGAGCGCGCGAAGGCGCTGTTCGGATCCGAGTTCGCGAACGTGCAGCCCCACTCGGGAGCCTCTGCAAACGCCGCGGTGCTGCACGCCCTCGCACGCCAGGGCGACACCGTGCTCGGCCTGTCGCTCGACCACGGCGGTCACCTGACGCACGGCATGAAGATCAACTTCTCGGGCCGTCTGTACGACATCGTCGCGTACGGGGTTGATCCCGAGACCTCGCTCGTCGACATGGCTGAAGTGCGCCGCCTTGCGCACGAGCACAAGCCCAAGGTCATCATCGCGGGCTGGTCTGCATACCCGCGCCAGCTCGACTTCGCGGAGTTCCGCGCGATCGCCGACGAGGTCGGCGCATACCTGTGGGTCGACATGGCCCACTTCGCCGGACTCGTCGCGTCGGGGCTGCACCCGAGCCCCGTGCCGCACGCGCACGTCGTCTCGTCGACCGTGCACAAGACGATCGGCGGCCCGCGTTCGGGGTTCATCCTCTCGAACGATGCCGACATCGCGAAGAAGATCAACTCGGCGGTGTTCCCCGGCCAGCAGGGCGGGCCGCTCATGCACGTGATCGCCGCGAAGGCGACCGCGTTCAAGCTTGCCGCGACCGAGGATTTCGCTGACCGCCAGCGGCGTACCGTCCGCGGCGCTCAGCTGCTCGCCGAGCGCCTCACGCAGTCTGACGTGGCGGAGGCCGGCATCACTCTGCGCTCGGGCGGCACCGACGTGCACCTCGTGCTCGTCGACCTGCGCGACGCCGCGATCAACGGCAAGGAAGCGGAGGACCTGCTTCACGAGGTCTGCATCACTGTCAACCGCAATTCGGTGCCGAACGACCCGCGTCCGCCGATGGTCACCTCCGGCCTGCGCATCGGCACGCCCGCGCTCGCGACGCGCGGGTTCGGCGACGAGGAGTTCACCGAGGTCGCCGACATCATCGCGCGCGTGCTGCTTCCGAACCCCGACATCGCCGCGCTCCGCGACCGCGTCGCCGCGCTGGCCGACCGGTTCCCGCTGTACCCCGGGTTGGAGAACGCCGGTCAGGGCTACGCCGCATGACCGCGCAGATCCTCGACGGGAAGGCCGCTTCGGCCGCCATCAAGACTGAGCTCGCCGATCGCGTCGCCGCGCTCAAAGAGCGTGGCGTGACACCGGGCATCGCCACGGTTCTCGTGGGGGCAGATCCCGCTTCGCAGCTGTATGTGGGTATGAAGCACCGGCAGTCCGAAGCGATCGGCATGAACTCGATCCAGCGCGAGCTGCCGGCCGACGCCACGCAGGCCGAGGTCGAGGCGCTGATCGACGAGCTCAACGCCGACCCCGCGTGCCACGGCTACATCGTGCAGCTGCCGCTGCCGAAGCACCTCGACACGGACGCGGTGCTCGAACGCATCGATCCGGCGAAGGACGCTGACGGTCTGCACCCGACCAACCTCGGTCGGCTCGTGCTCAACGTCAACGCGCCGATCCACACCCCGCTGCCGTGCACGCCGCGCGGCGTGATCGAACTGCTGATCCGCAACGGCTACGACCTGAACGGCAAGCATGTCGTGGTCGTCGGCCGCGGGGTGACGATCGGCCGTTCGATCGGGCTCCTGCTGACCCGCCGCGAGATCAACGCGACCGTGACGCAGGTGCACACGGGAACGATCGACATGGGGCAGTACCTGCGCCAGGCCGACGTGATCGTCGCCTCGGCAGGGGTGAAGCACCTCATCAAGGCCGAAGATGTGAAGCCCGGCGCCGCGATCCTCGATGTCGGTGTCACGCGCGAGACAGATCCCGAGACGGGCAAGAACAAGGTCTACGGCGACGTGCACCCGGCGGCGGTCGAGGTCGCGGGCTACGTCTCGCCGAACCCCGGCGGCGTCGGCCCGATGACCGTTGCTCTGCTCATGACCAACGTCGTGGAAGCGGCCGAGCGTCAGATCGCGTAAGCGAGCGAAAACGGCAGAGGGGCGGATCCCTGTGGATCCGCCCCTCTGCTCGTCACAGCTCACCCGTTGTGCCGCTCCAGGAAGTTGTACACGTCGCTCTCTGCGACGCCGGGGAACCGGCCGCGGGGGAGCGGGCTGAAGATGTGCGTGTGCACGCGGGCGCTCGGCCAGGCCTGGTTGGCCCACCGCTCGGAGACCGCGGGGTCTGGCTTGCGGCAGCAGTTCTCGTCGGGGCACGTCGAGTTCTCGCGCTCAGTCGTCTCACGCCCGCGCCAGTACCGCGCGTCGTCGAACGGTACGCCGACCGTGATCGAGAAGTCGCCGCGGTCGGCGGATCCGGTCTGCGTCGCGCTCCAGAACGTGCCCGTCGGGGTGTCGGTGTACTGGTAATACTCGGTCGTGCGGTTCTGCCGCTCGAACGCGCGTCGCCCGGAGAAGCGTCGGCAGAGGATCTGTCCCTCGACGGCGCCCGTGACATCTTCGGGAACAGGCAGACCGTCGTTGACATACACCCGCTCGATCTGGCCCTCGGCCCCCACTCGAAGGAAGTGCAGTCGCATGCCGAGGTGCTCCGTCATGAGGTTCGTCATGCGCATGCTCGCGGCCTCGTGCGTGACGCCGAACGCGTCGCGGAAGTCCTCGACGGCGAGGTTGCGCTCCTTCTTCGCCTGCTGCAGGAAATCGACGCCGGCGGTCTCGGGGATCAGACAGCATGCGGCGTAGTAGTTGATCTCGAGGCGCTGCTGCAGGAAGTCGGCGTACGACGTCGGCGGGGTGTGCCCGAGCAGGCGGTGCGCCATCGCCTGCAGCGCCATCGAGCGCAGGCCGTGCCCGCCCGGGATCGACGCGGGGGGCAGATAGATGCGCCCGTTCGCAAGGTCGGTGATGGATCTCGTCGAACTCGGCAGGTCGCTGGCATAGATCAGCTCGAATCCCAGCCGCTCGGCCATCAGGCTCACCGTTCGGTGGGTGAGCGCGCCGCGCGTGTGGCCGGCCGCCCGCAGCTGCTCCTCTGCGAGCTTCTCGATGTCCGGCAGATAGTTGTTGCGGTCGCGCATGCGGATGCGCAGCTCGGTGTTCGCGCGCCGCGCTTCTTCCGGCGTCGCGTTCGCCTCGCGGTCGCGGCGCTGCAGCTCGCGATGCATGCCCAGCAAGGTCTCGATCGCCTCGTCGCTCAGGCCCTTCGTGACCTTGAGCGGCGAGATGCCGAGCTGCATGAACGAGTAGCTCTGCTGCGCGCGCTCGAGATCGATCTCGAGCGCCGCGCGCCGGTTCGGCGGCTCGGACGAGATGAGGTCGTTCACGGTCGTTCCGGTCTCAGAGGCGATCGCTTGCAGCAGGGTGAGCTTCGGCTCGCGCTTACCGTTCTCGATCAGGCTCAGTTGACTGCCGGCGACGCCGACGGCGGCTCCGAGCTCATCGAGCGTGAGACCGCGCTCGATCCGGTGATGACGGATCCGATGGCCGAGCGTCTTCAGCTCGATGCGCGGATCTGAGACGGCGGACGTGTTCGCGGAGGTCATTCCTTCATCATAACGAAAGAATCTCGTTTCTTATGACGCGAATTGGTGCTAAGGATTCGTCTGTGTGACTGATTCTTGATGTGTGGGAGGAAGTTCCTCCGATCCGCACGGACCATCCCCAAAGGAGTGCACGATGGCTATCGCTGAACCGACGACTCTCGCACACCCCACGCACCTTGCGGAATACGGAGCCCGGCCCGAGTACGGCACGGTCGCGTTCGATCAGCTGGTCGCGTGGGTGAACGAGGTAGCGGCACTGACGAAGCCGGATCGCATCCACTGGGTCGATGGATCGGAGTCTGAGCGCCAGGCGCTCCTCGGTTCGATGGTCGCGCAGGGCACTCTCATCAAGCTCGACGAGTCGAAGCGGCCGAACAGCTACCTCGCACGCAGCGATGCGGGCGATGTGGCGCGCCTCGAGTCGCGCACCTTCATCGCGTCGGAGCGCGAGATCGATGCCGGCCCGACGAACAACTGGGCGGATCCCGCCGACATGCGTCGCACGCTCGACGGCGTCTTCGAAGGATCCATGCGCGGGCGCACGATGTTCGTCATGCCCTTTTCGATGGGCAAGATCGGCGGCCCCATCTCGCAGCTGGGCGTGCAGCTCACCGACAGCCCCTACGCGGTCGCCTCGGTTGAGATCATGACCCGCGTCGGCGATGAGGTCACCGAGCTCATCGCAGGCGGCTCGCCGTGGGTGCGCACCGTGCACTCGGTCGGACGCCCGCTCGAGTTCGGCGAGCCCGACGTCGCCTGGCCCTCGAACGACGAGAAGTACATCGTGCACTTCCCCGACACGCTCGAGGTCTTCAGCTTCGGATCCGGCTACGGCGGAAACGCGATCCTCGCCAAGAAGTGCTTCGCCCTGCGCATCGCATCGGTGCTCGGTCGCGACCAGGGCTGGCTGGCCGAGCACATGCTGCTCATCCGCGTCGTCTCGCCCGAGGGCAGGGCGTACCATGTGGCGGCTGCGTTCCCGTCGGCCTGCGGCAAGACGAACCTCGCGATGCTGCGCCCCTCGATTCCCGGCTGGAAGGTCGAGACCATCGGCGACGACATCGCCTGGATCCGCCCGGGCAGCGACGGCCGCCTCTACGCCATCAACCCCGAGGCCGGCTTCTTCGGCGTCGCGCCGGGTACGGGGGTGTCGACCAACATCACGGCCGTCGAGTCGCTGCGCGAGAACGTGATCTTCACCAACGTCGCGCTGACCGACGACGGCGACGTGTGGTGGGAGGGGCTCACCGACGAGGCCCCGGAGCACCTGATCGACTGGCAGGGCAACGACTGGACGCCCGATGCCGAGCGCCCGGCGGCACACCCCAACTCGCGCTTCACCGTGTCGGCCGCGCAGGCCCCGTCGATCTCGGATGACTGGGAGGAGGCCGTGCCCCTCGATGCGATCCTCTTCGGCGGGCGCCGCGCGACGAACGTACCGCTCGTCGTCGAGTCGTTCGACTGGGATCACGGCGTGTTCATGGGGGCGACGATCTCCTCCGAGCGCACGGCGGCCGCGGAGGGAACGGTCGGCGAGCTGCGCCGCGATCCGTTCGCGATGATGCCGTTCTGCGGATACAACATGGCCGACTACTTCGGACACTGGATCGAGATGGGCGACGCGGCGAAGACGCTGCCCGCGGTCTACCAGGTCAACTGGTTCCGCAAGGGCGCCGACGGACGGTTCCTCTGGCCCGGATTCGCCGAGAACTCCCGTGTGCTCGAGTGGATCATCCGACGGATCGACGGGTCCGCCGAGGCCATCGACACCCCGGTCGGACGCGTGCCCGCCGCGCTGGGCCTCGAGGGCATCGACGTCTCGGACGCCGACCTTGCAGAGCTGTTCGCCATCGACCCCGACAGCTGGCTCGCGGAAGCCGACCTGACGGAGGAGTTCTTCCAGAGATTCGACGGCCGCGTGCCGGCGCAGCTGACAGACCAACTCGCCGCGCTCCGCGACCGGCTGCAGACCGCGAAGCAGGGCTGACCGCACTCGGCCTCTTCGCTTGCAGGGATTCCGGACCGCACGCCGGCCCTTGCACACAGCGGCCCGTCCCCGAACCGATCCGGGGGCGGGCCGCTTCACGCGTCGGCGCCGCCGTCCGGTCAGGACGAACGGATCGTCGAACCGCGCGGCACGAGCTGGCACGGCAGTTTGTCGAGCCCGTGCGAGGCGGTGCCCTCGATGGCCGCGAAGAGCTTGCCGGCGGCGAGGCGGCCGAGCTCCTGCAACCGCATGTCGATGCTCGTGAGGGGCGGGCGGGCGCCCGGTGCGAGCACCTCCCAGTTGTCGTGGCCGATCACGGCGACGTCGTCCGGGATCTCTCGGCCCAGCTCGCGGAGCGAATCCATCGCCCCGCGCGCGATCTGGTCGCTGCCGCAGATCAGCCCGTCGAGGTCGGGGTGCGCGGCGACCATGGCGTGCGTGGCGCCACGGCCCCACGCCTCGCTCCAGGCCCCGAACTGAGCCGCGTCGCCGAGCGGTGAGATCCCGGCATCGCGCAGCGCTGCAATCGCTCCGGACGCGCGATCGTGCGCTGCTCCGTAGCCCGGATCTCCCGTGATGATGCCGATCCGCCGGCGCCCGGTGGCGACCAGATGATCGGCGGCGAGCCGACCGCCATGCACGTTGTCGCTCGTGATCGAGTAGTCGTTCGGATCCTCCGACGGCGCGTACGCGTACACGACCGGAACCGGGATCCGCATGGCCAGCGGCGGTCGCGGATCCGGTCGAGCACCGACGATGATGAGGCCGTCGACGTGACGGGAGAGGAGCGCCTGGATCTGTGTGCGCTCACGGATCGCGTCACCGCGGGCGTCGCAGAGGAACACCGACGTCGAGCCCGCACCGAATGCGTCTTCCGCACCCATCATGATGGGGATGGAGAAGCGGCCCTCGAGGTCTGAGGTGAGCAGGCCGACGGTACCGGTCTGGCCGGAGAGCAGTCCCTGCGCCAGAGGATTCGGCACGAACGAGAGCGCCTCTGCGACTTGGAAGACTCGCTGGCGAGTGGTCTCGCGCACGTGCTCGCGCCCGTTCAGCGCCTTCGATGCCGTGGCGATGGACACGCCGGCCATGCGCGCGACGTCACTCAGCGTCGGGCCTTTGCGATTGTCCGTCATGGTGGCTCTTTCGGCGTTTCGGAACGACTTTCCAGTGACAGTACCAGACTGAGACGCGCTATATGTTGACGCACGGAACGGTGTGTGTCATGATTCCGTAAAACCTTTTCGGAAGTTTCGGGATCGAACTCCGAATACACCTCACCCGCACGCGTACGACCCCGAACAAGGCCCGAGCGGCCGAATCTCGAAGGAGAGATGCACGCATGATGATCACCACAGCAACGAAGCGCACAGGGCGGTGGCGCACCCTCGGCGCGGCTGCGCTCGCGGGCAGCCTGGCCATCAGCCTCGCCGCATGCGGCAGCAGCGACGACGGCGCGGGCTCCCCGGAGATCGCCGACATGCCCGCGGAGGGGGTGGATGACGGCACGACGATCACGATGTGGTCGCGCGCGCCGCTCGAGAAGCAGGCGCAGAACGCCGTCGAGATCTACAACAGCACCCACGAGAACCAGGTGAAGCTCGAGCTGCTGCCGAACGACGACGTCGAGGGCAAGGTCGGCGCAGCCGTGCAGTCCGGCGGTCTGCCCGACATCCTCGCCGGCGATGTCGTGCGCATTCCCTACTGGACGCAGCAGGGCATCTTCATGGACCTGACGGAGCAGATCGACGCGCTGCCGAACAAGGACGACCTGCAGAGCGGTCACATCAAGGCGGGCACGATGGACGGCGCAGAACACACGCTGCCGTTCGTCACCGACATCTCGGTCATGGTGTGGAACAAGGATCTCTACGAGCAGGCCGGTCTGGATCCTGAGGCCGGGCCGACCACGTTCGACGAATACGTCGAGCAGGCGAAGGCCGTCGCCGGCCTCGATGAAGACGGCGTCGCGGGATCGTTCCTCGCCGGGCAGTCCGGCGGCGCACTCGTGTTCACGCTGCTCCCCGTTCTGTGGGGCTCCGGTGAGACGCCTCTCAACGAGGACGGCACGGAGGCCCTGCTCGACAGCGATGCGGCTCAGCAGCTGTTCGACGGCTACCGCGAGCTGGCCGAGACGCCGAACGGCTTGGGCGCCGGATCCAAGGAGGAGACGGGCGCGACGTGGACCGCGCCGTTCCAGAACGGCACCGTCGGGGTCATGCAGTACCCGGCGACGGCCGTCAGCGGGCTCTTCGACTCCGCGTCGTTCGAGATCGGCGTGGCACCGATTCCCGGTGTCGACGGCGGCTCGTCGACCTTCCTGGGCGGCGACGCGATCGGCATCAGCCAGAGCTCGGAGAACGTCGCTCAGGCGTGGAACTTCCTCGCGTGGCTCATGACCGATGAAGCGCAGCAGCAGGTGTTCGCCGACAACAACGACACGGCGTCGAACCTGACGGTGCTCGCCGAGGGGTACGCCGACGCCGACGCGCGCACGCAGATCGGGAACGACACGGTGAAGGACGGTCAGACGCCGATCGCCGTGAACTTCAACGAAGCGTTCAACGCCGCTGGCAGCCCCTGGCAGCTGCTCGTGCAGGACCAGATCTGGGGAAGCAACCCGGCCGATCTGTCGTCGCTGAACGACGACATCACGTCGATCCTCGCCCAGTGACGTCGTGCGGGGCGGGAACGCGCCGCCCCGCACGACCTGAAAAGGAGACCCCATGTCTGACGCCACCACGACGCAGCGCGTCGTGCTCGGACGAGGCGGCGCCCCCCGCCGCTCCGGACGGTTCGCGCGGCGCGAGAATCGCCTCGGTTGGCTGTACGCCGCGCCGACGACCACCCTGCTCGGCGTGCTGTTCATCGCACCGATCGTCGTCGTTGTCGCGATGTCAGCGTCGCGGTGGACGCTGCTCGGCGGGGCGCAGGGCGGCAACTTCCCCGAGAACTTCACGAAGGTGTTCGCCGACCCGATGCTCGGCGACGCCGTCGGGTTCACGTTGCTCTACACGCTCATCACGACCGCGATCCTCATGCCGCTCGCGTTCTTCCTCGCACTGCTCGTGCAGGAGTCGCGGCGGTGGAACTCGTTCCTGCGCACGGCGATCCTGCTGCCGTCGGCTCTCGGAATCGCGTCCGCGTCGTTGCTGTTCTATGCGCTGTACTCGCCGCAGATCGGCCCCATCAACGGGATCCTCGACTGGATCGGTTCCTTCGAAGCGGGCGCGTCGATCCTCGGCACCCCGGGCGGGGCGCTCTGGGGCACGGTCGTGCTCGTCGTCTGGCGCTTCGCGGGCTACTACATGCTGCTCATGATGGTCGGACTGCAGGCGATTCCCGGAGACGTCTACGAGGCCGCGCGCATCGACGGCGCCGGCCGGTGGAAGACGCTCACGACGATCACCCTGCCGCTGCTGCGCCCGACGCTCGCGATGACCATGATCATGTCGGTGACCGGATCGCTCCTCGCGTTCGACCAGTTCTACATCCTCACCAAGGGCGGCCCCAATAACTCGACGATGACGATCGTGCAGCTCGTGTATCGGTACGCCTTCGAGACGAAGAAGGATCTCGGCATGGCGGCGGCGCTGTCGGTGCTGATCCTCGTCGCGCTGGTCGTCGTCAACGCCTTCCAGCTGAAGGCCCTGCGCATCGGAGCTGATGAGGAATGAGCACGATGAGAAGAGACTCCGCCGCGCAGCCGGCCACCTACGTCTTCACCGGGCTCATCGCGGTCCTGTTTCTGCTTCCGCTCGTGTGGACGCTCCTCAGTTCGGTCTCGCCCAACCCCGGCACGGCGCAGACCGAGGGTTTCGGGTTCGGCAACTACGTCACTCTGTTCGAGTACGGTGCGGGTCTGCCGCAGTACCTGCGCAACACGCTGATCCTCTCGGTCGTCGCCACGGCAGTCGCGCTCGTGGTCTGCGCGTCGGGCGGATACGCGTTCGCGCGCTTCCGGTTCGTCGGGCGCAACGCGCTGTTCGCGATCGTGCTGTCGGTCATGATGGTTCCGTACGCGGCTCTCCTGATTCCCCTGCTGGTCTGGATGAAGCAGATCGGCCTGCAGGATTCTCTCGTCGGCGTCGCGTTCGTGCTCACTCTGTTCCAGGTGCCGTTCGGCATCTTCATGATGCGCAACGCCTTCAGCACGATCCCGCGCGAGCTGGAGGAGGCCGCACTGATCGACGGCTGCGGATCCTTCGGGGCATTCTGGCGCGTGCTGCTGCCCGCCGTGCGTCCCTCACTCGTGACGGTGGGACTGTTCACCTACCTCGCGGCATGGAACGACTTCATGGTCGCGCTCTACCTGCTCAGCATGGACAACGCTCCGCTGCCGCTCGCTCTCGTCAACATGCGTCAGCAGACGATGGGCGTGATCGACTACGGGGCGACGACCGCAGGCGTGGTGGTCCTGACGATTCCCGCACTCGTGCTGTTCCTGGCCCTGCAGAAGTACTACGTGCGCGGATTCATGTCCGGCGCGGTGAAAGGATGATCGTGACCACGACACACGTGATGACCCCCGTGGATCCGCGGCGCGGCGCGCTGCGCCCGCTCGGCGTCGACCAGGTGAGCATCGACGGAGGATTCTGGGGCGACCGGCAGGAGCGCAACCGCAAGGCGACTGTTCCCCACATCGCGCACTGGGAGGAGCGCACCGGGTGGCTCGCGAACTTCGACGCCGCGGCCGCCGGCACGGTGAACGAGACCCGCACTGGGCGGGAGTTCTCCGATTCCGAGATCTACAAGCTGCTCGAGGCGATGGCCTGGGAGATCGGCCGCACGAATGATGAGGATCTCGAGGCCCAGTACGAGCGCATCGTCCAGCGCGTCGTGTCCGCGCAGCGCGATGATGGGTACCTCAACACGCGGTTCGGCAACCCCGGGCAGCCCGCGCGCTACTCCGACCTCGAGTGGGGGCACGAGCTGTACTGCTTTGGTCATCTGTTCCAGGCGGCGGTCGCACGCATCCGCACGGGCCGCGGAGGACCGCTCGTCGACGCCGCGCTGCGAGCGGCCGACCACGTCTGCGAGACGTTCGGCGAGAACGGGATCCGTTCGGTCTGCGGCCACGCCGAGATCGAGCCTGCGCTCGTCGAGCTCTCGCGCGCGACGGGTGAGGAGCGCTACCTCGCGCAGGCGCGGCTCTTCCTCGACCGGCGTGGCAACGGCGTGCTGGCCGACATCGAACTCGGCCGGGCGTACTACCAGGACGACCAGCCGATCCGCGAGGCGGAAGTACTGCGCGGCCACGCGGTGCGAGCGCTGTACCTCTCGGCGGGCGCGATCGACGCCGGCGTCGACGAGGGCGACGACGCGTACGTCGACATCGTGCGCGCACAGTACCGCCGCACGCTCGCGCGCCGCACGTATCTCACGGGCGGCATGGGATCCCACCATCAGGACGAGGCGTTCGGCGACGACTTCGAGCTGCCGCCCGATCGCGCGTACTGCGAGACCTGCGCGGGCATCGGATCCGTCATGGTCGCGTGGCGCCTGCTGCTCGCGACGGGCGACCTGTCGTACGGCGATGTGATCGAGCGCACGCTCTATAACGTGGTCGCGGCATCGCCGAACGAATCCGGCGATGCGTTCTTCTACACCAACCCATTGCAGCAGCGGCGGCGCGGGGCCGAGGCCGCAGACGGCACGCCGAGCCCCCGCGCCGAGGCCAGCCTGCGCGCGCCCTGGTTCGACGTGTCGTGCTGCCCGCCGAACGTTGCGCGCACGCTCGCGCAGCTCGGCGCGTACGTGGCGGCGTCCGACGAGGCGGGCGTGGTGATCCTGCAGTACGTCTCGGGCGAGATCCGTGCAGACGTCGCAGGCGGCGAGGCAGCGCTGCGCATGACGACCGCGTACCCCGATGACGGATCCGTGGACATCGAGGTGCTCGGCGCGCCCGAGAACGGATGGACGCTGACGCTCCGGATTCCCGCGTGGGCGGAAGGGGCGCGCATCCGGCGCGGTGACGAAGAGACGGCGGTCGCGGCGCCCGAGGCGCGCGTGGAGAACCTGCGGGCGGGGGAGCACATCGCTCTGCACCTGCCGATCGCTCCTCGCATCACGACGCCCGATCCACGCATCGACGCCGTGCGCGGAACCGTCGCGGTCGAGCGCGGGCCGCTCGTGCTGTGCGCCGAGTCCGTCGACTTCGACGGCGACATCGACCTCGCTCATCTGCGGATCGACCCCGCCGAGCCTCTGCGCTCGACGCTGCGCGGCGCGGTGGCGACGGGATCCGTGCAGGCGAGCGCCGACAGTGCGTGGCCCTACTCCGCGGCCCAGGAGCCCCTCGGCGCGAGCCCCGCCGAGATCCCCCTCGTTCCGTATCACTCGTGGGCGAACCGCGGCCCGAGCACGATGCGGGTGTGGATCCCGACCGTGTGAGTCAGATCAGCAGCTGGTGCTGCGCGAGCTCGCGGTAGAGCGGCACCCGCTCGACGAGCTCGGCGTGCGTGCCCTGGCCGACCACGCGGCCCCTGTCCAGCACGACGATGAGGTCGCTGTCGACGACCGTCGACAGGCGATGCGCGATCACGATGAGCGTGCGGCCCTCAGCGACCGCGTCGATCGCCTCGCGCATGCGCTGCTCGTTGAGGCCGTCAAGCGACGATGTCGACTCGTCGAGCAGCAGGATCGGCGGCGCCGACAATAGGGCGCGGGCGATCGCGAGGCGCTGGCGCTCGCCGCCGGACAGCATCACGCCGTCCTCGCCCACCGGGATGTCGATGCCGCGCTGATCGCGGTCGACGACGTGACCGAGGTTCACCGCGCGCAGCGCGCGGTCGCACTCGTCGTCGCTCGCGTCGGGCGAGGCGAGGCGCAGATTGTCGGCGAGCGAGCCGGCGAGCGTCGGGGCGTCCTGTTCGACGTACCCGAACTGCGCGCGCAGCGCCTCGCGCGGCAGGTCCTGAACCTCATGGCCGTGGAGGCGGATGGAGCCACCGGTGGCGTCGTAGAACCGCTCGATGAGCGACAGCACGGTCGATTTTCCGGCCCCCGACGGGCCGACGAGGGCGACGCGCGATCCGGCGGGCACGTCGAAGGTGACGCCCCGCAGCACGTCG
>Ga0308157_10006157_pt1 | contig 14523 bp, 16 predicted proteins | sample PhyBR1_FD_201035 | JGI IMG/M metagenome (GOLD analysis project Ga0308157, IMG submission 201035) | Phyllosphere microbial communities from UC Gill Tract Community Farm, Albany, California, United States - DLSLB.R1 | ecosystem: Host-associated > Plants > Phyllosphere > Unclassified | place: USA...
CTTATCCCGCTAATTTGTTTCCGGTAAATCATACATCGAAGCAGATTAAGGAAACTTTTGAAGAAGGTAAGAAGGTTGTAACTGCCGGCAGATTAATGAGTGTGCGCGATCAAGGTAAAGCAAGTTTTGCTGAAATCCAGGATCAGGAAGGCAGAATTCAGTTGTATTTAAACCGTGATGTTATTTGCACAGACGATGACAAAACGCTGTACAATACCGTATTTAAAAAACTAACCGATTTAGGCGATTTTATTGGTATTGAAGGCGAATTGTTTACTACGCAAGTGGGTGCAAAATGTATCCGTGTGGAAAAATTTTCGATTCTTTCTAAAACATTGCGCCCGTTACCGTTGCCAAAAACCGATGAGGAAGGAAATGTGTTTGACGCCTTTACCGATCCGGAATTACGTTACCGTATGCGTTATGTAGATTTAATCGTGAATCCGTTAAACAAAGAAATTTTTATAAAACGCACCAAATTATATAATGCCATGCGATCGTTTTTTAACGACCGTGGCTATTTAGAGGTTGACACACCAGTTTTACAGTCGATTCCCGGTGGTGCGGCGGCGCGTCCGTTTATTACACACCACAATGCGTTAGATATTCCTTTATACATGCGTATTGCAAACGAATTGTATTTAAAACGTTTGATTGTTGGCGGGTTTGAAGGTGTTTACGAGTTTTCTAAAAACTTCCGTAACGAAGGAATGGACAGAACACATAATCCGGAATTTACAGCAATGGAAATTTACGTTGCCTATAAAGATTACAATTGGATGATGGAGTTTACTGAGCAATTACTAGAGCATTGTGCCATTGCGGTTAACGGAACAAGCGAAGCTACTTTTGGCGAACATAATATTAGTTTTAAAGCTCCGTACCAACGTATCACCATGCGTCAGGCGATTATTGATTTTACCGGTTTTGATATTGATGGAAAAACCGAAGATGAAATTCGCGATGCTGCTAAAAACATGGGTATTGCTGTTGATGACACCATGGGCAAAGGAAAATTGATCGATGAAATTTTTGGTGAAAAATGTGAAGGAAATTACATTCAACCAACTTTCATTACCGATTATCCAAAAGAAATGTCGCCCTTAACAAAAGAGCACAGAGATAACCCGGAATTAACAGAGCGTTTTGAGCTTATGGTTTGCGGTAAAGAGATTGCAAATTCTTATTCGGAATTAAACGACCCTATTGATCAGCGTGAGCGTTTTGAAGATCAGTTAAAATTATCTGAAAAAGGTGATGATGAAGCCGGACAGTTTATTGATGAAGACTTTTTGCGTGCATTAGAATTCGGTATGCCGCCAACAGGTGGTTTAGGTATTGGTATGGATCGATTGATTATGTTTTTAACCAATAACCCGTCAATACAGGAGGTATTGTTTTTCCCGCAAATGCGACCAGAAAAAGCAGCACCAAGTTATGAGTTAACCGATGATGAAAAAATTATTGTGGCTATTTTAGAGAAGAATGAAAACAAAATGGCATTATCTACCTTAAAAGAACAAGCGGCGTTAAGTGGAAAAAAATGGGATAAAGCAATTAAATCACTAAATTCCAACAACTTAACAAGCACCTCTAAATCTAATGAAGTTGTTGAAGTTGAATTATTATAGATTTAATATCAGAGAATTAAAATAAATAAGTAGCTATTAAGTACTCATTGTAGGTTGCCTTCGGGCAACCTATTTTTGTTTCAGATAATAGCAGATTGACTAAAAAAGTTGTCACTAATCTGTCACTTGTGTTCTATTATCCATTATTTTTAGAAAACTTAAAACATAGAAATATGGCAGTAAATATTAGACTTAAATATAGTGGTGATTCAAATCTTACAAAACGAAATCGCCCCTACAAAGCCCAATTAGATTATATCCTAAATGGAAAACGAAAAAGAGATGTCATTAAAGATGTAATTTTCTATCCTAATGACACTAAAGAAATTAAAAAGGAAAAGGAACGTATTGTTGAGAAAGTCAGGTCTAAATTAGAGATTGAATTAGGAAATACTAATAACGGAATGGTTTCAAGACAATTACAAAAAGCTAATTTCATTACTTATTTTGAAAGATTAGGAAATAACAAAAAAAAGAATACAAAATCAACTTGGGAAAACACTTTAAAACATTTAATTGAATTTCAAGGAAAGAAAATTGCCTTTGAAGATGTTACGATAATTTGGTTAGAAAAGTTTATAAATCATTTAAAAGAAAAAGAATTAGCTAACAACTCTATTGTTACTTATATAAACAAAATTAGTGCAACACTAAACCAAGCTATTAAAGAAAAAATAATTTTTGAAAACCCTTTAAGATATATAAACAAACCAAAAAAAGAGGAAACTGAAATCGTATACTTAACGGGTGACGAAGTACAAAAAATTATTGATACAAGTTTTTTTGACAATGAAGCAAAAAACGCTTTTCTATTTGGATGTTATACAGGTTTAAGAGCTTCAGACATTCAAAGCCTTAAATGGAGCCACATTAAGGATGATAGAATACAATTAACACAGATAAAAACGAAAAACACTGTATATATACCATTAAACAATAATTCAAAGATGATTTTAGAAAAACAAAAACATAATAAGGAATTTGTTTTTGGATTATCCAATCATATATCATCTTTAAATAGAACGGTTAAGAAAATGATTAAATTAACAAATATTGACAAGGAAGTTCATTTTCATTGTTCAAGGCATACATTTGCTACACTTCTAGTTACAGCAGGTACAGACATTTTTACAATTTCCAAACTTATGGGACACAAAGATATTAAAAGTACAATGGTCTATGCAAAAGTAATTGACGAAAAGAAAGAAAAGGCAGTAAATAGTATGATAAATTTTAAATTCTAATATTATGAAGAAAGAAGAACTAAAACAATTAGTTGAATATTTTGAGGATAGAATATTAAACAATTTTGAAAAACATTTTAGCAGTTTAGTTTTAGAAGATTTTTATGATGGAGGTTTTGAAGAACGAATTAAAGATGAGTTTTTCTACGAGGAATATTTTTCGCAATATGAACAAAATATAATCAATCTTCTTTTACAGATTGAAAACGAAACGAGTAGTGAATTTATAGACTTCAAACTAAGATTAATTAAACTAAAAAGAATAATTGATACTAGGTTATTGAGCTCCGAAATCGAAATGAAGCAAGATTTATTAAAGACTGGAAATAAACGTAACACTCAATTTCTTTTAAACCAAAACCTTGATAAAGAAATATTTATAAAAAAAGTTTATGACCTCTTACTAATAAACAAATTAATTGATTGTAGCTATGTTGAATTCAGAACTCATTTCGACAATACTTGGGAGGGAAAAATCAAATGGCTTGGAACAATATTACAAATCACAAATTTTATAACGTTACTTATCGAAAACAACTATTTATTAGACGAAACTAAAAGATTTAAAAACAAACTTATATTAACTCACTTCAACAATAGCAAAGGAGAGCAATTTATCTCTAATCGCTTAAGTTCCGTATTCTCCGATAAAAAGGATATGACTTTTGATGATATAACAAATGATATTTTAGATGAATTAAGTATTACTTTCCACTTATAAAGTGTTTATCAATTTTAACGTCTAACACAAATACCTTTGATTCATAATTTTAAACATATCAATTATGACATCAAAGGTTATTTTAAAAGAAATTCGACTTCTAAAAAAGGAAATCAAACAAAGAAACCTGTATCGAAAAAAATATTTAAAAACAGATGAGGTTGCAAAAATAATGGGAGTAAGTAAATCTCAAGTTCAAAAATTAACTGCTTCTAAAAAAATCCCTCATTCAAAACCTAGTGGGAAATTAATATACATTCAAAGGAAAGATTTATATCATTTCTTATCTTCAAATTACATTTCTTCTAACGAAGAATTAAACTCTCATGTAGCCGATTTTATAATAAATACGACTAGAAAATAATGGGTACTTTACAACTTCACTACAGACTAACAAAAAGATACAAATATCTTATAAATCAAAAACAAAAGAATGATTCCTATGAGTTCTTTAAACACAATGACATTTTTGTAAGATTCTACGAAAACTATGCAAAATTAAAAATTAGAACTCCTAATAAATATCCTTTCAAAAGGATAAAACTTTTTAAAAAAGCAAAAGATAATCTTTGGATTGGAAAAATCCCTAATTCGGAGGATTTAATAATATTAGAAAAGAGAAATAGCTTCGACTTACATATTATTATTCATGAAGGAGAAAGTAAGCATTTGACACTATTTGCAACAATGTAATATAATTAACAATCATTATTATAATAAGCTGATATTATTACCATTAAAAGAACAATATTATGATTGATACCATAAAAGGCTATATAGAATTATCACAATACAAATACGAAGATGTAAAGCATTTGTTAAACGATGTAACAATCAACAAAAGCAAAAATACCTTTGCGTCTAATCTCTCTAATTTTAGATTCACAATAAAATTTGATGAGAATCAAAATCCTATTAAATTATCATTTAATGGTTCACTTCCTAAATTCCATCACGGAAATAATCTTGCTCAATTAGATTGGGAAACAATCGAAAAAGCAATTAACGAATTATCTGATAATTTAGGCATTAATCTTAATGAAGCTATCCTAACTAGAATAGACATAGCTGTTAATTTAATTTTAGAAAAAACTGTAAATCAATACATCCATAACTTTTACAAAAATCGTAATTCTGGAACGTTAATATACAACTCTTCTAAAACGTTTCTTTCTGAAACTACAGATATTTCATTTTATGATAAATTAGAAGAAATCAAAAGAAAGGACAAACACACTTTTAAAACGATTTCCGACCTTATCAAAGACAAAAACATACTTAGATATGAATTACGTTTAAAAAAGAATTTAAAGCACTATTTTAATCTAAATGAATTTATAGTTAAAAACCTTTTTGAAAAACATATTCAGAATAAAATCGTTGATTTATGGGCAAAGTATTATTCAAAAGTTAACAAACATATATTTATCAATGCCCCAATATTATTGTTAGCTAGAAGAAATGGTTTAAAAGAATATTTATCATATCGAGGGTTAAAAATAACAGGAGTAGAAAAAACAATTCAAATTATTCAGTCAGCAGATTTTCCGGTAAAGGATATTTATTCTAAACGTAGTAAGATGAAGAAAAGCTTAAATAAATTCATTCAAGAAATAGATAATCAATTACTAGAAGAAAACTTAATGACAGAATTGGATAATAAAATTCATTTATTAAGTAAAATATTAAAACAATAAAAGTATCCCTTATTTTATATAGGAAATTACTTTTATTTAAGCACACTAAGTGCCTTTTTTACTACATTATATTTTGTCTTTCGTGTAAATACTCTACAAGCAATCACAAAATCAATTATATTTGTGAAACAAAACAACACAAGTAGAAATTTGATTTAAAAAGATAAAAAACATATTGTAAATAAGGCGTTAGCCATCTATAACTTGGACGAAAACTGGTAATTTTCAACAATCAAGAAGAAAGATGATGAGCTAATGCCCGTGTACCTTTTGGGCACGGGCTTAGTTTGCTTTTCTTGATTGGTGTACCAGTACCACGTCCGAAAGTAATGCTATGGTTCCGTGCCTTTTAATTTAAAAACACCTCATTATGGTACACAATAGCATTCTAGTAAATAATTCTCTTGAAGAAGTAGAACAGATTTTAAAAGAAATTATTCCTCAAATCAATGGTAAAATCAAAAGTATTGCAGACGAAGAGTATTTAATTGAGTGGACATATCATTATGGTTTACAAACCATTTGGTGTGAAACAAAACTTGTCCCAAACAAAAAAGGAATTGAGATATTCTCCACAGCTGATTCAGACGATATCTATAAAACTGGTGCAAAAAAGGCTTTAAATAAGTTATATAATTCATTATCTGAATCAACCATTTTAAAACAACAAGAAACTGAAAAGAAACACGAGCAATCCCCTCTCTTTCAATCTTCAAATCAGACCAACTACAAACCTTTTATTATAGCTGGCATAATAATGTTACTTATAATATCATACTTTAATACTAACGATGGTCATACAAGTAATATCAGAACAACTAAATACGGTTATTATGCAGCGTATGACAAAGAAACTATACAAGAAGCTGTTAGATATGCAGTTCAAAAAGATAATGAAGCATTTGCTATACTAATGATGTACGGAGAAATATTTAAAATCCCAGAAGGAGTAGAAGTTCATCTACTCGACCAAACATTTAGTGGTATAGTAAAAATAAGGATTAGAGGCACAACAGAAGAAATATGGACTATAAGGGAAGCGTTAAATAATTAATACACTAGAACATATGAAACATATCTTAACCATAATCATTCTTTTAACTTTAACTATGAGTTGTAATAATAGTAAAGGCTCTAATAACGATATTGATTATAAAACTCCAAACAAGCAAACCTATATTAAACAAATTGATTCAGATAGCACCTCAATTATTGTCAATAAAGAACAATGGGTTAAAGATGCTGAACTATATCTAAGTATGAAGGAAGGTGATACAATAATTATTGATAAGGACAGACCAAGTGCAACTAAAAAAGTAAAAAAGACAAATAAATACCAACCTTTTATAGATGCTGGCGAACCTAATAATTATACCAACAATAACTTTGAATATTCAGATAAATGGCGAATAGAAGCTTTTAAATTAAGTAAACAATTTGTTAGTCAAATATTAAATAAAAACACTCCCAAATGTAAAGTAGTTAGTCAGGGCGTATATAATCCGACACGTGTTCGATACTTAGGGGGACAAAGTTATCAAGTAACAATAACAACTAAATTTGATTGTAATCAAGATTACATCAATGATTGCACTTTCATTATCAGTGCAGATTATCTAGGTAATAACAGTTGGAATTTTGATGTAATTAAACAATGGTTTAATGATTAAAATTTTAAAGCAACAATTGGTTTTTTTTGCATATATTTAAAATTATTAATTTAATCATAAAATAATGGCTTTAAGTAAAGAACATACATTTTGGCACTTAACTCCTAACGGTTGGGTTTCTGGAGATTCTAAAACAGATTTTAATAGTTGGTCTGTAGATGTACCTGCTGACACTGTATTAACAATTAAATATGAAGAAAGGGTTAACCACCGAATGAGTGGTTTAGAAACATCAATTGAAAGATATAATGAAAGTAAAGATAAATCTTTAATAAAAGAATTAGAATCAAAATTCCCTTTCAAAGGTTATATTCAAGTGTATGAATAATCATATAGTTTCTTATATTCGCAGATAAAACATTGATATTAGTCACTATTTTGTCACGAACAATTCAAAAAACATAGTAAACTTTACGTTTTCAACAAGTTACACAGATTCGTTTCATTCTTCCCGCAAATGCGACCAGAAAAAGCAGCCCCTGCTTACGAATTAACCGATGACGAAAAAATCATCATCAGTATTTTAGAAGCCAACCAAAACAAGCTTTCTATTGCAGCGCTAAAAGAGCAGGCAGCGTTAAGCGGTAAAAAATGGGACAAAGCCATGAAAGCTTTAGCTTCATACAACCTAACCAAAGTGGTTACAGAGAATGAAGAAAAAGTAGTTGAGTTTGTTTAAACATTAAATTTATAAAAATGTTAGGACTTAAATTATTGACCGATCCACGATGGGCAAATATTGCCGAAGATAATTTAGAAGAAATTTTAAGCGATCATGCGTGGTGCGAACAAAAAGCGGCTACCAACGCGATTACCATTCTTACGTACAATTCTGAACATGAAGATTTAGTTACCGCAATGACAGAAATTGCTATTGAGGAAATGGAACATTTTAGAATGGTGCACAATATTATTAAACAACGTGGTTTTACTTTTGGACGTGAACGTAAAGACGATTACGTGAACCAATTGTTTAAATTTATGCGTAAAGATGGTTCTAGAAATGATGCTTTTATTGATCGTTTACTGTTTGCAGCCATGATTGAAGCTAGAAGTTGCGAGCGTTTCAGAGTGCTTTCGGAAAATATTAAAGACGAAGAATTAGCTAAGTTTTACAGAGATTTAATGATTTCTGAAGCTAACCATTATACTACTTTTTTAAAGTTTGCAAAGAAATACAGTGAACGTGGAAATGTTGATAAACGCTGGAAAGAATGGTTAGAATTTGAAGGTGAATTAATAAAAAATTACGGTAATAAAGAAACTGTTCACGGATAAAAAAACACCTCATTGAGGTGTTTTTAGTTTTCAAAAGTGATTGAATCGATTAGTTTTTCTTCTTCGTTGAATTTATACCACGTACCAATTTTAGTCCAAGTTTTTTTTGTGGTGTAACTTTTTCCTATCTGACTAATTTTTCCATTTTTATGATACAGCACATCTACAGAATATGGATAAAAATATTTCTCCGATCGAAAAAGCGTATCGTTATTGTAATATTTCCAAACACCTTTTTCACGACCGTACTTATCATATTTCCCTTTAATTATACTTTTCTCGTTTTTTGTACCGGAAACATATTTCCACCTGCCAACTTCTACTCCATTCTTTTTCTGATTGATTTTGCAGGAAAAAATTAGGAACAAAATAAGAAAACTGAAAAACTTTAATTTCATAGATTCACTCTAATTGTAATCGGCAACGTAAATGTAGAACGCACAATCTTACCTTCATGCTCACCCGGAATCCAATACGACACTGATTTTAAAACGCGAATACCTTCCTCTGCCAACAATTTATTAGCTCCTGTAGTTTCGTAGATATCAGACAAACTACCATCTTTTTCAACCACAAAATTTAGTTTTAATTTAACTTCTCCTTGATCGATAGATAATACTTCTTTTGGAACATTATACTTTCTTGCAAATTCATGAAAAAACATTTGCATGCCCTTTGATGGTTGTGCTTTTTTTTCTACAAATTTCAAAGGATCTTTATGACTATAAGACGCATCTTCTTCATCTATAATAATTTCAGAATAAGGAATCTTTTGTATCTTATTTTCTAGTTCGACAGGCTTATCTTTGCTACACGCAATAAATAATACCATAATAAAAACTGCAAAAAGAGTTAACAATTTTGCTGTTAATTTTGTTTGTTCTTTTGTTTTAATTGTCATCATAATTATACGTTTTTGGGTTAATCTGTAATTAAAAGTAGAAGTCAACAGCATGTGCGTTTGCTCAATATGATCTATTAGCTTTTGTTGATAATCTCTTACATCATCGGTTTCTTTCAACACCTCTTCGTCAGCTAAGTATTCATGGTTCATTTTAATATTTTTTCTATACAGATAAGTTAAAGGATGAAACCAAAAAATGATTTTCATTACTTCAACCAACAGAACATCAAGTGAGTGAAATTGATTAACATGTGACTTTTCATGAAGCCAAACCGCTTTATTATCTTTAAGCTTGTTAAAAATAGTTTCGTTTAAGAAAACCGTTTTGAAAAATGAAAATGCTTGATTTTCTTGCGGAATTTTGCAAACTGTAATACCTTCAATCACTTTTTTATATGATTTATTTTTTAGTTTAAGAATTTTAATTAATCCAATTATGAAGTGAATCATAGAAGCAAGCACACCTAATGTATAGATGATCCAGAGCATGTCTGTATATCCGAAAGAATAGTAACTAGTTTTATTACTGATATCTACCACAACTTCACTTAATACATTTACATTGTTTGAAGAAATTCCTTGAAAAGAATCTATTTTTTTTAAGAATAAATTAAAAGGAATCAACGGAATGATTAAACTTCCAAAAAATGTCAACAGTAAATAAGATCTATTGAAAACATATATGTTTTTTTTGCTGAGTATAAAATAATATACTAAGCTAAAAACCGACCATAAAAATGTTAATTGCAATAAATATAAAGTCATAACTACTTACTTTTAAGTTCATCATCTATTAAATCGCGTAGTTTTTGTAATTCGTCTTTTGTCAATGTGGCATCTTTAGCAAAGAAAGACGCAAATTGAGATGAGGAATTATCAAAAAACTGTTTAATCATATTTTTCATTTGTTTAGAAAAATAGTTTTCTTTCTTTACAATTGCGAAATACAAACGAGTATTTCCAATTTCGTCATATCCAACAAAACCTTTATCAATCAATTTTTTTACGGTAGTTGCAACCGTTGTTTTAGCAGGTTTCGGATCGCTGTAACTATCAATTAAATCTTTAAGAACAATTTTATCACGCTTCCAAATGTATTGCATAAGTTGTTCTTCGGCAGCTGTTAACTTCATATTCTACAAAATTAGAATTTGTTCTATAAATATAGAACAATATTTTAAATAAAAAAAACAGATTAACTGTCTTTTTATTTAATTCTTTTAATTTAATCGTTTAATTAAAGTATTACCATTTTCACTATTATTTTTTAAGTTCACAGTTAACTGTAAATAGGAGTTCACAGGTTTGTTATCAACTCGCCCAGGAACCCACTGTGTCCCTTTTTCAATAGCTTTTTGAATATCATCATTACAAAGAGTTACATCAGCCTTTACAAACTCCACTTTTGCAACTTTACCTTTATCGGTAATTAAAACATCAATAACAACTGTGGTGTCTTTTCCTTTAAAAGACCCTCTTTTACAGTTTTTAGTAGCATCTTCGATCTGCTTCAAAATCACTGCATAACCCCCACGATAAGTTGCCATAACATCTACATCGCGATAAACAGGAATTTCTCTAACAATTACTTTTTTGTTTTCAATAGCAGTTTGTGCATTCATGGTCACTGAAAATAACACAAAAAATAGGTAAGCAATTTTTGTTTTCATAAGTTAAATAAGTATGTTTTTATTATCTGCAAAAATACAATTTAGTTGCTAAAAACATAATTTTTAATTTTTAGATTTGTTTACTATTTTTACATAAAAAGATTGAACACGTTTATTTACAAAAATACCGCAATAAATTATAGTGAATCGGGCAAAGGAAACACCGTTTTACTTATTCACGGATTTTTGGAAGATTCTTCTATGTGGAACGATTTAGCCGAGCATTTAGATAAACGGTATCGCGTAATTTCTGTAGATCTTTTAGGTCATGGGAAAAGCGATTGTTACGGTTATGTGCATACAATGGAAGATCAGGCTGATATGCTTTTTGCTTTGATTTCTGAATTGCGTTTGCGCAAAGTGTCGTTAATCGGGCATTCAATGGGTGGATACATCACGTTAGCATTTGCCGAATTGTATCCTGATAATGTTCGATCGTTAATTCTTTTAAATTCTTCTGCTCAACCTGATTCTGATGAACGAAAAGTAAATCGCGACCGGGCAATTGATGTCGTAAAGAAAAATAGCAATGCTTTTATCAGAATGGCAACTCAGAATTTATTCGATACGGAAGCACACAATCTTTTTCCCGATAAAACAGAAGCTTTTACTCAGCAAGCTTTAAAAACGCCGTTACAAGGCATAATTGCTTCGTTAGAAGGAATGAAAATTAGAATAGATCGTGAAGCATTATTACATTTTAGTCCGTACCCAAAACTGATTATTGCCAGCGAAAACGATACCATTATTCCTTTAGAAGACATTAAAAATCAGATTGAGGGAGCCGAAGTTACTTTTGAAATTATCCCAGGCGGACATGTTTCAACCATTGAGCAAGAACCTAAAATCACTGCAATCATCACTTCATTTCTGAAGAAAAACGGTTAAACTACTTTTTCTTCAAATACAGTTTCAGGATCTAAAATAGTATTCAGTAAACTGATCACTTCCGCTTTAAAATCAATCAATAAATCGTCGGTAATAAACTCGTTCACCGTTCTGTCTTCCTTCAAACCAAAAAGCAAATAACCCGATTTTCTATTCTTAAACGAATAAATCCCCACTTGAATTGGCAAATGCGTACTACTTTTATACATTAAACCGTACATGAGCAATTGAATTGCTTTTTCGAACTTTAAATCTGTCGTAATTCCATCGATTTCTTTTATTTGAACTTGATTAAGTTCCACTTTTCCTGTCTTATAATCAATTATTCTCACTACGTTATTACGAATTTCAATTCTATCTGCAATTCCCGATAATTTAATGGCGTATGGCAATTTTGGATCTTCTAATACGGTTTCTAACTTTTGCTCCAAGCCAATTATTGTAACATCGTCGCCACTTTCCAACATCTCTTTTTCAAGCATTAAAAAATGATACACATTACGTTTTGCAACTTCGAACGCCAAAAGATTTTTGCCTTGTTTATCTGCACTTTCGGAATAATTTATTTGAAACTGCTTTATAATTTCGGTTTGATACTTTTGTAACATTTCATCAACCATTGCAATTGTTAATTTTTGATCGATCACAGGCTTGTACAATTCTTCCAAAGCACCATGAATAATGGTTCCTAATGTATTTAAGGCGATATTTTCTTCCACCTCGTCTAACTCCCGAATACCTAAAACACGTTGCATGTAAAACTGCATTGGATTACGCATATAATTTCCAATTGCCGACGGAGAAAAACCTTTATCTGAAGCGATTTCTTTTAATCGATTTTGTAGTAATTGCGATTTTTCAATCACTAAAGGCTCACTGATCGTGTCAGGTGATTTCGCAAAATAATTATTCACTTTTATGTTATGATTTACCTGCGGATCTAAAATCAATTGTGTTATAAATCGGCTTTTTTCACCGGCATCCAATCCTTCGGAATTTGAATTATATAAGAGATAAATATTCTTTGCACGCAATAACAAATGGTAGAAATGATAGGTATAAATAGCATCTTTTTCTCGAAAAGTAGGCAATCCTAATTCCATCTTCACATCGTACGGAATAAACGAATTAGCCGATTTTCCAGCAGGAAATTTCCCTTCGTTTAATGAAGTAATAATTACATTGTCAAAATCTAAAACACGACTTTCCAAAACTCCCATTACCTGTAAACCTTCCAACGGCTCTCCTTCAAAAGATACTTCAGCCAGATCAGCAACCTGCTTGTAAATGGTTACAAATTGCTGGGCATTTTCAATTACTTTATATTTTATTTGATAATTTTTAATCTGCGTTAAAACCTGATGAAATGCATACAAAAACGTAAGTGAAACATCGTCTTTATTTTCTCGCAAATAAGCTCGAATCTCAAAAACTATTGCTTCTATTCTTTCGATAATTTCAATCACATCAATATTCCAATCTTGAATAATCAGCTGTAAAAAAGAATTATTTGTCGGGATAAAATCTAATGTAGAGAAACTAAAAAAAGATAAATTCCGTTTATTAATACCGTCTACAACCTGCTTTGAAGTCGCTAAATTCTCAATTAATGAATGTGACAAAACATCTAAAACTTCTTTATGATAAAATGTTGCTTTGCTTTTCCCGCGGTTTAACGCATTGACATGCATTTTGAAAAACTTTGCAAAAAACAACTGTATTGGGTTTGATTTACTGTCGTAATTCATAGTTACATTTAGCGATGCAACCGTACTTGGCAACGCATAAAGCACTGGAATCAATAGATTTTCTTCGGATAAAACAACTGCCGTTTTTTGAAGATTTCCATTCGATTTTTGAAGTTCCTCTACAATTGATCCGACAATTTTTGCTTGTCCAACCGATTTCGGCGTACTGATAATCTCAATATTTTTTGACTGTTTGAATTCATCAACAATCCAATCATAAGGATGCGATTTATAGTACGACCAGTTTTGTTTGATTTTTCTAGCAAAATAACCTGCTCCGTGATCTGTATCATTCAAAAAAATATCATCGGTATCCCAATAAACCTTCGCCAAACCATTTTTTAATAGTTTCTGTATAATTTGCTCTTCAGCCTGATTTAATGCGTTAAAACCTGCGAAATAGAGCATTTTAGAACTATTTTCATTTATAAAAGCATCTATCTTATCAACAGTAACTCTATAAACCAATCCTTGATAACCGGAATTTTGCTCAATTAAATGTTTTTGAAACGCCTTGTAATAGGTTGGCAATTGATCCCAAAAAGTCAGATAATTATCTATTAAAGTACTCCTGTCTTCAGCTTTTACAGACCAATGATTGATGTCGTCGATGTTTTTAAGGTAATCAAACACATGACTTGGTTTCAATAAATATCGATCTATTTCATTAAAATCCTGTAATAGTATCTTTGCCCAATTACTGAATTGTTCAAAATCTTGCTGTACATTTTGCGGAGTGATTTCTTTATAAACTTCATAAAATTCAAAAAGCTGTTCAACACCTGTTAAGGTATTCATTTTTGAAATTCTTGTGATTAAATCTTCTATACTGATAATTTCAGGCGCAAAAAAGGTTTTGTTTGATGTGCTTTTAAAGGCTTCTAACAAAAACAATCGTGCACGCTTATTTGGAAGAACAATAACCGTATTTGTAAAATTTAAATTACAATCATTAGCGATTTGCTCTGCTATTTTATGTAGAAAAGAAGTTGTATTCATTTTATAAAAATAAAAAAACGTCCCGACAAATCGGGACGTTTTCAATATTATTTAAACTGTAAATTATTTTACT
>Ga0308157_10006158_pt1 | contig 14521 bp, 12 predicted proteins | sample PhyBR1_FD_201035 | JGI IMG/M metagenome (GOLD analysis project Ga0308157, IMG submission 201035) | Phyllosphere microbial communities from UC Gill Tract Community Farm, Albany, California, United States - DLSLB.R1 | ecosystem: Host-associated > Plants > Phyllosphere > Unclassified | place: USA...
TTTATTATGCTCTTCACATTTAAATGATATATGATTAATTCTTTCCAAGGCATTCAAACCAATACTCACACGGTATTCGTTTATTAGTCTCATCGTTTCTATTTCGGTATCGTTGTATGTGTAATTTGCAACAAGCGTTTCTGTTGGAGTAGCAGTATCCAAGCTTGCGTCGGCAGAATCAGCAGAACATGCGTTCATTGCGAACAAAATCGCAATGAACAACATGGTGCGCGTAATCTTTTTCATAATCATCAGCATTTTAGCGGTTTAAAGTAAATGTTGGGGCAAATCCTTTAAATTTATCTTTGAATAAATATCGTTTGCTTTATTGTATTCCAAACGTATTCAATTTACCGTTAAAGTGCAAAAATAATCGATGAAATGCACTTATTTTTTAATTTTAAATATAAAATTCCTACGTAAAAATACTTTTACGAAGATAACCTTTCAATCTTCCAAGAAAAATCTGACTGACTAGTATAACGAATCCTATCATGAAGCCTATTTGGTCTTCCCTGCCAGAATTCAACTTGTAGTGGAGTAACAATATAGCCTCCCCAATTTTCAGGTCTCGGAATTGGTTTTCCTTCAAACTCCGTTTCCAGTTTTTTTAAGTTTTCTTCTAAAAATATTCTTGAAGGAATCACTTCGCTTTGGTGAGAAACAATCGCTCCAAGTTTGCTTCCATCAGGACGAGAATCAAAATAATTATCTGAAATAATTTCAGATGTTTTCTGAGCAATTCCTTTAATAATCACTTGACGTTCTGCTTCCTGCCAAAAAAAAGACAAACAAACATTTGGATTAGCTTCTATTGCTTTCCCTTTTTCCGAATTGTAATTGGTATAAAATATAAAACCTTCCTCGGAAAATTTCTTCAATAAAACCACACGCGATTTAGGAAAACCATCTAATCCAATTGTCGAAACTGTCATGGCATTTACCTCTCCGCTTCCGCCAAAATCTTCCACTTCATGAAACCATCTGTTAAAAAGATTAATTGGATCTTCAGGAATATTAGTTTCTAATAATTCGCTTTTCTCGTAAGATTTTCTATAATTGCTTAAATCATTCATGATTTATTATTTTAGATTGTTGAGTTTAGATTATAGATTTTTTGTTTCAGGTTTGAAGTTTCAGGTTTGAAGTTTGTTAGGCTGAGCGAAGTCAAAGCCATCTTCAAAAAAACTTAGAACCTCAGTATCTCAGAACCTTAGATTAAAACTCAAAACTTAAACCGTCATCTGCCAAAAGCACATTTGAAAATACTTCCTCTGCTTCTTTTTTGAAAGGCTCCAAACCATCATAACGCGTTGAATAATGACCTAAAATAAGCTGTTTCACATTGGCTTTTAAAGCAATATTTGCTGCTTCTTTTGCTGTCGAATGCAATGTTTTTTCGGCCAATCTTGCTTCCGATTCCAAAAATGTCGATTCGTGATATAAAATATCTGTATTCTGTATAATCGGAATTATCTCTTCATTATAAACTGTATCAGAACAGAAGGCATAACTTTTTGCTGGAGGCGGATCAAAAGTAAGTTTTTCATTTTCAATTACTGTTCCGTCGTCAAGTGTAATATCTCCGCCATTTTTTATTTTCTGATAATACGCAACATGAATATTATAGCGTTGAACAGCTTCAACGTCTAATTTTCTTTCATCTGGTTTTTCCTGAAAAAGATAACCATTTGTGTAAACACGATGCTTTAGCGGAATTGTTTTTACAATAACTTTCTTGTCTTCAAAAATGACTTCGCTTTCTTTCGATTCTAATTCGTGAAAAAACAAAGAATAAGTTGTCCAAGATTCTGTCAGTTTTAATTGAATTAAAACAAATTCCTTAATTCCTTTCGGACCATAAATATGTAAATCTGTGGTTCTTCCTAAAAGCGAAAATGTCGAAATAGTTCCAATTAATCCAAACAAGTGATCTCCATGAAGATGCGAGATGAAAATATGATTAATTTTTGAGAATTTAATCTTGTTTTTACGAAGCTGTACTTGAGTTCCTTCTCCACAATCAATTAAGAACAATCTGTTCTTAATTTCTAAAACCTGCGAAGTCGGATTAGTAAGTGTTCTAGGAGTTGCGGCATAACAGCCAAGTATAGTTAACTTCATTTCTCAATTAAAAATTGATAATTGACAATTATTAATTTTTAATTATCAATTGTTAATTATTAGAAACCTAGGTCTCTTTCGATTTCTTCCATTTCGATAATATCGTGAGCCTCGAGAAGAGAAGGCACTACAACCAATTTATCTGAAATAGCATTAAAATCAAGATCGGTTGCTACAATTACAAACGATTTTTTTGCTTTTTTCTGAACTTTAGAAAGCGGTAAAAAAGCTTTTAAATCATTTTCTGAAATATTAGAATCTGATGATAAATCGATTATAATATTTTGTTTTTCAAAGGTTTTAAATTGTTGCGTTACTTTTTCCAAGAAAGCATTTACATCTCCTTGCGTATCTTTAATCGTAACGGTATGTCCTTTTTGATCTACTTTCATTTTATAATTTATTGGGGCTTATAATTTATGATGCTAATTTACTAAGTTTTTTTTGTTTCAGGTTTCAAGTTTTGTACACCATTGTGGCAAACTTGAAACATTAAACTTGAAACAAAATTATTGCTGTATCTTAGAAGCCAGCAAATAAATAACCGCCATTCTAATCGCTACACCGTTTTCAACCTGATTCAAGATCACCGAATGATCAGAATCTGCTACTTCAGAAGTAATCTCTACTCCTCTGTTGATTGGTCCTGGGTGCATGATTACGATTTCTTTTCCAAGAGAATCCAAAAGCGGTTTGTCAACACCATATTGTTGTGCGTATTCACGCGTTGATGGGAAGAAATTCACATCCATACGTTCGTTTTGTACACGAAGCATGTTGGCAACATCGCACCATTCTAATGCTTTTCTTAAATTTGGTTCAACTGTAACACCAAGCGATTCAATATATCTCGGAATCAATGTTTTTGGTCCGCAAACTTTTACTTCAGCGCCTTGCATCTGCAAAGCATATATGTTTGAAAGCGCTACACGCGAGTGCAGAATATCACCTACAATAACTACTTTTTTTCCAGCAACATCACCCAGTTTTTCTCTTATCGAATAACTGTCTAATAAAGCCTGAGTTGGATGTTCGTGCGCTCCGTCTCCAGCGTTTACGATGCTAGCTTTTACATTTTTAGATAAAAAATAAGCCGCTCCGGGATTAGAGTGGCGCATTACAACCATATCAACTTTCATCGAAAGGATATTATTTACAGTATCAATCAAAGTCTCTCCTTTTTTAACCGATGATTGAGCTGCAGAAAAACTGATGACATCAGCAGATAAACGTTTCTGTGCTAATTCGAAAGAGAGTTTGGTTCTGGTACTGTTTTCGAAGAAAATATTGGCAATGGTAATATCTCGTAATGAAGGAACTTTTTTAATCGGTCTATTAATGACTTCTTTAAAATGATCTGCCGTTTCAAAAATCAGGTTAATATCATTCTCATTGATATATTTTATTCCTAATAAATGATTTACGCTTAATTCTTTCATTGTGTGTGTTTATATGTTTTGTTTGTTTAATCGTTTCTATGTTAAATTATTTAATCGTTTGGTTTTTCCGATTAAACAATTAACCGGTTAACCGATTAAACTAATTTGTCACTAGGTGAACAACATCTTCACCATCATTTTCTTTCCAGCTTACAATTACTTTTTCACCATTGATAGCATCTACCTGACGGCCTCGATAATCGGGCTGAATTGGTAAATGACGGCTGAAACGTCTGTCAATTAAAACCAATAATTCAATTTCTGAAGGTCTTCCAAAAGATTGAATCGCGGTTAATGCAGAACGAATGCTTCGGCCTGTAAACAAAACGTCATCAATAAAAATGACTTTTTTGTCTTCAACTATAAAATTGATTTGCGTTTTATTGGCTTCAAGCGGTTTATCAGTACGACGGAAATCATCTCTAAAAAAAGTGATGTCTAGATATCCCAAAGAAATTTCAGGAACTTGGTATTCGTTTTCTAATATTTGTTTTAAACGTTCAGCTAAAAAAACGCCTCTTGGCTGAATTCCCACTAAAATAGTATTTGAAAAATCAAGATGTTTTTCGATTAACTGACAAGCCAAACGGTGAAGTATGATAGTAACTTCTTTTGAATTAAGTAATACTTTCTGGCTCATAATTAATTGTAATGATTGATCGGGCAAATATACGGAATCTGATTTTATTTGTTGGGGTGTTGGATGGGGAAATATTTTATGACTTTTATATCTTCCTAACCACTTTATAGTATATTTTCGTATTGTGAATATTTTTATTTCATAAATTTTAATAGTAAATAATAAATGAACCAGACTTTAATTGAAAATGTAAAACTTGCCATCAATCCTAAATTTCAAGATTGGGTTTTATTTCAAAACGGAACTTACATTGTTTTTGATAATACTGACTCAATTAAAAACTTGAAAAGCGAAGCTATTAAAATCATGTCCGAATATGGTCCTGTTCATATCGGATCTCCTGCTGGTGATTTTGGAGTTACCAATCTTAAAAAGGCTCAAGGATGGTCAATATCTGGTCATTATTATGGAATGTATACCTATGTTCATCCATCTGAAATAAATACATTAGCGCTCAATGAAAGTGAAATAGGCTTATTTGGTCGTTCAAAAAGAGACTTTGATGGTGAAAATCCCATCATTATATATTAATAGAAAAGACATTGATGTAAAATTAATTGCTGGCTTCGTAGGTTTAAAAACTATAAAACTTCCATTTGTGTGCGGAAGCAACAATTTCAATCCCAAACTAATTTTAAAAGACGAATCTTTTGAACACAGAGGTTTTTTTTGGAGCACTACAGGATACTACCAGAACATTGAAAAAATTGACATCTACCTGGCTCACAAGACCACTAACATTGAAATTACCAAAATAAATTCTAAATTTACTTTTGTTGGAAATACAAACGATCATTTGGAACTAAGAAAATGCCTAGCGTTTTTTCATGAGAAAAAATGTACTTTGACACAAAAAGCTTTAGATTTTTTAAATCAGTAATATTTTTAATGGAATCTAATGGACAACAATCACAAATGAAAACATCTCTACAAAAAATTATCTTAAATCCCAAAAACATATTTTTATTAGATAGCTTTGGAGCTTTGCTCACTACCCTTCTAATCTATTTCGTCCTGAGAAATTTCAATGATTTTTTTGGTTTATCTAAAGATGTTTTTGAATGTCTTTCATTAATTGCTTTTCTTTTTTTCATTTATTCAATTAGCTGCTATTTTTTAGTGAAGCAAAATTGGAAATCGTTTTTAAAAATAATTAGTATTGCTAATATTCTATATTGTATTTTGACATTAAGCATAGTCTTATATAATTATGAAACAATTTCAATATATGGCATTGCTTACTTTCTAGCAGAAATAGCTGTAATTATCGGTCTTGTCTATTTTGAAATGAAATTTATAAAATCAAAATCCTAAAACATTTCCGAAAAATTCTATAACACATTTCCACGATTGTTGAAGTAATTTTATTATTGAACTTAAAAACTCAACATCATGCAAAATAAAATACTTAGATTGTTAATGGTATTCGTAATACTGTTTTCATTTACAAGCTGTGAAGTTATAGGAGACATTTTTAAAGCCGGAATGGGATTCGGGATATTTATCGTCATCTTTATCGTTGCGATTATTATCTGGATCTTTGCCAAAATGTTCGGCAGTAAATAAGTGATAAATAACAAATTAAAAAATCCCAAATTCCAAATAACAATTGGAGTTTGGGATTTTTTTATGAGTGTAGAATAAAGTCAATCTTTGCGGAGCTTCTCGTGAAGATTTCTCCCTTCGGTCGAAATGACAAAAATGCGCTAATCAACTTTATAATTTATCTTTTATCAAAGTTCTCAATATCAAAGATTGGAATTTAAAAATTAAAGATTATACATCTTCTTTCTTTGTTCCTGAATTTTTTCATCATCAAGATATTCATCAAATGTCATGTAACGATCGATAACTCCATTTGGTGTCAACTCTACGATTCTGTTACCAACAGTCTGCGCGAACTCGTGGTCATGTGTTGTAAAAATTACAGAACCTTTAAAGTTTTTCAATGAGTTGTTGAAAGCCGTAATAGACTCCAAATCTAAGTGATTTGTTGGCTCATCTAGCATTAAAACGTTTGCACGTTCCATCATCATTCTAGAAAGCATACAACGTACTTTTTCTCCTCCAGATAAAACTCTAGACGTTTTTAAAGCTTCTTCTCCAGAGAAAATCATTTTTCCTAAGAAACCACGAATGAAAACCTCATCACGCTCTTCTTCTGTTTTAGCATATTGGCGCAACCAATCTACTAAAGTCAAATCATTTTCGAAGTATTTGTGGTTTTCAGCTGGCAAATACGCTTGGTTTGTTGTAATTCCCCAATCGAAAGTTCCAGAATCTGCTTTTTGTTCGTTGTTTAAGATTTCGTAGAAAGCTGTTGTTGCACGTGAATCTTTAGAGAAAAGAACGATTTTATCGCCTTTTGCCATATTCAGGTTAATATCTTTAAATAAAACTTCTCCATCTACAGAAGCAGACAAGTTTTCTACATTTAAGATTTGATCTCCTGCTTCACGATCCTGATCAAAAATAATGGCAGGATAACGACGGCTTGATGGTTTAATTTCTGAAATATTTAATTTCGAAATCATTTTTTTACGAGAAGTTGCTTGTTTAGATTTTGCAACGTTTGCACTAAAACGACGAATAAATTCTTCCAATTCTTGTTTCTTCTCTTCTGCTTTTTTGTTCTGCTGCGCACGTTGTTTTGCCGCTAATTGGCTAGACTCGTACCAGAACGTATAGTTTCCTGAGTAGTGGTTGATTTTTCCGAAATCAATATCAGAAATATGTGTACAAACCGCATCTAAAAAGTGACGGTCGTGAGATACAACGATTACAGTGTTTTCGTAGTTTGCTAAGAAGTTTTCTAACCAAGCGATTGTCTCAAAATCCAAATCGTTGGTAGGCTCATCCATAATCAGTAAGTCAGGATTTCCGAAAAGTGCCTGCGCCAAAAGCACACGAACTTTCATTTTTCCTTCCATATCACCCATTAAAGTATAATGGTCTGCTTCTGTGATTCCTAAGTTAGACAACATTGCTGCCGCATCAGAATCTGCGTTCCATCCGTTCATTTCTTCAAACTGAACTTGTAACTCCCCTATTCTGTCTGCATTAGCATCATTATAATCTAAATAAAGTTCATCCATTTCTTTTTTAACAGCGTACAGAACTTTATTTCCCATTAAAACGGTTTCCAAAACAGTATGTTCGTCGAACATGTTGTGGTTCTGGTTTAAAACCGACATACGTTTTCCTGGCTCTAAATGAATATGCCCCGAAGTTGGATCAATATCGCCCGAAATCACTTTTAAGAAAGTAGATTTTCCTGCTCCATTAGCTCCAATAACGCCGTAAATATTTCCGTGAGTAAACGTAGTATTTACTTCGTCGAATAAAATTCTTTTACCAAATTGAACTGATAAATTATTGACTGTTAACATGAATGTCTTTTTAATTAATTTGGTGCAAAAGTACGGAAAAAGGTTCAGAGTTGCAAAGATGCAAAGGTTCAAAGTTTTTTATGCTGATGATGGGTTCTCGCAGAGGTGCAGAGTTTTGTTTTACCAATCTGATTACTACATAATCTTGTCATTTCGAGGAACGAGAAATCTTCGCAAGAAACTCCGTCCCTATAATTTCTAATCTTTGTCGAGCTACTTGTGGAGATTTCTCGTTCCTCGAAATGACAAAAATGAGGTTACTTTACCATAAAACTTTGCGACTTCGCTCCCGATAGCTATCGGGATTGCGAGATTAATTTAACTTACAGCTTGCTTTCTTTCGCCAAAGCAACTTCTAAACTTTCAAAATTTGGAAGCACTTTTGAAATAATTCCTTCTTTGTTGATGATGAAATGTGTTGGAAAAGAATTCAACTGCAAGGCATTATTCATGTATTCTTTCATATCTGGAATTACAGAATAAGTCAAAGGTTTTCTAGCTAAAAACGTTTTTAATTGTTCTGCTGAATCTTCGGCTAAACTCATGAAAACAATATCGTTTCGGTCTTTGTATTCTTCAACTAATTTATTTACTTGAGGAAATTCTCTAATGCACGGCGTGCAGTGTATGTACCAGCATTTTATTACGATGATTTTTCCTTTCATAGATTCATTGGTAACCAAATTTCGGTTTAAATCTTTAAATGAAAATTGCGGAAAAGCAGTTCCTTCCATCTTGAAGTTTTTGTAAGCATCAAAACCAATTTGATTAATTGTTGCTTTTATGCTTGTATCTGTTTTGGGCTGAATTTTGAATAGTTTATAGACGTAAATATTGGCTTCTGACTTCAATCGAACTGGAATGAAGTTTCCATTTGCAAGCTGATCTAAAAAAACTTCTTTTGAGATTTCTTTTGAAGAAGAATCAAGTGCAGTGAAATCTCTCGAAAGCATTATTCCTTTATTATAAACCGTCCATTGCTCGTAAGTTTTCTGAATTTGAATGGGATCAACTTCTGGATTTCCGAATTTATTTTGAGCTGTGCTAATTGTAAAAATAAAGAATAGTGTAATTAAGCTAATGAATTTCTGCATAAATTCTGAAAGAATTGTATTTGATCTCAAAAATAGTGAAATTTGAGTTAAAAATGTCTCATGCTTCCAATTCCTATCGGATTATAAGTTTTATACCCATACTGCGACAAATAAAATAATTAATACAAACTGTCAAAATTTATTTACTATTTGACGAATACATCTTTCTTTTACTTCTAAGTAGAAACTTAAGTATACTTTCATTAATTAATGAAAGTAGTTTTTCATTAGAAATATTATTTTTCTTTTAATTTATCATTCATTTCATGTAGAAAAATAGAAAACCCAATCAAAAAGAATATAATTCCAAAAACACCCAAAATTAATGGCGCCATCCATAAAGAAGTAAAACTATTAATATCTGCTTTGTTCGGCTCTTTCGGGTCATATATGATTTCTACAGTTTCTCCAACACGATAACTTGGCGAATTATTACCTATTGCTGAAGTAAATTCAATTTTATCTCCCTCTTTTGTCGTAAAGGAAATAATCGGAGCATACATTATCGTTTTATCGAATCTTTCAATAATCAACTCAACAACAACTCCTTGTGAAATTTCAGCTTTTTTTTTAAAAGCCTGTTTATCCGAATACAAATAGACACAACCAGTTAATAAAGCCAAACCAATAATGGCAAATATATATTTATTAATTGACGCGATTCTCATTTTACTCCTATTTAAACTAATTCAAAAATAATTTCACAGAGTAAACCATTTTGCCTAAATAAGTTTTTATTCTGTCAAAAAAAGACATTTTTCATTTTACTTATGTTTGTTTTAGATACAAAAAAACCTGGCAGTAAAACTACCAGGTTCATAATGCACCTCTTTAGGCAAAAACCAAATAACAAATTACCTAAAGTCGCATTTGTTAGAAATAAAATAGATTAAAACATAAATAACCAAACTCAATTTTAACCGTCCCGTTTTTTATTTCTAAATTTTCAATTCTTTTATATTAGTTTAAAAAGTTCATTACCTTCAATGACTTTTTGTGTCCAGATTTATCTGTTACTATCACTACAAAAATTTGTCTACTAGCAAAACTTGGACTATGAAGCAATACTTCTTTATTATTTTGAATATTTCTAGAACTTGTAACATTTTGTCCTATTGTATTGAATACATCAACCTGAGCAATGTCTTCTGTATCATTAGATACAGATAAAGTATTGTTTCTAAAATAGGCAACAGTTGTGTTACTTTCTGCCGAAATATCATCAAGAACTAATGTTTTTGCCGTAGCTTGCGATGCAAAATAAGCTGCGTATGCTTTAGACAATTCAGATGAATTACCGCAAGAAGAGGCATCCCAGTTTACAGACCAAGTCATTAAACCTCTTAGAGAAGGATATGGCCCGCCTGGCTGCATAGTGTATGTTCTTCCTGAGAAATTAGTTCCGTTTCTTAAATAATCCATAGCACTAATCCCTTCTGTAGGAGTTAAGTAACCGCTACCTGCTGCACTTGGACAAGCTGGTAATGCAATAAGAACTTTTGAGGCTGGCAAACCATCAAAATGCATTCCTGTTGAAGCAATGTTATACCCTTTTATGATCATATCAGTCAAGGCTGTAACCATGTTTGCTTTCTTAGCTGTACCATAATACTGGCCGTCTAATCCGTTTTCTCCTCCTGTGTTGTACAATTGTACCGCTAACAAATCCAATTCATTACGCAAGTTTTGAATAATTGGAAGGAACGAACCAAAAGTATCTGTATAAGTAGTATATCCCCCTTGTACATATTGTGTTTCTGGAGCCGCAGTCAATAAAAATCCAGGGCCATAGTACGCTTTTAATTCTTTGAAAGCATCTACTACGTTTTTCAATCTTGGATAAGCCGAAATACCCGCATAAGAAATATCTCTTAAACCTCCAGCGCTAAAATTCATAGATCCGCCTTCAAAATCAATATCAACTCCATCAAATTGGTACTCATCAATAATGGCTTTTAGACCGTTAACAAAAATATTTTTTTGAGTAACATTATCTAAAACAACATGACCATTTTGACCTCCGATAGAAACAATGACAGGAACACCACTGTCTCTTAAGGCTTTGATATCGTTTTTCAGCAATTGCTTATTGAAAACGCCATTGGTCAAATATCTTGCGTCATTTGTTGTTAATATTGGTGTATAACCATCGCGATTAACCGTTTCTACGAAAGAATAATCCACTACATTAAACTTGCTTCCGACCATTTGAGAAAAATATAAAAATGGAGCTGCAGTATTTTCCCAAGAGTGCGCGTATCCTAAAATAACTTTAGATGGAAGCGGAATGAATCTATTACCACTTATCGTAGCGATTTTAATGGTATTGTTGAATGTAGTTACAGCAGCTTTGTTATCGGTTGCTTTAATTACGATTGGATAATCCTGATAAGCAGTTGGTGTAAAATTATACGTATAAGTATTATTTGTACCTGCTGTCATGTTAAAGGTACCTCCATTTATTGTAATCGTAACACCAGAAACTGATCCGTCACTATCAACAGCTGTAACTGAAATTGGCACAGCTTGGAAAGAACTTTGGTAAATAGTAGTATTTGATGGTGAATTCCAAGTAATTACAGGTAATGCATTTGGACAGTTTGCACCTGAACAATTTAATGCAAAACTATAGGTTTTTGAATCTGTTGTTCCATTAGATGCTGTAGCAGTAACGGTTAACGTATGAGAAACTCCAAACTGATTTGCTACCGGCGTCCAAACCGAAGTATAAGTTCCAGAAGAATTGGTAGCACTTATAGTTTGTCCGTCTAAACTAAATACAACAGATGAGATTGTAGTAGCATCTGCAGCGCTTAATCCAACAGTTGCTACAAAATTAATTGATGATCCTAAGTTTATAGCAATCGCCGAAGCTGTTGGCGCTGTAATAGCAACCACTGGCTTAGTCGTAACCACCGCTTGTGTATTGAAATTATAAACCGTTGGCGTTGTAGGAACGGCAAAGTTTGCCAGATTATTTGGGAAGTAAGCTACTTCTCCGTTTTGCCATGAATTTAATTTCAAACTTAAAATTTGCGTATAACCTGCTACAACCGAATTATCGAAAGTATAATTTCCTGACGCATCTGTTGTTGCTAGAACGCTTTTCCAATTATGTGTGTTATCTGTCCAAGGCAAAACAATTTCTACTTTTGCATTGGCTACTGGTGTTGAACCGTTTTTTACAGTTCCGCTAATTAAATTTGTAGCTGCTGCTAATGCTGCTTTAGCCGTTGAACTTGTATTAAAGTTGTAAACTGTTGGAGTTGATGGAACAGGAAAGTTTGCCAAATTATTTGGGTAATAATTTACCTCTCCGTTTGACCAAGTATTTAACTTCAAACTTGTAATGGTTGTATAACCGTCTACAACAGAATTATCAAAACTGTATTTTCCTTGTGCATCTGTTGTTGCCAGAACACTTTTCCAAGGATGTGCGTTATCTGTCCAAGGTAAAACCAATTCTACTTTGGCTCCTGAAACTGGAGTTGTTCCGTTTTTAACTGTTCCGCTAATTTTGCTTGAAGTCGTTACAACATCTTGAGCAAAGTTTAATGTTTTGTTAGCATTCAAATTAGAATAAACTGTCGATGCTGGCGTGAATGTCTGGCCTGTTAAAGCTGCAGTTACAGTATAATTCCCGCCAGATGCTAAAGTCAATGAATATGCCCCACTTGAATTAGTTGTTGCTGTAACATTTCCTGCTGTAGAAGCCGCCGTAATGGTTACGCCAGAAACTGGAGTTGTTCCGTTAAGAACTGTTCCGCTTACGGTGTACGTTACAATTGCTGCGCCTTGAGTAAAATTCAACGTCTTGTTAGCATCAATTGCATTGTAAACTGTTGAAGCTGGCGTATAAGAAAATCCAGATTTTACAGCTGTAACTGTAAAATTAAGACCAGCTGTTAAACCTGCAACGCTGTAAGTTCCGCTTGCATTTGAAACTGCTGTTAAAGTTGTACTTCCTGAAACCGCAGAAACCGTTACACCCGAAACTGGAGTAGTTCCGTCCAGAATTGTTCCGCTTACAGTATATGTTGGCTGTGTTCCATTAATCACAACTGCCGTCTGATTTACTGTTACATTATTTAGCGATACTGGAACAAATGTATAACTCGCTTTTAGTGCTGTAAGCGAATAGTTTTGTCCTGAAGTTAAATTATTAAATGCAAAGTTTCCATTAGCAGAAACTACAGTTTGAATTACTGCATTGCTTGCATTTCGCAATTCAACCGTAACATTGGTAATCAAAGCTGATCCGTTTTTTACAGAGCCAGAAATACTCACTGTCCCTGGAACAACGCTTCCAAAAGAAGTATCAACTTGGTTTAATAATGAATTAGGAATTGATCCTCTGGTATCTTGAGATAATTCCCAAATCATACCTCCTGCTAAGTTTCTTGATTTTATATACTGTACTTTTAAATCCATTGACTGTTTATCTTCATAAGAAATAAACTCTTTTGTAGTAGCGTTATATAAATAAGGAACTTTGGTAGTATTATCAAAATAACGAACCCATCCTGCTGAAGCCGCAGATGGCGTTACCATCATTGTATTTGGATCTAAATACGCATGCGAATTGGTAACTGGGTTTCCAACTAAATCACAGATTTCGATACTTCCAGATTTTTCACAAGCTCCCGAACCATCCCATGTTCCTGTTGGGTTTTGAGGATTAGTACATCCAGGAACTATATATCTTGGTGCTGCAACAAATAATCCGTTTGTTGAATTTGCAGCCACGTTATCGAATTTTTTTCCGTAGAAAGGCAATCCCATGATTAATTTATTGGCAGGAAAACCAATTACATTTAGATATTGATTCGTTAATTCGTCTAATGATTCTGATTGCGTTGCGCCATACAACGGATCGTTTGGATTCCCGCTCGCATATAAAGGAGCATTGTAACAAGTTTTATCATACCAGTTTCCTCCAAAATCATATCCGAAATAGGTAATATAATCACAGTAAGTCGAAATATCTTCTGTCATTCCATACTGCGATCTGTTATTTGGTCCTAAATACTGTTTAGCAACGTTTCTAACATTATTTCCAGCAGCAATGGTAACCAATTTATTTGGCATCGCCTGACGCATCGCTTTTAACAAAAGCACTAAATTTTTATTGTCGTCAGGACTGTATTTTTGCGGAGGAACAGGCGCACCATTTACTATTTCTGTACCGTCAGTTCCACCCGAAAGAGGATATTCCCAATCGATATCGAAACCATCAATAAACGGATATGTAGTAATAAAGTTTGCCATATCTGCTGCTAAAGCTGCTCTTGCTACAGGACTTGCAGCAATTGGAGAAAGATCTTGTCCTTTTGTCCAGCCTCCAACAGAAATTAAAATTTTTAAATGCGGATACTTTTCTTTTAATTTCATTAAATCATAAAAGTTTCCTTTAACTGGCGCATCCCACGGAATGCCACCTTCCATATGCTCAAAATCAGCATAAGTGTCTAAACATTTTAACTTGGTATTCTCTGGATGTGCGGGATCATAAGTTGTCCCATAAAAAGAATAATTTAAATGCGTTATTTTACTTCCGTCAATTTTAGGAACATTAAAATCCCTAGCATAGATAGACCATTGCGCATAATACCCCACTACTTTTTTTCCGTGAGCTGGTTGAGCCAACGCTAGTAAGGGAAACAATAACAAAAAGAGCAATCTGTAATAATGTTTCATAGTTAATAAATATTAGTTAATAGAAAATAAATAATTGGGCCACAGAAGCTTTCAATACCTTCTGGGTTTCGCTCAACTGCAGATTGGAACCCCGCGGTCGATTGGAAATAAACTCAAATTACATTCTATAGATAAATA
>Ga0308157_10006159_pt1 | contig 14521 bp, 14 predicted proteins | sample PhyBR1_FD_201035 | JGI IMG/M metagenome (GOLD analysis project Ga0308157, IMG submission 201035) | Phyllosphere microbial communities from UC Gill Tract Community Farm, Albany, California, United States - DLSLB.R1 | ecosystem: Host-associated > Plants > Phyllosphere > Unclassified | place: USA...
GATATATCGGCAGAAATGCTTGATACGGCTCGCAATGCCGCCAAACGAGCCAATATTGCGGACCGCACCAGACTTGAACTGGCAGATGCAACGCATTTTGATCCCGCTACACTTTTCAACGTAAATAGTTTTGATCGCATCTTCATTTCCTATGCGGTTTCGATGATCCCGCAGTGGCAATCAGTCATCACGGAAAGCATCCGGCATTTAAAGCCCGGCGGCGAACTGCATATTGTCGATTTCGGTGATCAGAAGCGCCTGCCGCGATGGTTTAAGAAAGCGCTCTTCACATGGCTAAACTGGTTCCACGTCACGCCACGTGAAGACCTTTTCACGGTTTCAGACCGGCTTGCAAAAGAACAAAGCGCAAGTTTGAAATGCAAAGTTCTGCATCACGGCTTTGCATGGATCTCCATTATCCGCGCAACTCCATAAAAATTTTGAGCAAAGTTTTGCCGTCTCAACTGGTGACGCAGACAACGGGATCGCGTAACCCTTGTTAAGACTGATTCGCGACACCGGGACTATTGTATGAACGCTCTCGCCAGCCGCTGCTTTCTTGCTCTTGGAGCTTTTCTTCTGTCTGCCTGTACGACAGTGGATTACGACTTTTCAGATGTAAAAAAGTCCAACACCAAGTTGCAGCAGATGGCGCGACCATCGGGTACCGTCAATGCTCCGCGTTTCGGCGATCGCAAGCCGTTTGAATGGACGGGCCGCACCCCGTGGCATTATCCAGTTCATGGCACTGATGTTTCCAAATATCAGGTCGATGTTGACTGGAATGCAGTTCGCGCCAGCGGCATTTCATTTGCCTTCATCAAAGCCACCGAAGGCGGCGACCGTTTTGACGAGCGCTTTACCGAACACTGGAACGGCGCAAAACGGGCGGGCATTCCGCGCAGCGCTTATCACTTCTATTATTTCTGCCGTCCGGCGATCGAGCAGGCCCGCTGGTATATCCAGAATGTACCGCGTGATCCAAACGCCTTGCCGCCAGTGCTTGATATGGAATGGAATGCGCATTCGCCTTCATGCAAGCTGAGGCCGAATGAAGCAATCGTGCGCAAGGAAATGAAGATTTTCCTTGATGCTGTCGAAAAGCATTATGGCAAACGCCCGATCATTTATACCACCGTCGACTTCTTCGATGAGAATAATCTCAATCAGCTGCACGGCTATCCGTTCTGGTTGCGCTCGACGGCTGGTCATCCAACAGAGAAATACGGGCCTCATCCATGGACATTCTGGCAATATACCGGAACAGGAACCATCCCCGGCATTAAAGGCGATGCAGACATCAATGTGTTTGCAGGCAGTCAAGCCGCCTGGAAAAAGTGGCTGGAAAGCAACAAGGTCCGTTAACTCTTCATCAATTGAAGGCTCACACCAAGTTTTGCTTCATTTCCGATGCGTGATGAGGCAATAGCTTGAAAAACAAATTGGGAAGTTTTTTCCCTTTAATTGTGAGTTTTCCGATGAAATTTATAGTTTCAGTCATGGCGACAGCCTTGCTGGCATCGACCGCTTTCACTGGCGCACAGGCTTCCGGCTCTCCCGCACCGGCAGCGAGCGCCGAAAGTACCGTCAATCTTCCAAGGCCCGAATGCGAAACCGATTACGGTCAGTGGATGGAAAATCTGACCAAGGAAGCTCGCGAAGCAGGCGTTGGTGAAAAGGGTCTTGCAGAACTGCACAAGGCAACGCTTGAGCAAAAGGTTCTTGATCGCGACCGCAAGCAGACCGTTTTCAACCTCACCTTCACCGAATTTTCCAAGCGCCTCATCTCGGAAGCGCGCCTGAAAAATGGTCAGAACAATCTGATCAAATATGCCGATGTTTTCAAAAAAGTTGAGGACACTTATGGTGTGCCCGGCCCGGTACTAGCAGCCTTCTGGGGCCTCGAAACAGATTATGGTGCCATTCAGGGCGATTTCGATACGCTCAATGCGCTTGTCACGCTGTCCTATGATTGCCGTCGCCCGGACCTGTTTCGTCCACAACTGATTGCGCTGCTCAAGCTTTTCGACACCGGCGTCGTCGATGCCGCCACAACAGGCGCATGGGCTGGTGAAATTGGCATGATGCAGCTTCTGCCAAAGGATTATCTGGAGCGCGGCGTCGATGGCGACGGCGACGGCATAGTCGATATGAAAACCAGCGTTCCTGATGCAATGATGACTGCTGGGCGCATGATTTCCGAACTCGGCTGGAAGCGCGGCGAGCCATGGCTTGAAGAAGTGCGCATCACCAAGGATTTGCCTTGGGAAGAGTCCATCCGCACCAACCGCAAGCCCCATTCATGGTGGGCGGAGCAAGGTGTTATGGGCCTCAATGGTCCACTCGGTCCCGATGATGGTGATGCATCGCTGTTGCTGCCACTCGGTCGCAAAGGCCCGGCCTTCCTGTCCTATTCCAACTTCGACATTTTCGTCGAATGGAACAAATCGATCGTTTATGCTACGACCGCCGCCTATTTTGCCACCCGCCTCGCTGGCGCGCCTGCCTTCAATCCGGGCAATCCCGATCAGGGTCTGACGCAGGAGCAAATGAAGGAATTGCAGACCAAGCTTCAGGCGCGTGGATATGACATGGGCAAGATTGACGGCGTATTCGGCGTGCTGACCCGCGATGCCGTTCGTACCGAACAATTGCGCCTCGGAATGCCTGCGGATTCATGGCCAACGCCTGAACTGCTCGAAAGGCTTTAATTCAGAATTAATCGAAGGCGCGGACCAGTCCGCGCCTTTCAACTTTTAAAAACCATTTAAGCGCCATGATCTCCACCCTGATTATCGTTATACCCGTTTTCGCCCTCATCTTTTCCGGTTGGGGTGCTTTCAGGCTGAAGATATTGGGACCGCATGCAATCGCAGAACTCAATCGTTTTGTGGTCTATCTGGCCTTGCCAGCGCTGCTTTTCGACATCATGGCCAACACCCATGGAAGCGATTTGTGGCAGCCGGGCTTTATCAGCGTCTTTCTATTGAGCAGCGCCGTGGCCTTTGCCCTGCCCTTCCTTATGCGGCTGCGCGGCAAACTGCCTTTAGCCGACAATGCGCTTGATGGTCTGAATGCCGCCTATCCCAATACCGGCTATATGGGCATCCCGCTTTCGCTGATCGCTTTCGGATCAGGCGTGCTGGCTGCAACGACAATTTCCATCATCATCACCGTCTGCGTCACCTTTGCATTCGCGATCATTTTGATCGAGATCGGCATGCAGACGGAAAAAAAGCCGCTGCATCTTGCCTGGAAAGTCGCACGCTCACTCATTCGCAATCCGCTGCTCGTTGCACCCGCACTGGGAACGCTCGTGTCATTCGCGGGCATAAGCATCCCCCCGCCTGCTGAAGCTTTTCTGAAAATGCTTGGCGGTGCGGCGTCACCCTGCGCGCTTGTGGCACTTGGACTTTTTCTGGCACAACCACGCAAAATCGAGCGTGACAGCATCAATGCAATCGCTTTCCTTGTATCGGTCAAGCTGATCGTGATGCCGCTTACAGCATGGCTGCTTGCGGTCTATGTGTTCAATCTGCCAACCCATCTTGCACAAAGCGCAACATTGCTTGCAGCCCTGCCCGCTGGCACTGGCCCCTTCATGCTTGCCGAACATTACCGTCGCGAGGCAGCTATAACGTCCAATGTGATCCTCTGTTCGACAGTTCTTTCGGTACTGACTCTGTCGGCTTTTCTCGCCTTCATCCGCTAAAACGCGGCGATACAGTCACGGAAATTGGCGCTTTCGTGGCATTTTCATGAAATGTGAACAAATTTTTACAGTTAAAAATTTCAATGACTTAGGTGGTAAACAGAAGGTTTTTTTCTCAATCACCGCTTATTGCAGTACGAAATCTTCTTTTGTTTGAGACGTTTTAAGCTTAGATTCCATTTCTCTACCAGCGCGTGTCCGATCTTATCGGGCGCATAACAGGAGACAGACCAATGGGACTTACGCGATCTCTGAATGTCCTCATGATCTGTGCAGCATTCGCATTTGTTGCAGCGTTGATAGCAGGCGTTATTCCCTGATTGGGAATGGCCTGAGCCATTAGACGGTATCGGTTTTTTGAGGATAGACTGATACCGTTTTCAAAAAAGAAGCCCGGTTTCAAACCGGGCTTTTTATGTTTCAGGCGACTTGCAGTGAAGCCTCGGTTTTAGATCGGATGCCGATCATATGGCAGATGGCATAAGGCAAATCGGCACGGTTCATCGTATAAAAATGGAAATCCTGCACGCCACGCTCGATCAAATCCATCACCTGCTCGGCAGCGATCGCCGCTGCAACAAGCTGATGTGTCTGTGCATCGTTTTCCAGCCCATCAAAACGCTCTGCAAGCCAGGCCGGAATATGTGTCGCAGAACGCGCACAGAAATTGCTAACCTGCTTGAAATTATGCACCGGCAGAATGCCCGGAACGATCGGGATATAAATGCCCGCACGACGCACGCGCTCGACATAACGCTCATAAAGATCGTTCTCAAAGAAGAATTGCGTAATGGCACGCGTTGCACCATTATCGACCTTACGCTTGAGCATATCGATGTCTGTTGCAAAATCCGGACTTTCGGGATGCTTTTCCGGGTAAGCGGAAACCGAAATATCGAAATCGGAAAGCTTGCGAAGACCACCCACAAGATCAGCACCATTCTGATAGCCACCTTGTGTCGGCACATATTTCTCGCCGATCCCGCTTGCCGGATCACCGCGAAGGGCCACAAAGCGATTGACGCCGAGTGCTGCAAATTCCTGCGCGACGTGATCGACTTCTTCCCGCGTTGCATCAACACAGGTGAGATGTGCCGCAGGCTGAATGTCGGTTTCTTTGAGAATGCGCGCAACTGTGCGGATCGTGCGCTCGCGCGTCGAGCCACCCGCACCATATGTTACGGAAACAAATTCAGGCTTGAGCGGCGCCAACCGCGTGACCGTTTCCCACAGGCGCTGTTCCATTTCTTCCGACTTTGGAGGGAAGAATTCAAACGATACCCGTGTGGTCTGGCCGATGTCAGATCGGCGTGAAAGACCGTAAAAGCCCATTAGACTGTCTCCGTCATGCTTGCATTCTGTGGTGCAGGGTCAGCAATCAGCAGACGTGGGTCACGGGCAAGCCACAGCTTCACCGTCAGTCCATCATCGCCATTTGCAGCCTTCGGCCCCAGTTCAGTCGTTGTCGCAGGTTCGAGCCCCGCTTCTTTCATCCAGCCAAGCATCTGCTCATCGCTGAAACCAAGCCGCAAATGCGCGTGTTCCTCGCGCAGAAACTCAAGCCGGTGCGGAGCAAAATCGACAATCAGCAAACGGCCGCCCGGACGCAACGCGCGCGCTGCCTCACGGATCGCAGCCAGCGGATCATCCAGAAAATGCAGCACCTGATGGATTGTCACCAGATCAAAGTTTTCGCGCTCAACCGGCAGCGCATAAACATCACCCTGACGCACCTGCGCATTGCCAACCGATGCGAGATCAAGATTGGCTCGCGCCACAGAAAGCATGTCGCGATTTATATCAATGCCGAGCCCACGCACATAAAGCTTCGAGAACAGCTCCAGCAAGCGGCCCGTACCAGTGCCCACATCAAGCATGGCCTGAAACGGCTTATCACCAACGATATTCTTAAGCGCTATTTCCACAGCATTTTCGGGAACATGCAGCTTGCGGATTTCATCCCAGCTAACAGCATTGGCACTGAAATAAGCCGCTGCCTTCTCCTGACGACTGGATTTGACCTGCGACAGCCGCTCCATATCGCGCTCAAGCAACGTATCCGCATTATCAAGCCGCAATAGCAGATTGCGCGCAACTTCACCGCAAAGCGCATTATCCGACAGCCGGAAATAGGCCCATGCACCTTCCTGATAGCGATCAATCAGATCAGCTTCACCGAGCAACTTCAGATGGCGCGACACACGCGGCTGAGATTGGCCCAGAATTGTGGTGAGGTCCGAAACGGTTAGATCGCCTCTGGAAAGAAGCGCAAGGATGCGCAGGCGGCTTGGTTCAGCCACTGCTTTTAGCACATCCACCATTTGTTCGAGCTGCAAGCGCAATCCGCAACCTCCATACGCTTCTAAAGATATAAAGATATGTTTATGTGAAATACGGCGGTTGTGCAAGCGATTTTCACAAATCCACACACAGCAAAACAGAAGCCTGACGGAGAAGCCATTTGAAGCAGAACATAATCGCGATATGATTAAATCGAATCTTGCTGACAGCGGAAAAGGATGACCGCCATGGGTGCAAGCACTGTACGACAAAAGGCAATTGCAAAATCGCTCACGCTTTTGCTTCCCGCAGTCCCCTATTCAGATTCAGAGCCAATCCGTGCGGCGGCTCTTGCGCCGCATATGAAAACACTTCCACCATCCATCGCCGTTTGGCTTGCGACAGTGGCCCATGTTCGCCATGCGCACACAGACTATGACGCGCTACGCGATGACGGTTACGATAAGGATTCAGCGCGTTTCTTTGTGATGAATGCAATCAATTCCAAACTGACGGAGTGGCGCGCAACAAGGCTTGTGACCGCCGACGAAGACGAAAAGGTCGATATGTAGAAAGCTCTCAGATTACTTCTGCAAAACAATGAAAAGGCGTGGAAAACGAAGAAGAACACGACCGTCTTTGGTTTCAAGATAATGCCGGCCTATTGCCGACTTATAGGCGCTCAGATATTGGCTTCGTTCCGCCTCATCCAGCGGATCAAGAAACGGACGCAGACCAGTCGATTTGACCCATTCAACAATTGCATCAACGCCGTTGAGCGGATGATTGTAAATTGTGTGCCAAATATCGATACGCGACGCCTCACCCGCAAAAGCATTATAGAAATCAGAAACAGGCGGCAGCGCTGCTCTTCCCGTTCTGCCTATTTTTGCACTAAACGCTTCTGTTTGGGCCACCTCGCGCATGGCGACATGCGATGGCTCCGCAATATTGTCAGGCATCTGAACTGCCAGAAATGCACCGGGCTTTAAAAGCGATACGAGCCGCTTCATTTCTGCAACGGGATCAGCAAACCACTGAAAAACTGCATTGGAAAACAGAACATCCGTTTCCGCATCCGGCTCATATAGCATTGCATCCGCTACTGAAAATTCGACCTTTGGCAAACGTGCCTTCGCCTTTTCAATCATATCGAATGAGCTATCAAAACCTGACAATTGCGCATCCGGCCAGCGCTGAACCAAAAGTTCAGTGGAGTTTCCCGGACCGCAACCAATATCAACCACCTTGCGCGGGTTATTTGTCTTTATCTGCGCCAGAAGATCAGCCGCAGGACGGCTTCGTTCGCCTTCAAACTTCAAATATTGCTTTGCGGACCAGTCTTTCATTTGGACACGCCTCACCTGTAATTGCTCGCATGTTGTATAGAATATCAATATTCCATATCAATCAATGGCGGCATGTAAAAATTTATTAAAAAAATCATCAATTCAAAAAAGGAATAAAAATGTTTATAGAATTAAGAAGAATTGATCACCTTGTATTTACTTATAACTTTGATCATCTATGGACATTCAGCGATAGCGGCGGAACAACTACATTGTTATTCAGCTGGGGACCGGCTATAGTTCTGGAAACATATGAAGAAGTAAAAGCCCTGATCGAGACATACAAGTAAAAAAACAACCCCAAGAAAATATTCTTGGGGTTGTTCATTTCTAAATAAGCCGGAAATTATACCGGTTTAATCTTTCTATTTAGCGTGTCAGCGGCTTGTAAGTCACCCGCTTTGGATTGACGCTTTCGGGTCCGAGACGACGAACCTTATCCGCTTCATAATCTTCGAAGTTACCTTCGAACCATTCGACATGGCTGTCGCCTTCAAATGCCAGAATATGCGTCGCAAGACGATCGAGGAACATACGATCGTGGGAGATGATAACAGCGCAGCCAGCATACTTTTCAAGCGCATCTTCAAGCGCTGCCAGCGTTTCCGTATCAAGATCGTTGGTCGGTTCGTCGAGCAGCAGAACGTTACCGCCAGCCTGCAACATCTTGGCAAGATGCACACGGTTGCGCTGACCGCCGGACAGATTACCAACCTTGGCCTGCTGATCGCCGCCCTTGAAATTGAACGCACCACAATAAGCGCGGGAATTCATTTCAAACTTGCCGAGCTTGATAATATCGTTGCCGCCGGAGATTTCTTCCCAGACATTCTTGTTGGCGTCGAGGTGATCACGGCTCTGATCGACATAACCAAGATGAACGGTATCACCGATACGGATCGAACCCGAATCCGGCTTTTCCTGACCCGTGATCATCTTGAACAGCGTTGACTTACCCGCACCGTTTGGGCCGATAACACCTACGATACCACCCGGAGGCAGTTTGAATGTCAGGTTTTCGATCAGCATACGGTCGCCAAACGACTTAGTCAGACCTTCAGCTTCAATAACCACCTGACCGAGACGCTCACCAGCCGGGATCAGAATCTGAGCATCGCCCGGACGCTGATTGTTGGCGGCTTCCACCAGTTGGTCGTAGGCCTTGATACGTGCCTTCGACTTCGACTGACGGGCTTTCGGGCTTGCTGCAATCCACTGACGTTCGCGCTCAAGTGCCTTCTGACGCGAATCGTCTTCACGGCCCTCCTGAATCATGCGCTTGGACTTGGCTTCCAGATAGGCCGAGTAGTTGCCTTCATAAGGAATACCACGACCACGGTCGAGTTCAAGAATCCAGCCAGTTACATTGTCAAGGAAGTAGCGATCGTGCGTAATGAGCAGAACAGCGCCTTCATATTCACGCAGATGCTTTTCGAGCCATGCGGTTGTTTCAGCGTCAAGGTGGTTGGTCGGTTCGTCAAGCAGCAGCAGGTCTGGCTTCGATAGAAGCAACTTGCAAAGTGCTACACGGCGACGTTCACCACCCGAAAGCGTTGTGACATCGGCATCTGCTGGCGGGCAGCGCAGGGCTTCCATCGCCATTTCAACCTGACTGTCCAGATCCCAAAGGTTCTGGCTGTCGATGACGTCCTGAAGAGCCGCACCTTCGTCTGCGGTTTCATCAGAATAGTTCATCATCAGTTCGTTGTAACGGTCGAGAATAGCTGTCTTTGAAGCCACACCTTCCATAACATTGCCAAGAACGTTCTTTTCAGGATCGAGATGTGGCTCCTGCGCGAGGTAACCACAGGTCGCACCGTCTGCGAGCCAAGCTTCGCCGGTGAAGTCCTTATCAAGACCAGCCATGATCTTGAGAATTGTCGATTTACCGGCACCGTTTGGACCAAGAATACCGATCTTCGCATCTGGATAGAACGACAGATGAAGATTTTCGATAACCTTTTTAGCACCATAGGCCTTGTTCAGCCCGGACATATGATAGATGAATTGGCGTGCCATAAAGCGCGTCGTCTCCACGAGTTAGAGAGCGTGAACGGCCAGTTGCCGAACCGCAAGGAAAAATTCTGCTGGGTATGTAGGCGAAATAGTGCGCGGAAGCAAATATCATCACGCAGATCGTGCTTGAAAAGCGCCCATATAAAATGAAACCGGGCGCGGATATTTCCGTCACCCGGTTTCCCCTCTGGCCACCACTCGGGAAAGTTTCCTCCCTTTCGCCGAATGGCCTGCTCGGTATGCCTTAAAGCTGGTCTTCCACGGCTACTGAAACGTAGCCAGCATGCGTTGTTAAAGATAGATTTGCCTATGATTTTGCGCTTTTCAAGCGGAATTTGCTCAAAAAATGCAATTGCCTAAAATTAATTCACTCAACCCCTGGATGCCTTATTAAAAGACGCACCCAAAAGAGAATTTGACTATTTGCTCAGCATAAATTCTGATGCTCTGATGTCATTTCAAATCACCCATCGCGTGAAACTCACAGACGGAACCGAACTGCCGTTCCGGCAGTCGTTGGCTTCTTTGCCAAAAGGAACTATTCACATCAATCATGGACTTGCCGAACATTCAGCGCGTTATGCGCGATTTGCACGCGCACTCAACCTAGCCGGCTACAACGTCTACGCCCATGATCATCGCGGCCATGGCGTCAATATCGGCCCACATGCGCCAAAAGGGACGGTCGCACGAAAACACGGCCATAGCTTGGCTATTGATGATGTTCTGGCGCTAAACCGCCACATACATGCAACGCATCCGGGTTTACCGGTCGTTATATTCGGCCACTCCATGGGTGGGCTAATTGCGCTCAATTATACAGTGGCGCATTCAGACACCGTTGATGCCGTTGCAATCTGGAATTCCAGTTTCAATGGCGGCATTGAGAACCATGCTGCAACCGCACTTCTATATGCAGAACGCATGTTCAAGGGGTCCGACGTTCCAAGCACGATCCTGCCGAAGCTTACCTTCCGCGCCTGGGGCAATTCAATCCCCGATCATCAAACAGCTTTCGACTGGCTTTCGCGTGATCCCGCCGAGGTCAAAGCCTACATCAATGACCCTCTGTGCGGCTTTGATGCCAGCGTTGCTCTGTGGATTGACATTTTCCGCATGATGAAAGCCGGAGCAAAAGACAGCAACTTTGCAAACATCCGCAAAGACTTACCGTTCAACCTTGTTGGCGGCGAAGAGGACCCCGCAACCGATAAAGCCAAAGCGACACGCAAACTCGCTCAAAGAATGCAGGCAATGGGCTTTAAAAATGTCACCTGCACCATTTATCCCGAAACCCGCCATGAAAGCCTTAATGACATAAACCGGGATGCGGTCACGCAGAATTTTCTGAATTGGCTGCGCGAGGTACTTCCGTCGCGTCACAAGTCCGGGTAAAAGCGGCTTCTATTTTAATTAGCGGTCGAGCCAAGGCTTTCCTGAAAAGTCTTGGTTTGGTTTGCGATCGATGGTATGGAGCCCGCCTTGCGCACTACAGGGCACCTGTACTGAGATATTACGCACACTGATTTCACGGTAAATGCGCAAGGAATGAAGGAAGCTCCGCTTGGCAACACCAACGATTTCTGTGGTCATACCCTGCCGCAATGAAGCCGACAATCTCGCTTTTCTACTCGATGAAGTCGACAGCGCCATGCTCGGCCGCGCCTATGAAGTGATAGTCGTAGACGATGGCTCAACAGATTCCACCAGCGATGTTCTGGCTGGGCGCATCCATGCAGGCAGGCCTTTGCGCCACATTCGTCACGACCGTTCATCCGGCCAGAGTGCCGCATTGCGCTCCGGCGTTTTCGCGGCGCGCGGCCATATCGTGGTTACTATGGATGGCGATGGTCAGAACAATCCGGCCTACCTGCCAGCGCTTGCAGATGCTTTGATCAATGCCGGTCCGGCTTTTGGTATTGCAGCCGGTCAGCGCCTTAAGCGCACCGATACCAAGCTCAAGCAGCTTTCGTCGCGCTTTGCCAATAATCTGCGCGGTGCGATCCTCAAGGACAAGACGCGCGATTCCGGCTGCGGACTAAAAGCCCTGCACACTGATCTTTTCCGACAACTGCCGTTTTTCGACGGCTGGCACCGTTATCTACCAGCGCTTGCGCTGCGTGAAGGTTTTGATGTGGTGCACATTGATGTCACCGACCGCGAACGTCGCCACGGCAAATCCAATTACGGCATTCTCGACCGCGGTCTGCGCGGTGTTCTCGACCTTTATGGCGTGTGGTGGCTTCGCAAGCGTCGCAAGGTAGTTCCGCGCGTGACGGAGATCACCCATGACTGATATTTTAAACAGCTTGTTGCAATGGCTCCACGATGTTTTCGTGGCACAATGGGATGGCTGGATCATTCTTGGCTTTGTTGCACAGGCCTGCTTTACCATGCGCTTTGTCGTACAATGGCTGGCATCGGAAAAAGCGAAGAAGAGCGTCATGCCGGTGGCATTCTGGTTCTTCTCGCTGTTTGGCGGCGTTCTTTTGCTCGTCTACGCGATCCAGCGTAAAGACCCGGTTTTTATCGCCGGTCAGGGCTTTGGCCTGATCGTCTATATCCGCAATCTCTGGCTGATCGCCAATGAGAGGAAGCGGTTGAAAGCAGCGGAATAAAACCAAAACGCCGGCCTGATCAGACCGGCTTTCTTATATTACATGCGCCCCACCGAACGATAATCCAGTCCAGTGCCAAACACATCGTCCGCCTTATAAACATTGCGCAGATCGATCAGCACATTGCCTTCCATCAAGCGCGCAACACGTTTGAGATCAAGCGCGCGATAGGCATTCCATTCGGTGAGCAGCGCCACAACGCCTGAACCTTCTGCTGCTTCATAGGCAGAGCTGCACCAGACCACATCCGGCAGAACGGTCTTTGCAGCCTCCATAGCCTCCGGATCATGTGCACGCACGGAAATACCAGCCTTTTGGATAGCGGCGACAATATCAAGCGATGGCGACTCACGAATATCGTCAGTGTTCGGCTTGAACGCGATGCCGAGAACGGCAACCGTCTTGGTTCCGCTTTCGCGCGCCGCCGCAACTATGCGTTCCGCCATGGCCTGCTTGCGCGCCTCGTTCACTGCAATCACTTCCTCAATCAGCGACTGCGGCGCATCATATTTCTTGCCGGTCGCAGCAAATGCCCGCGTATCTTTTGGGAAACACGAACCACCAAAACCAGGACCAGCATGTAAGAATTTTGAGCCAATGCGATTATCCATGCCGATAGCGCGCGCGACTTCCTGCACGTTTCCGCCAGTCCTTTCACACAGATCAGCTACCTGATTGATGAAAGTCACCTTCATCGCCAAAAATGCATTGGCTGCATATTTGATGATTTCCGCATTTTCCAGCGACGTGATGACCATCGGCGTTTCGCGCAGATAAAGCGGACGATAAAGCCGCTGCATGGCAGCTTTTCCGCGCTCATCATCAACGCCTACGACCACGCGATCAGGCCGCATGAAGTCTTCAATCGCAGAGCCTTCGCGCAAAAATTCAGGGTTTGAAACCATGGAAAATTCAACGCCCGGGCGAGCGGCCGCAATCCGGTCGCGAATACGCGCATTGGTGCCAACCACAACCGTCGATTTGATGACAACCACAGCACCTGGCTTCATTGAGGCTGCAATTTCATCCGCAGCCGCTTCGATATATTGGAGGTCAGCTTCACCGTCGCCGCGCCGCGAGGGCGTGCCGACCGCAATCAGGATCACGTCTGCATCGGCAACACTGCTGACAAGATCGGTGCTGAACTCCAGCCGTCCGTCGCGAATGTTCCGAGCCAGAAGCTCATCAAGCCCCGGCTCAAAGATAGTGACTTTGCCAGCCTCCAGCCGTTCGATGATCGACGGATTCTTGTCGACACAGGTAACGTGAAAGCCAAATTCAGCAAAACACACACCTGAAACCAGTCCCACATAACCAGTTCCGATCATCGCCAGCTTCATGATTTGATCCTTTTTCGTTTGTCGCAGGCCTGCTGAACCTGTTGAGATTCCGGTTATGGTCTCTCGAAAATAGTGATTTTCGAGAACCGGCGTGCAGCGTCCTTAAAGGTACGCGAGCACCGGAAGCCAGAAAAGTGCCATTTGCAAACTGCCAAAGCCGGAATATCAGTAGGGTCAGAGCCACTTATCGTAGTCAGAAACCAGTAGATGTAACGGTTTTTCATTCTCTTCAATATTTGAGAAACGACCGATCGGCTCACGGAAAATATTGTCCGTCAGATCGTCATTGACCGTCGAGACTTCCCCGATCAGCACATCGCCGCCCTCACCCCAGAACGCATGCCAGTTGCCGGGAAGCAATGTCACGCTTTCACCCGGTGCGAGCTTCAAATGCGCGCCAGCCTTTTGCGTCACAAGACGTCCATCGGTGGCAACCGTTACATCTGTTTGCTCATCGACGCTGCCATCGGCGTTTGAGTTAAAAAGCTCAAGCACAAGTGTGCCGCCACCCCGATTGATGATGTCTTCGGCCTTCACTACATGACGATGCATGGGTGAGAGCTGATTCTTACGCGAAATCATGATCTTTTCAGCATAAAGCATTCCGCCGCCACGCTTGAGGTCTCCCGAATTGCCGTTGCGCGTGGTGAAAAGAAACAGGCCAAGATCGGCAAAGTTGCCCTGACCGTAATCGGTAATGTCCCAGCCAAGACGTCCATCCAGAATAGCTTTGGCATCGCTTGATGTGCGGTTTTTCAACTCTTCCGGCGACCAATAAGCAAACGGAGGCATGACATAGCCAAATGAGCGAATGAACGCATCGCTTTCGCGGATGATCTCGTTAATTTCGGAGCGTTTCATGTCCTCTGAGCCTCCCATTGAATGAAACCGAATATACTCGCAGTTTGGTAACTGCCTTTGAGTGCGTTTGGCAATCCCGTACGCGCAAGTCACACATATTTGCAAAATGCAGCGGGTCATTTTTAGAGCGCATTCCGAAAAATGTGTAACGGTTTTTAGACAAGATGCGCGTCAAAACAAATGCTTAGAGCGCCGATCTGCTGAAAGCAGATCGAAATGCGCTCTGAGTGTCGTCTTTACGCGAAAATCATGTCGCATCCCAATGCGCGTTTAGAACATTTCAATGATTGAATCATGACAACGGAAGCCAGCCTGAACATCGAGGAATGAACAGGCAAGCCATTG
>Ga0308157_10006160_pt1 | contig 14521 bp, 14 predicted proteins | sample PhyBR1_FD_201035 | JGI IMG/M metagenome (GOLD analysis project Ga0308157, IMG submission 201035) | Phyllosphere microbial communities from UC Gill Tract Community Farm, Albany, California, United States - DLSLB.R1 | ecosystem: Host-associated > Plants > Phyllosphere > Unclassified | place: USA...
AAAAACTGCAGAAGCGGATGCGGACGCTTCTCATGCGCGACATGGTTGGGTCCGTCTTTGACCAGACGCTCTCGTGCTTCCGCCTCGGTGAGGCCATGCTGGCTGGTTTTGAAGTTCGCAAGGGTCGTATCAATATTGTTTTGTGCCTCGCGCACCGCACGCATCGACAGTTTTCTGTCATCCTTGCGTGCGCTGGCTCGGACCGGCTGTTTTACGGTTGCATTCATGTCTTTGTCCTCATGCCGCCACCGACGACACGAACACAGACATGCCCCTCGCTAAAGGATGAGCACCACCATGCCGTAGCGTCGAAGCGACGTCCGGTTAGCTTGGGTGAAAAAGGCGTGCGGCGTCCGCTCAGGCCGCATCAAATATGCAGACTGAGCGGACATACTGGGGTCATCATCCATTGGGTTAATCCTCTATAGAAACGCGATCATCGGGGTGATCGCTCTCAAGCCTTAAGGCCGCGCGCGCCGCGCAGAGCCAGAAGCGGGCAATCGTGCCAGCCGCAAGCAAAGAAGTTGCGCAGCTAAGTGCAATGATCTCAATGCCACTGCTCATCCGTGCACCCGGTCGGAAGCCCTGCTCTGCTGGTTTGCCGCAAGGATCAGCCCAAAGCGTTCCAGAACCGGCAATGCCTGATAGGAAGCGATCTCATCAGGCTGTTTGGACCAGCGGCATTCAACGCGTCCATCCTGCGGATTGACGTGCCAGATGGCGGTAAGTTGCGCAGGCTTGTCTGTCGCGCCATAGGCGCAAGCCTGCGCTGCGAGCGCATTGTTAATTCGGACATTTTTGCGAATATTGGCTCGCCGAACGGCGGAGCGCAGGCCCACGCCAAAGCGCGCACCAAAACGGGCGATGGTCGTAATATTCATCTCTTACCTCATGACGCGCCACTCGAGGCGTCTGCGGAAGAGCGTCAATCAACTCCTGCCAGACAACCCCAGTGGCGACCGCTTTCGACTACTGTCGCTGGACATTGTGGTTTCCTGTTTTGAAGAGCCAAATTTCCTGGCTCCGACAAAAATGTCATTACCAGAAGCCGTGTTGGCACGCTACGCAAAAGCGCCGCGAACGCCGGATGCATTTGGCTATGCCGTTTATACGAAGGTATATTCGGCGATGTTTTTCGCGCGCACCGATCGGCCGAAAGGTCGGTTTGCCGAGACTGCAACGGCGCGGCGATGCGACAAAGCCGGTTACGCGACAGGCCATGAAACGCCAATGAGGGCGGAGCGTCTTCTCGATCTGGTTTCGTCAACAGTGGCCGCTGTTTACGGCCAAGGCGGCGACAAACAAAGGCCGTGCCCTTTGAGCTGCCCATGCAGCCTTGATCGTCTGTTTGCTCAGGCGAAAGCGGCATGGCGCCGCGCGCATTCTGCGCTCGATCGACGCGCCGCCGCCGCTTGCTCACTGAGCAGACGCTCTGACAATCAGCCAAACGGTCGAACCTCTGGCTCCCGCCCACCCGCGCAGGCTGGAGCGATGGCAATTGACGTGCGCCACTCCCCCAAGGCAGAGCAACCAACCGCAAGGGAGAGGAACCGTGAACTCAGGGAAATCCGTCCCGAGTTATACCGTTTCCGTCACCTTGCTCAGATTCATCGGCGTATCAGGATTGAAGCCACGGGCCCGTGCAACCTGTTCGATGCATCGATAATAAGCGCCCAATCCGACGATCGGATCCAGCAAACTGTTGCCGGTGGAAGCCGTCCGGATGGTTTTCTCCGGCACAAGGCCTTCACCAATCGTCACGACATCCGCGCCCAGTCCGATCAATCTTTCAACCGCTTGCCTGCCAGAACTGTAGGCTTCATCTTGATGGAGAAAGGCCACAACCGGAAAGCCACCATGCACCAGCCGGATGGGGCCGTGCATCACTTCAGCAAGGGAAAATGCTTCGGCATGGATGCCACAGGTCTCCTTGGCTTTCAATGCTGCTTCCAGTGCCACGGCAAAGCCCGTTCCGCGTGAAACCACATACATGGCGTTTATGGCGGCAAGCCGAGAAACAACACCCGGATCAATGGCGGCGTTGGTGGTCAATTCAAGCGCCTCAGGCAATCGCGCCAGGGCGCGTTGAAGCGAGGGATCGCCGCTAATCGCTGCGGTAACAGCGCTCAGAGCGACAGCACCGGCAATGCAAGATTTCGTAGCGGCAACGCTATGTTCCTTGCCTGCGTGCAGATTTAAAACAATATCGGCCTGTTTTGCCAACGGGCTATCAGGCGCATTCACCACAGCAACGGTAATCGCCCCACCCTGTTTGGCCGCTTTCTGCAGCGCAATGATGTCTGGACTTGCGCCCGACTGTGACACCGTAAAATGCAAACCGTCCTGCAAATCCAGACGACCATTATAAACAGATGTGACCGAAGGCCCGATGGATGCGACAGGCACGCCGACGCTGATCTCAAAAAGATACTTGAAGAACGATGCGGCATGATCGGATGAGCCCCGCGCAGCTGTCGTGATCACCCGCGGCGCGCGCTGCTGATAAAGGCGCTGGATGGCGCTGATTGTTGCCGCTTCCTCGGCGAGAAGGCGGGAAACAACAGCAGACGCTTCAATCGTTTCCTGCTGCATAAAACTGGGCATAGCCATTGATATCCTCATCATTGAAACAGTTGCGAGCGGGGTTCAGCCTTGCAACGTGGACGCGCCACCCGGCGCCTGCACCGCGAGGCCGCCACGCTGAATACCGGCTTCCAGACAATCCAAAGCACAACGACCGTCAAGCCACAGATCGACAAATCCGGCATTGAAGGCATCGCCGGCCCCGGTTGTGTCCACCACCTCGACCTTCTCTGCGGCAAGGTGGATTGCCGTGTCCGCCCAGCGTACCCATGCCCCCTCGGCACCCGCCTTGAGCGCAACGATCGGGAAATGTTCGCACAGGATGTCAAGAGCTCTGCTGGCATCCCGTTGGCCGGTGATTGCTTCCGCTTCCGCGCTGTTTGGCAGGAAGACGTCGACACCCGCACAATTCTTGAGGAAATCCTCGCTGTAGATGAGGGTCTCATCCCAGCTTGGATCCAGGGAAACGGTCAAACCCCAGGCTTTGGCTTTTGCGATAAGATCGGGAATTTCGTGCAGGGTTGCATATTCCGCAATGTGCAGGTGCCTGGCAGCTTTCCAGCTCAGCGCCTCTTCAAGCGTTGCCGGCTGTGCCGTTCCGGCACGGCGTGACAGAAATGCCCGGTCATCGCCGATCACACTGGCGACCGTGACTTGCGGCCCGGCCTCGTCAGATACTTCCAGGAAGCGCAGATCAAGCCCTTCAATCGCAAGATCGGGTGTCAAACCTTGTGACAGACTATCTGTTCCCAGACGCGCCACCAAGGCAACCGAGCGACCGACATGGGCGAAATGGGCGGCGGAAATGAACGCTCCACCGCCGGCGACGATTTTCATATCAGCCGCAAAGACTTCGCGGCCTGGCTGTGGCAACGCCTGAAGACCTGTGAAAATCAGGTCGCAATAAAGCCGTCCTATGCTGAGGACCGCAGGTGTTTTGAACTGTTTTGACATTATAGGCGCCCGAGGCTCTTTTCTGTCTTGGCATCAAACAGATACAGATTGCCGGATGGCGTTGACGCGGTCAGTGTGCTGCCTGTATCCGGCACGGTTGTTCCAGGTGCCGTGGCAATGATTGCACTGCCATGCACATCAAGATGAACCAGCGTTTCCGCTCCCAATGGCTCGACCGCTGTCACGACGCCTTCAAGAGATAGACCACCCTCGACAGGTGCCGCACCGATTTTCAACGCATGCGGACGTATGCCAATCAACACGTCACCGTCCGACGCAAACACCACACCATCCCCCTCGCGACGCCCCGCGATCAGATTCATCGACGGGCTTCCGATAAAGCGGGCGGTAAACACATCCACTGGGTTTTCATAGAGCTCCGTCGGCGTGCCGGTCTGCAGAATATGCCCATCGCGCATCACGACGATACGATCAGCCATGGTCATCGCCTCCACCTGATCATGGGTCACATAAACCGTGGTTGTCTTGAGGCTCTGATGCAGGCGTTTGATTTCAATGCGCATCTGCGCACGCAATTGCGCATCAAGATTGGACAATGGTTCATCGAACAGGAAGGCTGACGGATTTCGCACCATTGCGCGGCCGATCGCAACGCGCTGACGCTGTCCTCCGGACAATGCAGCCGGACGACGATCAAGATAAGGCGTCAGGCCGAGCGACGCACCGACATCCTCGATCCGCCTGGCTTTCTCCGCCTTCGAAAGCTTCGATGTATAGAGGCCAAACCCAATATTCTGGCGCACGCTCATATGCGGATAAATCGCATAATTCTGAAACACCATGGCAATGTTTCGCTGCTTGGGATCGCGTTCATTGACCACTTCGTTGCCGATTTTCAGCCGGCCACCGGAAATATCTTCGAGGCCGGCGATCATGCGCAGAGTTGTCGATTTGCCACAACCGGAAGGTCCCACGAAGACAACAAATTCGCCGTCTGCAATCTGCAGATCAATCCCGCGAACCGCTTCAACTTTGCCGTAACGTTTGACAAGTTTCTCAAGTTCAATAGTTGCCATTACCGTGTCTCCGCCAGAGCGCTGAATTTTTGATTGAGTTCGCTGGCAGCCTCAATTTCAAAGGCCACCCGTTCGGCTGCCCGTGTGCTGAACGCCAATGCAGCATCGTGGTAATGTGCGAGAGCCGCAGTCATTGCCCGCGGGGCCGGGCCTCCGAGCCGGTCCCGCACGGCAACAAAATGCTGCGGTGAAACCAACTCCTCAAACTTTGCCTGTCCAAAGGATGGGCCCCGCCCGGTTGCGGCACGGAACGCGGCCATGAAAGGCGCAAAGCCGGCTTGCTCAAGCCCCTCACCCCTTGCCACCACAGCCTTTGCCACCTTCGCAGCAATCTCGTGAGCGTTGCGGAATGACAAGCCTTCGATACGCACCAACGAGTCCGCAAGTTCGGTAATTGTAATGCAGGAACGGCGGATGTTGTCCGCAACGCGGGCCGGATCTATGCGGATCGCACCGATGAACGCGGCCAGCAGATCAAGCACACGACCAGCGGAGGCAAAAGCCTCATATCCCATCTGCTGTGTTTCGCCTTCACTGTCATTCATGTCGGTGAAAGGCGTGTTGTGCATCACATCCAGCACCGTGCGCGCACGCCCCATGGTCTGGCTCGACAAATGCCGCATGTGCTCAATCGGCACCGGATTGCGTTTTTGCGGCATGATTGACGATATCTGCACAAAGGCATTCGGCACGTAAATCTGACCGACTTCAAAACTCGTCCAGAACTGGAAGTCCTGAATAAGCCGTCCGAGATGAATGAACATCAATTCCAGTGCGGAATAGGTCGAGGTCACATAATCCACGGCTGCGATACAGCTGTAGGAATTGTTCAAGGGGGCGGCAAAGCCCAGCAGCTCCGAGACGCGTTCGCGGTCGATCGGAAAGCCAGAGGTGGTGATGGCTGCCGCCCCCATCGGTGACTGATTGACGATGGCCCGCGCCGCTTCCATCCGTTCAATGTCCCGGATCAATACTTCCGTCGCTGCGGCGAGATAATGGCCGAATGTGGTTGGCTGTGCCGGCTGGCCATGGGTGTAGGCGACAATCAGCGTTGCCTGTTCGCGCTCCACGGCTGCAATCAGCACGTTGAGCAAATGCCGCGATTTTTCCAGCAACCCATCAAGATGCTTTTTCAAGGCGAGCTTGAACAATGTGTGGTCAATATCATTGCGCGAGCGTGCGGTGTGCAGACGACCTGCAACATCGGCCCCGATACGGGCCTTGAGTTCGCTCTCGATGAGAAAAAAGAAGTCCTCAACCTCACCGGTATAGGTCAGCGCAGCGGGATCGATTTCCTGATCCAGCGCATCAAGCGCACCGGCAATCTTCGACGCTTGCTCACCGTCGAGGATGCCGGTCTCAAACAGCATCACCAGATGGGCGCGATCAATCCGACGGAAGCCATCGATATGATGGCTCTTGGCACTATCGAACAAAGGGCGCAGCACGGTTTCTTTGTAAATCGGATCTGGAAAGACACTGGTGTCGGATAGTTTTGGATCAAGTTCAGACATGGTTCAACCTTTAAGGCCTGCAAGCATGACACCACGCACGATGTAACGCTGAAGAAGTATGAAAACGATCAGCGTTGGCAGCGTGGCAATCGCCGCACCCGTCATGATCATTTCCCACTGGATTGATTGCTCGACGGCGAAGCTCGATAGTCCCACTGGCAACGTATAAAGCTCGGGGCTGGTGGAAACGATCAGCGGCCAGAAAAATGCCGTCCAGTTGCCGAGGAAGGTGAAGATTGCCAGCGCTGACAGGGCGGGTGTGACCAAAGGCATTGCAATTTTCCACCAGATCTCGAACTCGTTGAGACCGTCGACACGCGCTGCCTCCAGGAAGTCGTTGGGTACGCCTTCGAAGAACTGCTTCATTAAAAACGTGCCAAAGGCCGTCATCATGCCCGGGAACATGATGCCCCAATAGCTATCCAGCCAGCCAAGCTTGCTCGACATCAGATACCATGGAATGACCAGCATTTCGGTCGGGATCATCAATGTTGAAAGGATGGCGAGGAAGATGAAATAGCGGCCTCTGAACTGAAATTTCGCCAGCGTATAACCGACAAGACTATCAAAAAACACGTTGGATAAAGTGACAACAACTGCCACGATCATCGAATTCATGAACCAGCGAAGAAAGCGACCATCGGCGAGAATGCTCGCGTAATTCTGCAATGTCGGTTCCGCGGGGATAAGGCGAAGATCATAGACCTGACTGGCCGTTTTCAACGAGGTTGAAAACATGAATGCCAGCGGCGTTATCATGATCAGTCCGCCGATAAACAGCAGCGTCCAAGTCAGGATGCGGCCCGGCCTTATATTTTGAAACGGCAGCTTTTTGGTGTGGTGGGTCATTTCTTTTCCCTCAGAATCCAGAGCTGCAGCAGGGATACGCAAAGCAGAATGATAAAGAGAATGATGGTTTGTGCGGCCGCATAGCCCATCGCATAGGATGAGAATGCCGTTTGATAGATCATCAGCACCAGAGGCTTTGTCGATCCGAGCGGGCCGCCGGGATCATTGGTGGTCATATTATAGACCTGATCGAAAATCCGTAGAAAGCCGATCGATGAGAACACCACCAAAAAGACAGTGGTGGGCTTGAGAAGGGGAATGGTGATTTTGCGCAGAATGGCCCATTCACCAAGCCCATCGATGCGTGCAGCCTCATAGAATGTGTTGGGGACGGCGCGTAAGCCGGCCATGAAGATGATAATCTGAAAGCCAAGCCCCGCCCAGATTGACGTTGCCATGATCGCATAAAGGCCTTGGTCAACAGAACGCAGAAAGCCTTGCTGCGGCAGACCGAGCGCACTGAGGATATTATTGATAAATCCAATCGGGGCCGGCTGGTAGAACCAGCGCCAGACCCATGCCATCGCTGCCGCCGTGGTGAGATAAGGCAGGAAGTACAGCGCGCGAATAAAGCCATGCATCAACCGGACACGGTCCAGATAATAAGCAATGACGAATGCGAGAACCAGACTGATGGGAGTGCCGACCAGCAGATAAATGAACGTGTTCTTGAACACTTTCCAGAATTCCGGGTCTGCGAACAGCCGCTGATAGTTCGCTATCCCGATGAATTGCGGCGGGCTCATCAAATCCCAGTTGGTGAAAGAGAGCCAGAAAGCTTCGATCGTCGGATAAAAGCGAATGACGCTATAAAAAAGGATGGGCAGCGCCAGAAAGCTCCAGACCCAAATCAGCCGCTTGGCTTTCATCGAAAGACCATCTGTCAGTCGCGAGCGGTGGGGGCCGCGCGTCGATCGATCCGGTTCAGCCGTCATTGTCATGTTCAAAATCCTTCGGCGACCCCCAGCTGCGCTGATACCGGGTAACCATGGTCGAAAACCAGCGGTCCGTTGATGACAGCAGTGGTGTTGAGGCCGTCCAGCGGTTCTGTTGCAGGAAAATCGAGAGCGGACAGTCAACGAAGGCCGCCCACTCTCGACGTGGTTTACTTGGCGGCGTCCAGGATCGTCTGTTCAGCCGTGGCAGCTTCCGCAAGGGAATCCTTGACTGGCTGGCCTTGCAGGATCACCCGGTTGGACATATCGACAACGATCTGACGCTGTTTCAGCTCATCGGTGAACATGGTCGTGTGGGCATACTCCAAACCTTTGAGGAATGGCCCATAAACCGGGTCAGCCAAATTCGTCTCAGTCAATGCAGCCGAGCGGCGTGCCGGCAGCTCACCCACGCCTTTCAGCCAGATTTCCATCGCCTCGGGCGAGGTGATGTAGTTGAGGAATTTTGAGGCTGCCTCCAACTTCTCGCCTTTTGCTGACGCACTGATGCCATTGGCAAAATAGCTGGCATAGTTTGAACGGACTCCCTCGGAATTGGCCGGGAGTTCGGTCACGCCCCACTCGAAGTCCTTGATGGTGTTGAAAGCTGCGAGACGGAATGTTCCGTCGACAGTCATAGCGGCCTTGCCCGCACGGAATGCGGCGTGACCTTCGTCCATGAACTTGACTTCACCGACCTTATACTTGGTCTGCAGATCGGTGTAGAACTGCAACGCTTTTTCACCAGCGGCATCATTATAGGCAACCTTGCGGTAGTCATCACTATAGGGCGCGCCGCCAAACTGGCGGACCAGCACCTCGCGCCACCAATGCAAATCCTGACCGGGCATATCAAGGGTAATGCCTTCGCTGAGCAGATTTCCGGATGCATCGCGCTTGGTCGCCTTCTGGGCGAAGGCGAGCATCTCGTCGAGATTTTTCGGCGGGTTGTTCGGGTCGAGACCCGCTTCTTCAAAGAGCTTCTTGTTATAAAACAGAGCCAGCGAACGGACTGCAGTCGGTAACCCGTAATAGTCGTCCCCGCGCTTCATAGCGGCAACGATCGGGAAGAACTCGCCTTCAATCTTGTCGTGGGGGAACGCATCCTGTGGCAATGGTTGCAGAATGCCGCCGGCGGCAAACTTATCGAGCCAGCCATAAAAGAGCTGCATCACGTCGGGGCTTTTTCCCGCCATCTTCGCAGCAATAACGCGGGTCTGATAGTCGTCATAAGGAAACGTGACCTGTTTGACTTTGATATCAGGATTGGCTTTTTCGAAATTCTCGATCAGCTTGTCCATCGTCTTGACACGCGATTCAAAGACATACTGCCAATATTCGATTTCGACTGCCTGCGCAGCATTGATTGCGAGAGAGCTCAAACCGGCCACAAGACCCGCAAGTAACAATTTACCCATTTGCATTAGACCTCCCCATTGCTCAGCCCCTCTGGTGCCCGAGCAAGGTATGGGCAGGTCGATGACCTGCCGGTTCCACCATTGCTGCGTTATGTGCGCAGCATCCTCACCGCCGCCAGATTGGCCAAATGCCATCGATGCCGGCAGAGCGATTTTCGCCCTGCTATTAGGCTTCAATTTTGTGATGCATTTGTCAATAAGATAATTTAGTTGAATTAATATATTGCTGTTAAAACCTGGCTGCGCTATTTTATTTCGAGGCGCTTGGAGAGGGTATGAAATCGAAGGCAGCGAACTTAGCAGCGAGGATGCATGCAGACACGCAACCCATCACCCTGGGGAAGAATCCGGAACGAATCCGCGATCATAACCGGCGTGTGGTGCTTGACGTGGTGCGCCGGCACGGTCCGTTAGGGCGTATGCACATTGCGCGCCTGACGCATCTCACGGCACAGGCAATTGCCAATATTGTCGATGAACTCGTTTCTGAAAATTTTCTCATGCAGCTCGGCCGGTTAAAGACTGGCCGCGGTCAACCGCCGATTCAGTTCGCTGTCAATCCGTCGGGTGCCATGACGATCGGGATCGAAATGGGCTCCACCCATATCGTGACCACGGTTCTCGACCTCTCAGGGGTGCCGCGTGAAAAGCAGGTCCAGCTGGTGGGCGATACGCGCCCGGAGGCGCTGTGCAGCCAGCTTCGCACCGAAATTGATCGCATTAAATCTGAATTTGATACCCGTCTTCTGGGCATAGGCGTTGTGATGCCGGGTCCATTTGGCATTGAGGGCATGACATCGGTCGGTCCGACAACGCTGCCGGGTTGGGCAGGCATCGATGCTGCAAATGTCTTGAGCGAGGCTTTTGGGGAGCCTGTCATCGTTGAAAACGATGCCAATGCCGCAGCCGTCGGCGAGCGCTTGTTTGGCGCAGGCCGTGCGGTATCAAACTTCGCGATGATCTATTTTGGCGCCGGTATCGGTCTTGGCATGATCCAGGACGGTGCGCCGTTTCGCGGAGCTTTTGGCAATGCAGGTGAGATAGGACATATCTCCATTGTTCCCGGCGGTCGACCTTGTGCCTGTGGCCAGCATGGATGTCTCGAAACCTATGCGTCCGTGCACACTCTCAAAATGGAACTGGCAAAGGCAGGGCTTTGTGAGGTCACGACCGAGAAGCTCGAAGGCCTGTTAAGCGACAACAACCCTGTGATTCTCAATTGGGTGGCTGACGCTGCAAAACATCTCGCGCATATGATCGCGATCATCGAAAATATCCTGGACCCTGAGACTGTTGTTCTCGGTGGTATGCTACCAGATCCCATTATCGATGCGCTCATTGCGCATATGGATCATCTGCCGCTATCGGTTGCAAACAGAACTGACCGCGCGCTGCCGCGCGTGCTGCGCGGACAGACAGGTCAGTTTACCGCAGCGCTTGGCGCAGCTTCCTTGCCGATGTTTGAGGTGATGACTCCAAAGCTTGATACCAGTTTATAGCGCGCGTTCCTTCAAGCTCGGTGGTTAAGCTGTCTCGCGGGTTCCGCTAGGCGACGGGTCAACCCTTGCGGACCGTCAAACGGGTCGGATCAACTGCGCTTTCATGCCCTTTCCGTGAAGCTGATCCAATGCGGCAGCAAAAAACGCAGAAGGGCCGCCCTTCCCCTGCAGATCCGTTGCTACGCTGCGGTTGCCTGAACGCATTTTTGCACGCTAGCTTTTTCACAGTGTGATGGTTCGTTGCACACCGATTGCATCAAGAAATGCCCGATCATGGCTGACCAGGAGGAACGCACCATCGAAAGCATTGAGTGCAGTTTCCATCGTTTCGAGAGATTCTATATCGAGATGGTTTGTTGGCTCATCCAAAATGAGCAACTGTGGCGGTTCTGTTCCCCCCAGCGTTGCGGCAAGCCCCACCCGCAGCAACTCGCCACCGCTTAGTCCCTGGGCAAAGCGAAGGACTGCATCTCCTCGAAAGCCAAAGCGAGCCAAGGCTGAACGCGCATCATTGTCGTTGCTGCTGGGATTGAGATTGCGGTAATTCCAGTAAAGGCTCTTGGACCTGTCGAGCAGCGTGAGGCGTTGATCGAGAAACAGGATATGCGCGTTTCTTTCGATTTCGCCTGCCAACGGCATCAGTTCCCCTGCGATCAACCGCAACAATGACGTCTTCCCGCTCCCGTTCCGACCCGCAACAGCGATGCGTTCCGGGCCCACGACGGTCAACGAAAACTCCCGGATAACCGGGAAAGCCGGTGCCGGGCCGCCCGTCAGTTTATCAACTCTCAACAGTATCTTGCTCGCAGGGACCTCCGCTGACTTCATCCCAAACTCCATCGGAATGAGCCGCTCCATCTTTTCTTGAGCAGCCTGAACCGACTGTTTCGCCTGATCAAGCTGACGCGATGCGAGCGTGCTTGAATCCATATTCCGTGCACCGGCGGCGCGGTTCTTCAGGGCATGCATTGAACCCCGATCGACACCACTCTTCAATCCTCGAGCAACGGAGCGAGCCGAACCATGCACACGTGTTTCGACTTTGCGCTGTGCTGCTTTTTCAACATGCTTCGCCTGATGTTGCGCAAAGATCAGATCGCGCTTTGCCACCTCTCGCTCCGAGGCTTTCTGCGCTGCGTAAAACTCCCAGTTGCCCCCGTAAAGATTCACTCCCAAAGACGTCAGTTCGGCAATCCGGTCCATCTCACGCAGCAGCTCGCGATCGTGACTAACCACAACAGCCCCGCCACGCCAACCGCGCAGCATCTCAATCACTGCATGCCGCCCCTCCCGATCGAGACTGTTTGTCGGCTCATCCAGCAAGATCAGGTCCGGTCGCTGAAATAGCAAAGCCGCCAGTGCTACACGGGTCTGTTGCCCACCACTCAACGCAGCAAGGCGTGTCTGGGGTGTTATGTCTGGCAAACCCACCTGTTGCAGTGCGTGTTGAAACCGTTGCGGAAGCAGCCAGTCCGCGCTGGCGATATCATCATCGGCAAAAGCACCGGCCTCTATGCGGGCAAGAATCTCAAACTCATCGCGCATGCCGAAGAGATCGGCTGCCGTCTCTTGGGGTTCAGACGACATGTTTTGTCGGAGGAAGCCAATCGTGCCGTTCGCACGAACAGATCCATTCCTTGGCCGTATGCCACCATTGATGATGTTCAGAAGCGTCGACTTGCCCGCCCCGTTGCGTCCAACGAGACCAATGCGCTCTGCATGAATGCTGAGATTGAAGGATTGAAAAAGAGTGCGACCGTCAGTCGTTGCGTAGGAAAGATCCTGGACCGTTAAAAGAGCCATCGTGACGAACCAAAAAAACATTGAAAACACGGGTTAAAGGCAACCGTGCGTTCTGGTCCATCGTCTAAGCTCCCGAGAATATTGAATGTCTGCTGCACTATCAGAGATATTGGGCCAAATAGTGTTCATGCGTGTCCAGATCGTGCTCATCACGGCTGGGCACTGTTACTTTAACCTGAGTGCAGACGCGTTTAGATAATGGACGTCATTATTAGGTGGATTTCAGGCACGCGATTTCACACCACATGTTGGTTGCAGCTTGGTGAAATTCACGGTGATTGGCAGAACTGAATTTGTTGCGTGGGAAGTAATGCATGTTGTAAATTGGGTCGTGAATAGACGCGAACTTTTGTACATGTCGCGCTGATTTGAAACGCTTCATTATGCGTTCTCGTCGCCGGATAGGCTGATGCGAATTCTCAGCGCGGTTGTTCAAACCCTTATGCTGACGGTGGTCGCAAACGCTCAAGCCAATCTCACGATTTGCAGCACCATAAGAACCAAGCTTATCGGTGACCATGACGCGGGGCGAATATCCCTGACCAGATAAGAGTTTAAGGATAAAGTGTTTGGCAGCCTTGGTATCGCGGCGTTTCTGCACCAAAACCTCAAGTACAAAGCCATCCTGATCAACCGCGCGCCAGAGAATATGCTTCTCACCTTTGATGGATATCACACACTCATCCAAATGCCATTTATCACCAAGACATGGCGTACGGCGAAGGATATTACAGGCATAGGCCCGTCCGAATTTCTCAGCCCATTCGTGCACGGTCTTATGTGTGACGAAGATCCCGCGATAAGCCAGCATGTCTTGAACCATGCGAAAGCTCAACGGAAAACGGAAATATAGCCAGACGGCCTCAGCAATAATCTCGGCTGGATAGCGATGACGGTGGTAAAGCGCGGAACTTGACTGTGGCATAGCCTATAATCAATAGCTCAGATTACGACGAGGTTAACGTAACGGTGCCGCTGAACGACGTACAATTGCGCGCTAGCGACCCCGCTCCGCTTGAAATTTATCCTGCCACGATGTATATACTCGTGGATATACAAAGGAGACCACTATGCCACAGCTCCGACACTCCGAACCTACACCAGCCCGCGAAGCAAAACTCTTCCGTAACAATAAGAGTCAGGCTGTACGCATTCCAGCTGACTTCGAGCTTCCCGGCGACCGGGTGATGATCCATCGCGATGGAGATCGACTTATCATAGAGCCGGTGCGTCGCCTGAACCTGTTAGAAGTGCTTGCCGGATTGGAACCGCTTGGGCCGGAAGATCAGTTCCCTGATATTGACGATACCCTGCTACCGTTGAAAGAAATCGAACTGTGAGCGCGCTCTACATGCTTGACACCAATGTCGTGTCCGAGCTTGCACGAAACCCCAAGGGCGCTGTCGCCAGACGCATCGCCGAGGTTGGACCAGAAGCAGTTTGTGTCAGTATCATCACGGCAGCAGAGTTGCGTTATGGATGCGCCAAAAAGAGATCGCCGAAGCTACTGGCGCACATCGAGGCCATTCTTGGAAGTATGCAAGTGCTCGCACTTGATACGCCTGCCGACGCCGCGTATGGGCGAATCCGAGCCGAATTGGAAGCCGTTGGCAAGCCCATTGGTCCGAATGACCTCTTCATCGCTGCCCATGCTTATGCGCTCGGGGTGGTGTTAGTCACGGCCAATACCGGAGAATTCTCACGCATCCGTGCTCTGAGGGTCGAAAACTGGCTACGCGACTGAGCCGTGCTGTTGTTCGTTCAAAGAGAATCTGATGCTGAATGACAGATCACTAAAAAGTGCATTTATGATCGATAGATTGTCCCTTGGTCTGCTCATGCCTCGGATAAAGACTGCTTGAAGTCCGCAACGCGTCCATGCGGTATGGTCGCTGACGGCACCGTTACGTTAACCTCGTCGTAATCTGA
>Ga0308157_10006163_pt1 | contig 14516 bp, 12 predicted proteins | sample PhyBR1_FD_201035 | JGI IMG/M metagenome (GOLD analysis project Ga0308157, IMG submission 201035) | Phyllosphere microbial communities from UC Gill Tract Community Farm, Albany, California, United States - DLSLB.R1 | ecosystem: Host-associated > Plants > Phyllosphere > Unclassified | place: USA...
AAAGCAACCCCAGCCCAAAGAGGATATAGAACTGCCTGCGGAAGATGTTGGCCAGTTTCAGCCTGTCTTCCGAAATCCGCTCGTCACGCAGCGGGTATGAGGGCGAATATCCTTGCCGCATAAAGCCTGTCCCGAACCATGTTTTATTGCCGTCTGGTTGTTAAGCCTCGGGCGCAATGAATCGGGGCGATCCTAACGGGGTGATGGTTAATTCCCCATTAACCATGCAGGCTTCCACACAAAGAAATAACAGGAGAGATGCGAGAGAACAAAAAGTGGAAATGAAAAAGGCGCGGTTTCCCGCGCCTTTTTCCTGTTGAGACAAACCTGTTCTACTGAACAGACTCGCCGTGCAAAGCTATATCGAGGCCTTCCATTTCGGCCTGCTTACTTGGACGCAGCCCCATAACGGCCTTGACCACATAAAGGATGATTGCCGTTGCAACTGCTGTGTAGACAACGGTGATCGCAGCGCCAAAGAACTGCTTGCCAACGGTTGCACCATCACCGGCTGCATTGATCGTCGCGTCAGCAAAGACACCCGTCAGGATCGCACCGACAAAACCGCCGACGCCATGGACACCGAATGCATCAAGCGAGTCGTCATAGCCAAGCGCATGCTTGATCTTGACGGCTGCAACATAACAGACGGCACCTGCGATGACGCCCAGAATGAGCGCACCCGTTGGATTGACGAAGCCAGCAGCAGGGGTAACCGCAACCAGGCCTGCAACAGCACCCGAAATAATGCCAAGAACACTTGGCTTACCGGCAATCGCCCATTCCGCAAACATCCAGGCGAGAGCCGCACCAGCGGTCGCAACCTGCGTGTTGAGCATGGCAACAGCTGCAAGGGAGTTTGCACCGGCAGCTGAACCCGCATTGAAGCCGAACCAACCAACCCACAGAAGGGCTGCACCGATAACCGAGAGAACGAGATTATGCGGCGCCATATTGGTTTGTCCGTAACCATCGCGCTTGCCAATGATGAGCGCTGCAACAAGGCCAGCAACACCGGCATTGATGTGAACAACCGTTCCGCCGGCAAAGTCGAGAACGCCGTCAGAACCGAGGAAGCCGCCGCCCCAAACCCAGTGAGCCACTGGGATATATACGATGAAGAGCCACAGCGTCAGGAAGACGAGCATGGACGAAAACTTCATGCGTTCAGCAAACGAGCCAGCAATAAGTGCTGGCGTGATGATCGCGAAGGTCATCTGGAAGACGATGAAGAGATATTCCGGAATGGTACCCGTGAGCGAGTCCATCGTCACGCCGGAGAAGAATGCCTTGGAGAGACCACCAATATAAGGGTTCATGGAGCCGCCATCCGTGAAGGCCAGCGAATAACCCGCGACCATCCATAGAACCGACATAAGGCAGGTGACGGCAAAGCTCTGCATGACCGTCGAAAGTACGTTTTTCTTGCGCACCATACCGCCGTAGAACAGCGCCAGGCCCGGGATGGTCATCATCAACACGAGCGCGGTTGAAGTCAGCATCCAGGCCGTATCGCCGGTATCAAGAGTCGGGGTCGGAGCGGTTGCGGCTGCATCCTGCGCCAGTGCCGTTCCTGCAAGAACGAGCAGTGCTGGCAAGGTGGCCAAAGCCGTTTGCTTGAATCTTCCTGTTATGAGCATCGAGTATCTCCGTCGAATGGCGGCTTCAAACGCGTCTGCGCTGAAAAGACCGGTTCAGACTGAGAGAAACAAAAATCGTGCCAGTTGCACTGGGCAGCCCCGCTCAAATACGTTTTTTCTTGTATTCACTGCGCAACAACGGATGGAAACATGGCGCTGATTACGGAGTTTTCGCCCAAAGTCCGGGCTTTTTGGTGAAGCTTGGAAGTTGCACCGAGTTCGCAAAAAATATCAGCATAAAAAAATTGAACGGCTTCCTGATGACAGAAAAACCGCTCTAAGTGATTCATCGGATTCAGCTTTTGCTTTTCATGCTGGATCAAGCCACTTCGCAAATGCGTAAAATTTAATCGTCGACTTTATCGATGATTAAAATATAATCATTTATCTTTTTCGTGCACGCGAATAAGCCCTTCCTGAGCAACCGACGCAATCAGAAGACCGTCACGCGTATAAAGCGCGCCGCGATTGAAACCGCGCGCACCGGAAGCACTTGGCGTATCTTGCGTGTACAGCAGCCAGTCATCGAGCCGACAAGGGCGATGGAACCACATCGCGTGATCAAGGCTCGCCACCTGCAAATCGCGGTCGAAAATAGTGCGCCCATGCGGATGCAGCGACGTATCGAGCAGCGTCATATCTGACAGATAGGCAAGAATTGCCGCCTGTAATGCGCGATCGTCGGGCACGATGCCGCGCGCCCGCACCCATACATGCTGGCTGGGTGGGAGTTTTTCGCGTGAAAAATAATGCTTGAGCGAAACCGGCTTGATTTCAATCGGCCGCTCTTGCTCCCAGTATTTGCGCACGCCTGCAGGGGCCAGATGGAGATACTTTTCTTTCAGATCATGATCGCCCACCAATTGCTCCGGCATCGGCAGGTCTTTCGGCATATCGATCTGATGGCTCAAACCTTCTTCATCGATCTGGAAGGACGCAGACAAGGTGAATATCGCCTTGCCGTGCTGCTTGGCCAGCACACGGCGGGTATTGAAGCTGGAGCCGTCGCGAATACGGTCGACCTCATAGACAATCGGAATGGACGGGTCGCCGGGGCGCACGAAATATCCGTGCAGCGAATGGACCTGCCGATCAGGCTCGACCGTGCGCTGTGCAGCAATCAGCGCCTGACCGATCACCTGCCCGCCGAAAACACGCTGCCAGCCAACCTGCGGGCTGTTGCCGCGGAAAAGATCCATTTCAAGCGTTTCAAGATCAAGCGTTACAAGCAGCTGCTGCATGGCCGCGGTTTGTTCGCTTTTCAATACACCCGGTTTTTCATTGTTGGTCTTTTCATTATTGGACCCAGTCTTTTCATTATCGGACATGGACAGCCTGTCTCCTGAAATCCTATATAGGCAATATATTCTCGGTGAACTGTTTGTGCCTGCACAAGAGAAACTGTCAAGTGGAAGCCTTTGCTTCACCGAAGGCTGATCTGAATATCCGAAAGGAACGAGCGATGTCTGCAGATAGCAATCAAAAGACAACCGACAAGAACGATCTCATCATCGCAGGTGGCGGCTATGTCGGGCTTGTGACTGCTGTTGCCGTCAAGTCTGCCGCTCCTCATCTTTCTGTGACGGTTATTGACGGCGCCCCAGCTGGCGCATGGAAAAAAGATCCACGCGCGTCATCCATTGCTGCCGCTGCCTCTCGGATGCTCGACAAGCTTGGCTGCTGGCAGGAAATCGTCACCGACGCCCAGCCCATCACCGAAATGGTTGTCACCGATTCCCGTACATCCGATCCTGTCCGCCCTGTGTACCTCACCTTTGCAGGCGACGTTAACCCCGGTGAGCCGTTCGCGCATATGGTTGAAAACCGTGTTCTCAACACCGCACTTCACAAACAGGCAGATAAACTCGGCATCACCTTTATCGAAGGCATGAGTGTCGAGAATTTCGAAACCAATCCCGAATCCGTCACTGTCAAGCTGGCAAATGGCGAAACGCTCATCACACGCCTGCTGATTGCAGCCGACGGCGCAAAGTCGCGCCTGCGTGACATCGCTGGCATCAAGACGGTCAACTGGGATTATGACCAGTCTGGCATTGTCTGCAACGTCGCTCATGAACGTCCGCATGGGGGCCGCGCCGATGAACATTTCCTGCCTGCCGGTCCGTTCGCAATTCTCCCCCTTACCGGCAACCGCAGTTCGCTCGTCTGGACAGAACGCACGGCAGATGCCGAAAGGCTGATTCGTGAAGACGATTTCATTTTCGAAGCCGAACTTGAGCAGCGTTTCGGCCATCGCCTTGGTGCACTGACAGTCGAAGGCCCGCGCCGCGCATTCCCGCTCGGACTGACACTGGCGCGTGAATTCGTGAAGCCACGATTTGCGCTGGTCGGTGACGCTGCGCACCGCATCCATCCGATTGCCGGCCAAGGCCTCAATCTTGGCTTCCGCGATGCTGCAGCCATTGCCGAAGTGATTGTCGAAACAGATCGGCTTGGGCTCGATATTGGCTCCTTTGCGGCCCTTGAACGCTATCAGGCTTGGCGTCGCTTCGACACCGTGCAGATGGGTGTCACGACCGATGTATTGACCAAGTTGTTCTCCAACGACAATCCCGCTATTCGCACGATCCGCGACATCGGCCTTGGCCTTGTTGACCGCGTGCCAAGCCTCAAATCCTTCTTCATCAAGCAGGCAGCTGGCCTTTCAGGCGATACGCCACGTCTTTTGCAGGGCGAAGCGATTTAGAGCATTTCCAGCAAAATTGGGAACCGGTTTTGCGTTCAGAAATGCGTCAAAACAAATAGATAGAGTCTGTCCAGAAAAAGGACCCTCACTTTTCGGGAATAACGTAATGCTTCCTGATGGCAAAGGCTTCAACGTCTGCTAGAAAAAAGCACGCACGAGCTTAGGCGTCGGGGGACTCGCGAGCATATGCATACGGATGACAGATTGATCGACAAAGCCGTCCGCATGCAGAGCGGCTTATTTTCAGCAGAATTGCTGCACCGATTATCCAAGGTTGCAGGCGCGCTTGCTGTTTTGGTGGCCATCGCTGTCACCGTGATTTATTCCATCTCGAAACCGGACAACAACTGGGACATGATCCCCTATATCGCCACCGCGATAGAGGATCGTTATCCTGATGCCGTAGCGCTTCATGACGAAACATGGCGACTGGTCGCAGCTGCGACCTCGCAAAACGAGATCAACGCTCTGAAATACGCCGGTGATTACCGTCGCGCCCAATGGGAAAGTCCCGATAACTTTCAGTCACAACTCATCATGTACAGGGTCAAGGTCGGTTACGTGCAAATGTTGCGTCTGATCGAACCCTATACAGGACTCGTCCTGGGAGGACATCTCATCAGTCTTGCAGCAGCCATTGCTTCTGGTCTGATTATCCTCGCGATCCTTGCCTATTATAACGCCCTTCAAGCCGGTCTTCTAGTCGGACCTGCCCTTCTGTTGGCAGGCTTTGGACCAATGACCTCGGCAGTCTTTCCGGACATCGTTCTCGCCGCATTTTCCTTTGCAGCCATTTTTGCTCTGTTGAAAGAGCGCGACTGGCTCGCATCTATTCTGCTCGTTCTGTCATTCACGATCAGGCCCGATAATATAATTATGATTTTTGCCCTGCTGATTGCTGCGGTGCTCTTTGGCTGGCGCAAACTCCCCTTGCTCGCAGCATTCGTCGCATCTGTGATCATAGGCCTCGTTATATCAAGTCACACCGGGCATACCGGCTGGTGGGCGCATCTCTATTTCACCTGCATCGAAATGCAGCATTCAATGGCTGGCTTCAAGCCAGACTTCTCACTCGCGCTTCTCGTCAAAGCCTATGTTCGCGGGATCATTTTGGCTCTGTATCTTGAAAGCTGGCCTTCAATCCTTTTGGTATCGCTGGTTGCTTGGGCGGCAATGGCGAGAGCCGGGATCAACACGACGATTCCGCGGCTCAATGGCATTATCTTCGCCATGTTCATCGGAATGCTCGGCAAGTTCGTCTATTTTCCGATGCCCTATGACCGCTTCTTTTTCAATATGCTCATAACAATGGTGTTGATGCTGTCCCTCGCATGGGCCACACACACAAACAGGAAGATCGTCTGAAGCCAGCACTGGAAGCGATGGCAAGACGCCCTATGTGAGGTGTTACCCCAAACAGAGGAGTTTCCCATGGACAGAAAAGCAACGGCGGTCTGGAAAGGTACACTCAAGGACGGCAAAGGCACGCTCAACACGCAAAGCGGCGCGTTGAAAGATTTGCCTTACGATTTCAAGGCACGCTTTGAAGACGAAAGCGGGCGCGCTGGCACCAATCCTGAAGAACTGCTTGGAGCGGCACATGCAGGCTGCTTCGCAATGCAGCTTTCCGCACTTCTGACAGAGCACGGCACGCCACCTGAGAAGCTGGAAGCCACCGCTGCTGTAACGGTTGGCCCTGCCTCCGGCGGTGGTTTTTCAATCTCGCGCAGCGCTTTAACACTCAGCGCCACCATACCCGGTATTTCAGCAGACGACTTTGCGAGCCTTGCCAAGAAAGCAAAGGAATCCTGCCCTCTTTCCAAGGCACTGGGCGCGATTGAAGTAACTTTGGATGCGAAGCTCGTCTGAGCGATCACTCCACAAAAAGCAGGCCACTCTATAATTTAGAGCGCGTTTCGATCTGATTGGATCAGATCGACCGCTCTAATTATCTGTTTTAACGCGCATCTTTATCCGAAAACCGTTTCTCACATTTCGGGATGCGCTCTAAACCGTAGAGTGACCTTTGTGCGCCCAGCCGGGCGCACGGCGCGCTATGCCGCTTTTTTACTCCGGCAAATGACAGACAGCCTCAATATTGTGCCCATCGGGATCAATCACGAAGGCCGCGTAATAGTCCGGATGGTAGTGCTCACGCAGCCCGGGCTTACCATTGTCACGACCGCCTGCTGCAAGTGCTGACTCATAGAAGCGATCAACCTCAGATCGCGTGCCAGCCGAAAAAGCTACATGCAACACGCCTTCAAGTTTTGAGCCTTTTTGCTTGCCGATCCAGAATTCCGGCTTGCCGTTGCGGCCATAACCGACCCACTCACCGAATTCCATCGCCCGAGTGATGCCCAACGGCGACAAAGCCGCATCGTAAAATGCACGGGATTTAGGCATGCTGGAAATGTTGAAACCGATATGATCGAGCATGAAAGACCTTCAAAGCAGCGGTGAACTCTACTGAATAGATCAGATATCGGCGAAACGGCAAAGATCAAGTCTCTGCCAATAGATCAATAAAAGAAAAGGGAGGCCAAGCCTCCCTTCGTATTCGTTTATCAGAGCAGGATTTAGACCCGGCGCTCGACCATCATCTTCTTAATCTCGGCAATCGCCTTGGCAGGGTTGAGACCCTTCGGGCAAGTCTGCGCACAGTTCATGATCGTGTGGCAGCGATAGAGACGGAACGGATCTTCGAGGTTGTCGAGACGTTCGCCCTTGGCTTCATCGCGGCTGTCGATCAGCCAGCGATAGGCTTGAAGCAGTACAGCTGGACCGAGATAGCGGTCGCCGTTCCACCAGTAGCTTGGGCACGAGGTCGAGCAACAAGCGCAGAGAATGCACTCGTAAAGACCGTCAAGCTTCTGGCGATCTTCGTGGCTCTGCAGCCATTCCTTCTGAGGCTCTGGCGAAACCGTCTTGAGCCAAGGCTCAATCGAACGGTGCTGGGCGTAGAAGTTGCTCAGATCCGGCACAAGGTCCTTCACCACCGGCATATGCGGCAGCGGATAAACCTTGATGGAGCCCTTGATCTCGTCCATGCCCTTGGTGCAGGCGAGCGTGTTTGCGCCATCGATGTTCATTGCGCAGGAACCGCAAATGCCTTCACGGCACGAACGGCGCAGCGTCAGCGTCGGATCGATCTTGTTCTTGATATAGAGCAGACCATCGAGCACCATCGGGCCGCAATCATCGCGATCGATATAATAGGTATCGATGCTTGGATTTGCGTCATCATCCGGCGACCAGCGATAAATACGGAACTCCGTTACATTCTTGGCACCATCTGGACGCGGCCAGGTCTTGCCTTCCTGCATACGGGAGTTTTTGGGAAGTGCGAGTTCAACCATTGCTCATTCCCTCGATCAATAAACGCGCTTCTTGGGCGCAATCTTGGCCAAGCTGATGCCGCCTTCATCCTCGGTCGTCAGCGGATCGAGATGAACTGGGCGGTAATCAAGCTTCACTTCGCCATCTGGCGACAGCCACGACAGGGTGTGTTTACGCCATTCGGCGTCGTTACGGTCCGGGAAATCCTCGTGTGCATGTGCACCGCGGCTTTCGTGACGGGCTTCAGCCGAAACGACTGTCACCATCGCGTTTGCCATCAGGTTTTCCAGCTCCAGTGTCTCAACCAGATCGGAGTTCCAGATCATCGAACGGTCGCTGACCTTAATGTCGGGCAGTTCTTTCCAGATTGCCGACATGCGCGCGACACCCTGCTTAAGCGACTCATCCGTGCGGAACACGGCAGCATCTTCCTGCATGGTGCGCTGCATCTTCTCGCGCAGTTCTGCGGTCGGCGTCGAGCCGTTGGCATAACGAAGGCGATGGAAACGATCCATGATCTTTTCAACAGCGGCTTCGTTGATATCAGGAATCTTGGCGGCGCGGTCGATGACCTCGCCTGCACGGATCGCAGCCGCGCGGCCAAACACCACCAGATCGATCAGCGAGTTGGAGCCGAGACGGTTGGCACCATGTACTGATGCGCAGCCTGCTTCGCCAACAGCCATCAGGCCCGGCTGAACGCGGTCTGGATCTTCCGAGGTTGGGTTCAGCACTTCACCCCAATAATTGGTTGGAATGCCACCCATATTATAGTGAACTGTCGGCAGAACCGGGATCGGTTCCTTGGTCACATCGACGCCTGCGAAAATCTTGGCCGACTCGGAAATACCCGGCAGACGTTCATGCAGAACAGCCGGATCGAGATGGTCAAGATGCAGATAGATGTGGTCCTTGTTCTTGCCAACGCCGCGACCAGCGCGGATTTCCATGGTCATGCAGCGCGAGACAACGTCACGCGAAGCAAGATCCTTGGCGGAAGGCGCATAACGCTCCATGAAGCGCTCACCTTCGGAATTGACGAGATAGCCGCCTTCACCGCGTGCGCCTTCAGTAATCAGGCAACCTGCGCCATAAATACCGGTTGGGTGGAACTGAACAAATTCCATATCCTGAAGTGGCAGACCAGCACGTGCCGCCATACCGCCACCGTCACCGGTGCAGGTGTGAGCAGAAGTAGCCGAAAAATAGGAACGTCCGTAACCACCGGTCGCCAGAACCACCATCTTGGCGGAAAAGCGATGGATCGTACCGTCGTCGAGGTTCCAGGCAACAACACCGGTGCAGACGCCGTCAGTCATGATCAGATCGAGCGCAAAATATTCGATGAAAAACTGCGCATTATTCTTAAGCGACTGGCCATAAAGCGTGTGCAGGATGGCGTGGCCGGTACGGTCAGCAGCAGCACAGGTGCGCTGTACCGGCGGACCATCACCAAAGTTCTGCATGTGGCCACCGAATGGGCGCTGATAAATCTTACCTTCTTCGGTACGCGAGAAAGGAACGCCGTAATGTTCCAACTCATAGACCGCGGCAGGCGCTTCACGCGCCAGATATTCCATGGCATCAGTATCGCCCAGCCAGTCCGATCCCTTAACGGTATCGTACATGTGCCACTGCCAGCTATCCGGACCCATATTCTTGAGCGAAGCCGCAATACCACCCTGCGCCGCAACCGTATGGGAGCGCGTCGGGAAAACCTTGGTGATGCAAGCCGTCTTCAGACCCTGTTCGGCCATGCCAAGCGTTGCACGCAGTCCGGCACCACCGGCACCAACGACGACGACATCGAACTTGTGATCGACGAACGTATAGGACTTTTCGCCCGCAGCACTGGCTGCATTGTTTTCTGCACTAGCCATCAGGCTCTCAACCTCCGAAGCTCAGCTTGAGGATCGCGTAAACGCAGGCAACGCCAACAACAACCGTGAAGAAGGTGTTGAGCATAACCAGCAGGACCTTCAGGCCTTCGCCGTGAATGTAATCTTCAATAATGACCTGCATGCCAAGTCGCATGTGGTAGACACCGGTCAGCACGAACAGCGCCATCACGAGCGCTGTGAAAGGATGTGCCAGAACGGCCTTCACTTCCGCATAGCTCGCGCCATTGAGCGAGATAACCAGACCAATGAAAAACAAAACAAGCGGCACGAGCGCGACAGCACTCATACGCTGAAACCAGAAATGGCCGGTGCCTTCCTTGGCCGACCCCAGACCGCGAACCTTGCCGAGAGGCGTACGCATATCGCTCATGTCAGAATTCCTTTCAGCGCACCGCGAAGGCAACAACCCAGACAAGGATCGTCGCAGGCAGCGAGAAGGCCAGCGTCAGCCATGCAATCTTGCTGGCCGTGTGCTTTTCAAGTCCGGCACCCATGTCCCAGATGAAATGGCGTATGCCGCCAGCCAGATGGTGCAGCAGCGCCCACGTATAGCCAAACAGCACCAGATAGCCGATCCAGGAATTATAAACCCAGCTCACCGTGTTGAATGCATCTTCGCCGATTGCAGCAGCGATCAGCCATGCAGCAAGCAGAAGGGTTCCAAAATAAAGCGCGCCACCAGTGATACGATGAATGATGGACATCGTCATCGTGACTTTCGGTCGATAAATCGACAGATGTGGCGACAAAGGACGCTGACGCGTAACGGTCGGTTGTGTCATGGCTCTCGTGGGCTTCCCTGACGTTTCTACCCATTTCATAGTGCCGGAGTTTTATTTGGCATAATGAAACGAATGGCCGGTTTTTCAAAACCGAGTTCGATGTCGCTCACAACGCAGGGAACAGAATTTTCGATCCTGCGCCGGCACGACCCAGAAAATGTGGCTTGATCGTGTCGCACGACCCTATGTGGCGCTTTCTACTGCGCTTTTACCATCACGTCAAAGAAGCTTTTTCACGAAAAGACTAACAATTGGTCGCACCCGGGCGACACTTTCGCGTGATTTGGGAATTTAAACGATTGAAGACCGGGATTCCCAAAAACATGTGTAATTTCATCCACTTTTGCGGATGAGGCCTAGTTGCCGAAGCGAATCACATAGCTCGACCAGTCGGCAGCAGTTGCGATCTGCTCATAAAGCTTACGACCATCTTCGGGTACACGCGGCGCATTGAGCACCAGCTTCGACCAGCTGCGTTCTTCTGCCTTGTCGGCCAGCAAATCGATGAGCGCCTTGGCGATGCCTTTGCCGCGGTGATCGTGATGCACATAGATATGATCCACCTGCCCTGCACGAAGCCCCGATACCGGCTCGGGGAGATCATAGAAGATCACAAAACCAACGAGATCGCCGTCAACGCGAGCGCCCAGAATTTCGGTAGCACGGTCCTGCAACAAATGCTCCGCGTAAAACTCGTCCGGACGACGCGGCGCGCCGCGCTTCAATGCCTGCGCATAGCTTGCAAGCAGCGGCGCGAACTCGTGGGCATCGCGCAGATGAAGAAGCGCTATATCGACGGCATGATCTACGGTCATGAGCAATTTTTCCCTCAAAATATATTTCCTGAAATCGGAAACATCTCAATGTTAAACAAGTGCTGGGCGTAGACAAGAGCCCTGCCCATACCAAAGTGTATCGAGTGAAACTCATTAGGCTTTGATTAAGCCCGAGTGGCGCTTGAACTTTATCAAGGCGTGATGGGTTAGCGTCTTAGCGCCTTGGTATAAAAGTAAAGCCCATTGCATGCGAAATCAGCTCAGCCTGCGGCCACTGTTGATGCCCCGAAACTCGACCACATTGTCATCGAGCATCATCGGTAGCGCTGTGCGAACGCAATTACGGCCATTCTTCTTGGCTTCGTAGAGCGCGCCGTCGGCCCGCTTGTAAACATCGGAAAAGTAGTCATCAAACTCCATTTCCGTAACACCAAAACTCACTGCGAAGGCAACATCGCCCGAAACACCGGGAAGTGTGATATCGGCACAGGCCAGGCGCGCCCTTTCTGCAAACCGCCATGCCGATTGGATCGTATGGCCGGGAAGCAGAACAGCAAACTCCTCGCCGCCCATGCGCGCAGCAATCCCACCTTTGGAGGCCGCCGAACGGCGCAATTCATCGGCAAAAGCCGCAATCACCCGGTCGCCCAGCGCATGTCCATGGGTGTCGTTGATCGACTTGAAGTAATCAATATCGCAGACAATGAGCGAGAGTGCCTGTCGAACACGCTTTGATTTATCAATTGCAGCTTCTGCCCGGAACTCAAACCCCCGTCGATTAAGAAGGCTCGAAAGCTGATCCGTTTCCGAGCGCAACGTGACGTCGGAAATCAATTCACCCATGAGACTCAGCAAAAGTAGCAAACCCGCCGCAACCGAGAGCCCTGCCCCGATTGATTGCACCAGCAGCGCATAGTCAGTGCGAACATAGTCGTTCGGATCAACACCAACCCCACCCACCAGCGAGGCCAAGACTGGCTTGATCAGAAAATGAATGGCGCTGATCGTAAACAGCCCCGCCATGAGCCCATCAAGCGCGCCCCAGGACCGTCCAAACGGTCGATTTTGTGCACGCGTGTTTGAGCGCCCACGCATGATCACCCAGACGGCAAGCATCAATGTCAGGAAATAAGGCGACTGATACAGAACTTGGCCAACCATCTCGCTGCGTGCAATGTCGTAAATGCCATAGACCAGCGACAGTGATCCGATCAGCAGCAACCCGAGCGGCCACCATGGAACCGTCGAGGAGTACATGCGCGCAAGTCCAATCACCAGACAGGCCAGCGTCATGAAATAAGCGCCAAAGGCCAGCATATAACCAAGTTTCTGGTTTGGAATCGATGGGATCAGCAGTTCTGTGAGGAAGTAGAGCATCGCGAAAACGAAGCCCATTGCAAAAACCGGTGCAGCAGCATTGTCGCGCGCAAAGGCCGCAATACCGAGAAAGGTAAACACAAACAGACCCGAAACGGTCATATTGATCAGGAGTATGAACTCTGCTCCGTCCATCCGCGCTTTCCGGCATACGCCTACGGACCATTCCTATAGGTCCGCATTCCCCGATCCGATTACCCGACAAGACCGCTCGTTTCAGCCAAGCTGAAGAAGCATTTGCCAACCCCACGCATCGCGTTTTCCAGAAATCGACATATACTCTTGGACCGATGCATAGATTAAATAAAGTAGAACGTCCTCTGTACGCCACGAGGGCGCACGGCGCTCTAACGCATTATACATTCAAAGCATAAAAATGCAGCTAATTTAGCAGGTAAACCTTTCATTTCAGACAGTGCCCTAAGCACAAAAAAGCCGACGGATTACTCCGGCGGCTTTTTTCAAGTTTGTTCAAAATCTCTCGAAAGAACGATTAGAACGTGTCGCGTTTAATCGCACCCATGGTGCTCGCTCTAGATTCATTTAATTGCCGCATGTTCGCGAACGTTAAATGAATCCATTTAACTGCGACATGCTTTAGTTCCAGTCGCGGATATCCACGAAATGACCAGCAATAGCAGCGGCAGCAGCCATCGCAGGCGAAACCAGATGCGTGCGTCCCTTGAAGCCCTGACGGCCTTCAAAGTTGCGGTTTGAGGTCGATGCGCAACGTTCGCCCGGCTTAAGCCGATCATCATTCATGGCAAGGCACATGGAGCAGCCCGGCTCACGCCAGTCGAAACCAGCTTCGATGAAGACTTTGTCGAGACCTTCGGCTTCTGCCTGTTCCTTCACAAGACCCGAACCCGGAACAATCATTGCGCTTACGCCAGCGGCAACTTTCTTGCCCTTCGCCATACGTGCAGCGTCACGCAGATCTTCGATACGGCCATTGGTGCAGGAACCGATAAAGACGCGGTCAATCGTAATGTCGGTCATCTTGGTGCCTGGCTTCAGGCCCATATAGTCGAGCGCACGCCACTTCGATGCACGCTTGGTTTCGTCCTTGATCTCATCAGGATTAGGTACGATATCGGTGACGAACACCACGTCTTCCGGGGATGAGCCCCAGGAAACAACTGGCGAGATTTTGGCAGCATCCAGTTCGACTATCTTGTCGAAATGTGCACCTTCATCCGAATGCAGAGTCTTCCAGTAGCCAATCGCCTGATCAAGGGTTTCGCCCTTTGGTGCACGTGGCTTGCCTGTGATGTAAGCGAAGGTCGTCTCATCAGGTGCGATCAGACCGGCGCGTGCGCCGCCTTCAATCGACATATTGCAGACCGTCATGCGGCCTTCCATCGACAGCGAGCGAATGGCGCTACCGGCATATTCGATCACATAGCCTGTGCCGCCAGCCGTGCCGATCTCACCAATGATCGCAAGCGTGATATCCTTGGCGGTGACGCCTGGGGCCAGCTCACCATCAACACGCACCAGCATGTTCTTGGCTTTTTTCTGGATCAGTGTCTGGGTGGCCAGAACATGTTCGACTTCCGAAGTGCCGATACCGTGTGCAAGCGAACCGAAAGCACCATGCGTCGACGTGTGGCTGTCGCCGCAGACAATCGTCATACCCGGCAGTGTAAAGCCCTGCTCAGGTCCAACAATATGGACGACGCCCTGACGCTTGTCGCGCTCGGAATAATATTCAACGCCGAAATCAGCAGCGTTCTTGGCCAGAGCTTCGACCTGAATACGGCTTTCCTCGTTCTTGATGCCGTTGATACGGTCAGGCGAGGTCGGCACGTTGTGGTCGACAACAGCCAGTGTTCTCTCTGGATGGCGCACCTTGCGGCCGGTCAAGCGCAGACCTTCAAAAGCCTGCGGGCTTGTCACTTCGTGCACAAGATGGCGATCAATATAAAGGAGGCAGGTACCATCGTCCTGCTGATCCACTACATGGTCGTCCCAGATCTTGTCATAAAGTGTAC
>Ga0308157_10006166_pt1 | contig 14510 bp, 11 predicted proteins | sample PhyBR1_FD_201035 | JGI IMG/M metagenome (GOLD analysis project Ga0308157, IMG submission 201035) | Phyllosphere microbial communities from UC Gill Tract Community Farm, Albany, California, United States - DLSLB.R1 | ecosystem: Host-associated > Plants > Phyllosphere > Unclassified | place: USA...
ATCTCTGTGACCTGGCGGACTGGTTCGAGCAGATGGTGCAGCTGATGCTGTCGGTGCTCGGCGTGCTCAATATGCCGGATCTCGCCACTATGGATTTCGCCGCGCTGAGCCTCGCTCTGGCACTGATCGCTGTGACGGCCGTTGTCGTCGCCATCGTCCTCGGCGTTGTTCAGGCAGGTCAGGGCTCGTCGCCGCATCCGCTGCGCGCCATCGGTGCGTCCGTTCTACTCTCGCAGAGTGATCCGGATGCTGCGGGTCACCCGCGTCCGCGAGCACCGGGAGTCGTGCGCGCCGTGTGATCGTCCGTTCGTGACGGGAGCACGGCTTTTCGCCGACCTTCCCCTCACTCTGAACGGACCTTCTCGTGGACTTCTTCGCCTTCCCGCCGATCGCGGCCATTCTTGACGCCGCCTATAGCGCACTCACCAGCCTCTCCGCCCTGCTCGAACCACTCGCCGGCGGCGCCGCCGCCGCATCCGCCGTCATCCTCATCACTCTTTTCGTACGCGCCCTCCTCATTCCGGTCGGCATCTCGCAGGCCAGAGCAGAACAGACGCGTGCGCGACTCGCTCCGAAGTTGCGCGTTCTGCAGAAGCGGCACAAGAAGAATCCGGAGCGCCTACAACGCGAGACGATGCAGCTCTACAAAGACGAGAACACCTCGCCCTTCGCAGGATGCCTTCCCGTTCTCGCGCAGGCCCCGGTGGTCGGCATTCTCTACACGCTGTTTCTGCGCACCGATATCGCTGGCCATCCGAATGACCTGCTGACGCACGATCTGTTCGGCGCCTCGCTCGGCACGAGCCTGACCCACATGCTTGCTGCGGGTCCGTTCTCGCTCCCCACACTCCTCGTGTACGCGGTGCTGATCGCGATCATGATCGCCGTGGCCGAGGTCACTCGGCGCGTGTTCCGCCCCGTGGCAGTCGACGATTCGCCCATGTCATCTCCGACCGTGCTGCGAATGACGAGTGCGCTGCACTACATGACCGCGGTGTTCGCGGTCTTCGTGCCCTTGGCGGCGGGGCTCTACCTCACCGTGACAGTCGCCTGGACTCTGGTGCAGCGGATGATCCTGCGCCGACGGTATCCGCTGCCGGTCACCGCGGATTGAGGGCGACGCGCAGCGGCGCGCCGGGTGCGGATGCCGCTGCGAGCGCCGCATCCACCTCATCGAGCGGATGCACCGCACCGACGACCTCGGTGAACGGGTAGCCACGCCCGCGCCCGGCGAGGAATGAGGTGGCACTGGCGAGCTCACGCCCGGTGTAGTTGTGCACCCCGGTCACCGTCACCATTCGCCGCACGATGCTCTCCGAGTCCAGCGGCACGGGATCGGCCGGAAACACGCTGCCTACGAGCACGACGGTGCCGCCGACGTCTACTGCTACGATCGCCTCGGCTACCGCATGACCGGATGCTTCGATCACGATGTCGGCCGGCACGTCGACTGCCTCCACCGCTGCGGCGCCGAACCGTTCGGCGAACGCACGGCGCGACGGTGACGGCTCGATGACTGTGACCTCGGCCCCTTCATCAGCGGCGATCGCGATGGCCGAGAGTCCTACCAGCCCCGCACCGTAGACGAGCACCTTGGCACCCTCCAGTGCGCGGCCGGCCGCGCCGCGCGTCACAGCCGCCCACGCGGTGGCTGTTGCGCATGATGCTGGAGCAAGGACGGCCGCCGGCAGTGTCTCCGGCACGCGCACGATCGCGGTGCCAGCACGCAGATGCACATGCGAGGCGAATCCTCCGGTCAGCTCCCATCGCGGCCCGATGCGCTCGTGACCATACTTCGCAAGCGTTCGGCACTTCTGAGTGAATCCTGCCGTGCAGCGATCGCACGTACCGCAAGAGACGGTCACAGACCACACCACCCGGTCGCCGATGCGCAGCTCGGAGCCGTCGACTGCGTGGGCTCCATCATCAGAGACGGCGATTATGCGGCCAACGCTCTCGTGCCCGAGCACGAGCGGCGTGGGGGCTGACCGATGGCCCTGCACAGTATGAACGTCAGAGCCGCACACCGTCGACAGTTCGATCGCGACCAGCACATCGCCGTGCCCCAACCCGACTCCCGGCACAGCTACGGTCTCATGCGCTTGTCCGACACCGAGCCAGACCTTCGCTATCGCCGCGGGACGCAGCGTCACATCCTGTCGCTCGTCGTGAGGTAGCAGTGTGCGCATGTCATGACGCCTGAGCGAGAATCGTGCCGCGATGCGCACTGCTCTGAAGTACCGAATTAAGGCTTGTGACATCATCGAGCACCGCATCGGCACCCGCAGCGCTCAAGGCCTCACGATCGTGTGCACCGGTGAGGACGCCGGCTACGAACCCCGCGCCCGCACGTCGTCCAGAGCGCACGTCGCTGGTGGTGTCACCGACGACCGCGACAGCCTGCACTGAAGAAGTTCTTGTGCGTATCAGAGCGGTGAGCACGAGGTCGGGAGCGGGGCGCCCGCGACCGGCATCCACCGGCGACAGCGCGAGGTCGACGAGATCACGCCAACCCAATCCGTCGAGAAGCGCATCGCGGGTGACCGGCGCGAATCCGGTCGTCAGCACCACTTTGATCCCTGCGTCTCGGAGCTCGGAGATCGTCGCGGCGGCCCCGGGGATCTCCGCCACGCCCTGCTCGGAGACGATCTCGGCGTAAGCGCCTTCGAAGGCGTCGGTTGCGGCATGGGCTCGGGCCACGTCGCCACCGGCGAGATGCGTGAACACCTCGATCTTCGACATTCCCATGGTGTCGCGAACGTACTGCAGGGCCTCGCCCCACGGCATCCGATCGGCGACGCCTGTGCGTTCGGCAGCGCGCTGGAAGGCCTGCTCCACGACTCCGTCGTCGCGGACTGTCGTTCCTGCCATGTCGAGCACGACGAGTTCGATTGCGGTCATGGGGTTCCTCCCTGTGCGAGCTGCGGTGCCCGTTGGAATGCGGTCTGTAGCGCGTGTTCTGCCAGTCCCAGCCCGGTCGTCATACCGATTCCCGTCGTGGCTGCGATTACGTGCAGACCCGGTTCGGGTTCTTCGATGAGGAATTCGCTCGGTCCGGATGCGTAGATGCCCTGCCAGCGCTCGAGCACCTCGATGCGAGCCGTGTCGAACAGGCCTCGCATCTCATTGAGGAAGGCGTCGAAGGCCGCTTCGGACTGGAAAGGACCAGGCTGGATGCCCCGCGCGTGCGAGTCGCCGATGATGAGCGATCCATCCGGCAGCTGTGTATACATCTGGTTGAGATCGAGAGCGGCGAGGTCGGGACGTTCATTGCGCAGCCGTTCACGCAGTCGCGCTGTCGCAGGGGACGCCTCGAAGCGCCCGTAGCGCACGAGCGACCAACCGGTCAGCAACGGAGCGTCAAGCGCATGAGGAAGCGGTGCGGCGACGCGCATCATGTCGAGCGCGCAGCGGACGACGCCCGCGCGCTCAGCGAGTTCAGGCAGGAGCTGATCGATATCGTGGTTTGCCGCCACGATGACCGCACCCGCGCCTATCGCGCCACGGGTGGTCTCGACATGGGATGCCGCGACAGCGGTGACTGCCGTGCGGAACCGGAACTCGACGCCGAGAGAGAGCAGGTGCGCCACGATCGCGCCGATCGCTTCGCGGGGGTTCGTCTGAAGATCCGGCTCGATCAGCGCTCCGCCTCGCACCATGCCGCGTCGAAGCGGCGCGCGACTGAGTAGCTCGTCTGCATCCAGCATCCGCACGTCGTCGTCCGCAGAAGCGTGCTCCAGAATCTCGAGTTCGTCATCGCTGCGCGCAGCCACCAGCGTTCCCGACTCACGCAACCAGAACCCCGCGTCGCTCGCCAGTCGCAGCCAGATGTCGCGAGAGGCATCAGCGAACTCTCGCGCGCGGCCCGACTGCGCGCCGATGCAGAGGTGGCCGAAGTTCCTGATGGATGCGCCGACAGGAGTCTCGGTGCGGTCAATGACGATGACGCGCAGACCACGACGAATGCCAGCGTAGGCAGCGCCGAGCCCGACGATGCCGGCACCGACGACCACGAGGTCCGCGGCCGTCGCCGTCACTGGATGAATCTTCACGACGGCCTTTCCGCATACGAGCTCTTCCTCTGACCACTGTCACACTCCACGGCGCTCGTCCTGCGCCGTTCCAAGAAGAGTTCGCATGGCGTTAACCCGCCCAGCTCCTGGGTTAACAAAAGGGAAACAGGCCAGATAGCGAGACCCTTCAGAGCGCCAGAAGCACGATGCCGCAGACGACGATCGCTGAGGCGCCCAGCCGCAGGCCGGGTCTGGTGTCCTTCAGCACGAAGACACCGAACAGGCTGACGAGCACAACGCTCACTTCACGCAGCGGCGCGACGAGCGCGACCGGCGCCATAGTGACGGCAGTGAGGATCAGGATGTACGACAGCGGAGACAGGATGCCGAAGACGAGCACGCGGCGCCACTCGAACTTCGCGAACTCGATCGTCTGCCGCCATCTTCCGCGCAGCATCAGCGAATACACGATAATCTCCATCACGCACGTGCCGACCATGTACGGGATCGGCGCGAGATGCCACTCACGCACGGCATGGGTGTCCCAGATTGTGTACGTCGCGATGGCCACGCCCGTGAGCAGGCCGAACACGATCGATGGATCCATCTTTCGGCGGCGTTGTCCTTGTGGCGCGCGGTCGACGAGGCCCAGCGCGATGACGCCGGCGATGATCGCGAGCACGCCGATGAGCGCCCAGATCGAGGGCCGCTCGCCGAGCAGGAGGATCGCGGCGATGACGGCGAGAAACGGACCACTGCCGCGCGCAGTGGCGTAGACGGTCGAAAGATTTCCCACTCGGTACCCGTGCTGCAGTACAAGCATGTAGCCGACGTGCAACACGCCGGAGACGGTGGCGCCGATGACGAATCCGGTCGGATCGCTCTGCTGCAGACCTCCGGTGAACCCGATCGATGCACCCCAGATGACGGCGCCGGCGACCGCGCCGCACCACAGAAACGGAATGCCTGCACGGCTGATGCCGTGGGCGATGATGTTCCACACCGCATGGGCGACGGCTGCGGAGAATACGAGGACGAGAGCAAGAGCAGACACGAGAGCCTTCTGTTCGCCAGCGGGCGCGACGAACGGGCTCCTCCGGGCTTTTGTCCTGTCAGATGACGGCAGAACTGCGAAGCCCCGCCGTGGTGCCGCTCGGACCAGTCGGGCGTGAACCCCGGAACCCTAGGCACTGTCGAGCGACACCGTAGCATCCGGTTGTGGACGGTCGGTTAACGAGATGGCTCCAGCTGACTCAACAGAACCCGTCGCACGCAATCCGCAAGCGGGCGTCGCGGATACGATCGAAGCATGTCTGTCACCTCTCACGCACTCTCGCACGCCGACGATCTCGCTGATTTCGTGGCCGCTTCTCCCTCGAGCTATCACGCGGCCGAGGAAGTGGCACGGCGACTCGAGAGCAACGGGTTCGTGCGGCTGACCGAAGAAGACGCGTGGCCGACGCAGGCCGGTGGCCGCTTCGTCGTCGTGCGTGACGGTGCCGCAATCGCCTGGGCGGTGCCGGCGGATGCTGCGCCCACGACGGCCTCGCAGATCTTCGGTGCCCACACCGACTCCCCCGGGTTCAAGCTCAAACCGAAGCCGACCACCGGCTCACGCGGCTGGCTGCAGGCCGGCGTAGAGATCTACGGCGGGCCGCTGCTGAACTCATGGCTCGATCGAGAGTTGCGCCTTGCCGGACGACTGGCGCTCGCCGACGGCCGCGTGGTGCTCGCCGAGACCGGTCCGCTGCTGCGGCTGCCGCAGCTCGCCGTGCACCTGGATCGTGAGGCCAACACCGGCTTGGCGCTGGACAAGCAGTTCCAGACGCAGCCGGTGTGGGGGCTCGGTGATCCCTCCGCGGAAGATCTGTTGGGCGAGCTCGCGGGCTCCGCCGGGGTGGATGCCGCCGACATCCGAGGATTCGACGCGGTCGTGGCAGATTCTGCGCGCGGTGCCGTGTTCGGCAAGGACGATGCCTTCTTCGCCAGCGGACGACTCGATGACCTCGCGTCGGTGCATGCCGGGGTCGTGGCCCTCGCGTCGCTGGCCGGTGCTTGGACAGACTCAGCGAGCGGTGAACGAATCGCCGTGCTCGCTGCGTTCGACCATGAAGAACTGGGTTCGAGCTCGCGATCGGGTGCCGCCGGACCCTTCCTCGAAGATATTCTTGCCCGCGTATATGCCTCTCTCGGAGCAGATGCCACTGAGCAGCGCCGCGCCTTCGCGGCATCCTGGCACCTCTCGAGCGACGTCGGTCACTCGGTGCACCCGAACTACGCGCACAAGCACGACCCCGTCGTGCAGCCGATGCTCGGTTCGGGTCCGATCCTGAAGATCAACGCCAACCAGCGCTATGCGACAGATGCCCTCGGCGCCGCCGCGTGGGCGAACTGGTGCACGTCGGCCGGGGTCGCCTCTCAAGAGTTCGTCTCCAACAACGCTGTGCCCTGCGGTTCGACGATCGGCCCGATCACGGCCACTCGTCTCGGCATCCGTACGGTCGATGTCGGCATCCCGATCCTCTCGATGCACTCCGCCCGTGAACTCGCCGGAGTCAGCGACCTCTACGACCTCACCCGCGTCGCCGAGGCGTTCTTCGCGGGCTAGCACTGCTACGCCCGTCGGAGCCTGTTACGCACGTCGGAGGAATTCACGAATTTGCCCCGACGGATGCAACAACCTCCGCCATTCGTAACGCCGCAGTGCCAGGATGATGGCATGAGCGAGAAGATTGCAGCAGCGCCGGCGCTGATCGAACGTGCCGGTATCGAGGTCATCCCCGAGTCTGAGCGCACCGCGAAACCGCGCGACCTGTTCTGGCCGTGGTTCGCCGCGAACGTGTCGGTGTTCGGAATGTCGTACGGATCATTCGTACTCGGCTTCGGCATCTCGTTCTGGCAGGCGACGATCGTCTCGGTCATCGGCATCGTGATCTCGTTCTTCCTGTGCGGGCTGATCGCGATCGCGGGCAAACGCGGCTCAGCGCCGACGATGGTGCTCTCCCGCGCAGCCTTCGGTGTGCACGGCCAAAAAGTTCCTGGCATCGTCTCGTGGCTGACCTCGATCGGCTGGGAGACATTCCTGGCGATCATGGCGGTGCTCGCCACTGCCACCGTCATCACGCAGCTCGGCGGCGACGGCGACAGCGTCGCCCTGAAGATCATCGCCACCGTGATCGTTGCGGCCCTCATCGTTGCGGCATCCGTCCTCGGGTATCACACCATCATGAAGATGCAATCGGTGCTGACCTGGATCACCGGTGCCGTCACGATCCTCTATGTCATCCTCGCCTTCTCGCACATCGACTTCGCGGCAGTGATGGCGCGTCCAGACGGTAGCTTCGCTCAGCTCATCGGCGCACTCGTCATGGTCATGACCGGGTTCGGACTCGGCTGGATCAACATCGCTGCCGACTGGTCGCGCTATCAGAAGCGCACGGCCTCCGACGGCGCGATCATCGGCTGGAACACGATAGGCGGCTCTATCGCACCGGTGATCCTTGTGATCTTCGGTCTGCTGCTGGCGGGCTCAGACGAGAATCTCTTCAACGCCGTGCAGGCAGATCCGATCGGCGCTCTGGCGGCGATCCTGCCGATCTGGGTGCTCATCCCCTTCCTGCTGACGGCTGTGCTCGCTCTGGTCTCGGGCGCCGTGCTCGGTATCTACTCCTCCGGGCTCACCCTCATCAGTCTCGGCATCCGCATCCCTCGCCCTTCGGCTGCCGCGATCGATGGTGTGATCCTCACCGCCGGCACCATCGTCGTGGTGTTCTTCGCAACTGATTTTCTCGGACCGTTCCAGTCGTTCCTCATCACCCTCGGTGTGCCGCTGGCTTCCTGGGCCGGCATCCTGATCGCCGACATTCTCCGCCGCAAGAAGGACTATGACGATGAGGCACTGTTCGACTCCAGCGGTCGATACGGCGCCTGGGACTGGACCTCGATCGGCACCATGGTCGTCACCAGCGTCGTCGGCTGGGGACTCGTCGTGAACAATTTCGCCGCCGAAGCGGCCTGGAACAACTGGCAGGGGTATCTGCTGTTCGTCGTGGGCGGCAAGGACGGCGACTGGGCGTACGCGAACCTCGGCGTCTTCTTCGCCCTCGTGCTGTCGTTCGTGGTGACCTACTTCGCCCGTGCCGGGAAGATCCGCAGGCAGGAGCAGGTGTGAGCGATCCGTGGCTGGTCGTCATCGACCCGCAGACCATCTTTGCCTCGCGCGATTCCGAATGGGGGTCGCCGTTCTTCGGCGAGGTGATGCCGCGCATCCAGTCGCTTGCCGCCGCATTCGGCGAGCGCGTACTTGTCACCAGATGGATGCCGACGGCTGATCGCTCCACGTCGTGGGGAGAGTACTTCTCGGCGTGGCCGTTCGCAGATCAGCCGCCGACCGACCCGTTGTTCGACCTGGTTCCCGCCGCGCGGGAGTTGTCGCAGCATCCGAGTGTCGACCTGCCGACGTTCGGGAAGTGGGCGGCGTTGGAAGCGATCGTCGGGCGCGGCGCGCACGTGGTCCTCACCGGTGTCTCGACCGACTGCTGCGTGATCTCGACGGCTCTGGCCGCAGCCGATGCCGGCGCTCACGTCACAGTCGCCGCCGATGCCTGCGCGGGGTCGACTGCCGCCAATCACGCCGCGGCGATGCAGGTGATGAGTCTGTACCCGCCGCAGCTCACGATCAGCGATACGGCGACGGTGCTCGCGAACATCATCTGAACGGCTGTGCAGCGCTTTGCTATCGTCAGTGCCAGTACGTAACCGACTATGACCGTAACTGTTCGCACCCGACGAAACTGATGTGATGCCTGAAGACACCTCGCCGCCCCTGCCCGCCGCCAGCACCCGAAGCTCCGTTCCGCCGCCTCGCTGGCCCGTGCTGATCGGTTCGGCGGTAGCGATTCTGGCGATCGCACTGTGGGCAATCTTCGCCCCGGTTCAGGCCGGCGAAGTGATCGGCGTCATGGTCGGATGGATCGCCACGAACTTCGGCTGGTACTTCGTTCTCACCGCAGCCATCGTCGTGGTGTTCGTGCTGATCCTGGCGTTCTCGTCCGTAGGACGCACCAAGCTCGGCCCCGACCACTCCAAGCCGCAGTTCAGCATGTTCACGTGGGCATCGATGCTGTTCGCTGCCGGAATCGGCATCGACCTGATGTTCTTCGCTGTGTCAGAGCCCGCTGCGCAGTACATGCATCCCCCGACCGGCGAAGGCGAGACAATCGCGGCTGCGCGGCAGGCGATCGTTTGGACCTTCTTCCATTACGGCCCCGTCGGCTGGGCGATGTACGCGCTGATGGGCGCCGCCTTTGCATACTTCGCATACCGCCTCAACAAGCCACTGACCATTCGGTCGGTGCTCTCCCCCATCTTCGGCAGATTCACCAACGGCTGGGTCGGGCACAGCGTCGACATCTTCACCGTGCTCGGCACCGTCTTCGGAATCGCCACCACGCTCGGCATCGGCGTCGTACAACTCAGTTACGGAATGCATGTGCTGTTCGGCACCGATGACGGCGTCTCGATGCAGATCGCCCTGATCGTTCTCGCTGTGGCGATGGCCACGATCTCCACCGTGTCCGGTGTAGAAAAGGGCATCCGCCGGCTCTCCGAGGCGAACGTCGTCCTCGCAATCATCCTGCTGCTGTGGATCACGATCACCGGTCAGACCCGGCGCATCCTCGATGGTCTCGTCATGAACGTCGGTGATTTCGTCGCGACGTTCCCGAGCCTGCTCATGGAGACGTTCGCATGGGAGCGGCCGGACGCCTGGATGCAGGGATGGACGCTGTTCTTCTGGGCATGGTGGGTCGCCTGGGCTCCGTTCGTCGGACTCTTCCTGGCACGCATCTCGCGTGGCCGTACGCTTCGACAGTTCATCGTCGGCGTGCTCGTGATCCCGTTCGCCTTCATCGCGATCTTCGTATCGGTCTTCGGCAACTCCGCTCTCGAGCTGATTCTCGGCGGTGACGCCGCCTTCGCAGAATCCGCCGTCAATACACCAGAGCGGGCGTTCTTCGATCTGCTGCAGCAGTACCCGGCTGCCCCGTTGGTACTCGGAGTCGCCCTGCTGACCGGCCTGCTGTTCTACGTGACATCCGCCGACTCGGGCGCACTGGTGCTGGCGAACCTCACGTCGAAGATGGAAGATCCCCGGCAGGATGCCGGCAAGCTCCTGCGCGTGTTCTGGGCGCTGGCCACCGGGCTACTGACGCTCGGGATGCTGCTGGTCGGCGGAGTTCCGACGCTTCAGGCGGCGACGTTGATCATCGGCCTGCCCGTCTCGCTGTTGCTGTATCTGGTGATGATCTCGCTGTTCCGCTCGCTGCAGGCCGAGAAGCAGCGGCGCGCGGGCTACCTCGCGACGATCCCCGGCCGTTTCGGTCCGACGCAGACGAACTGGCGACAGCGGCTGAAGCGGTCGACGACCTATCCCACGTCTGCCCAGGTGATCACATATCTCGACACTGTGGCGACGCCTGCGCTGGAGGATGTCCGCGACGAACTGCGCGAGGCCGGAGTGACGGCATCTGTCGAACGGATCGACATCGACGGCCTTGAGATGCCCTCATACGTCCTCACCGTGCCATTTGAGGATGGCGAAGACTTCAGGTACCAGCTCTACCCGGTCGCCCACGAGCTGCCGGCGTACGCATACCTGAGCGTCAGCGACGCCGGTCACTATTTCCGCATCGAGGTGTTCTCGGCCATCGGTTCGCGCGGCTACGACGTCTACGATTACACGACGGACCAGCTGATCACCGATGTGCTGAGCAGCTACGAGTCGCACCTGGAGTACCTCCGCCTCACGGCCGGCGTGCCGGAGCCGGTCTTCACCGAGGCTCTGCCGGTGATTACCGATTGGCAGGACGACTTCCTGGATCCGGCACCTGACGTAGACAACGTCATTGCCGACACTGATGACAGCACTGCGAAGGAGACACCATGACCGCCACCCTCTTCATCAACGGCGTCTGGACCTCGGCGATCGAGGGCGGCACCAGAGAGATTCACTGCCCCGCAGACGGTTCGCTCGTCGCGGTCGTAGACGAGGCGACCGAGGTCGACGCGATCGCTGCGATCCAGGCGGCGCGCCGCGCATTCGACAGTGGGGTGTGGAGCTCGACACCGGCGCCCGAGCGCGGCGACTTCGTGCTGCGCGTGGCGGCCCGGCTTCGCGAGCGCAAAGAGGAGTTCGCCCGCGCCGAGGCCCTCGACACCGGCAAGCGCATGGTGGAGGCACGCATCGACATGGATGACATCGCCGCGTGCTTCGACTACTTCGGAAAGCTCGCGGCGCAGGACGCCGGGCGCATCGTCGATGCCGGAAGCGCCGATGTGCTCAGCCGCATCGAGCACGAGCCGGTCGGAGTCTGCGCGCTGATCACCCCGTGGAACTACCCGCTGCTGCAGGCCGCGTGGAAGATCGCTCCGGCGCTGGCAGCGGGAAACACCTTCGTACTGAAGCCCGCCGAACTGACACCGCACACGGCGATCCTGATGATGGATGTGCTCGATGAGCTGGGCTTGCCCGCAGGCGTGGCGAACCTCGTGCTCGGCGCCGGCGCCACCGCCGGTGGTCCGCTGTCGACGCATGAAGACGTCGACATGGTCTCATTCACCGGCGGCCTGGTGACCGGTCGCTTGCTCGCGGCGAACGCGGCGGCCACCGTGAAGAAGGTTGCACTCGAGCTCGGCGGCAAGAACCCCAACGTGATCTTCGCGGATGCTGACTTCGATGCTGCCGTCGACAACGCTCTGAATGCGGCATTCGTGCACTCCGGGCAGGTCTGCTCGGCCGGGGCGCGCTTGGTCGTGGAAGAGTCGATCGCCGAGCGCTTCGTGGATGAACTGGTGCGCCGTGCAGAGGCGATCCGCATCGGCGGACCGTTCGACGACGACGCGGAGACCGGCCCGCTCATCTCTGCCGCGCATCGCGAGAAGGTCGACGCGTACGTGCAGGCGGGCGTTGCCGAGGGTGCACGGCTGCGCACCGGCGGCAAGGCTCCGGGAGGAGATCTCGCCGACGGCTTCTACTATCTGCCGACGATTCTCGACCAGGTAAAGCGCGGGATGTCGGTCGTGCGCGATGAGGCCTTCGGCCCCGTCGTCACAGTTGAGACGTTCTCCACAGAGGACGAGGCCATCGAGATCGCGAACGACACGATCTATGGCCTCGCCGGCGCCGTGTGGTCACAGGATGCCGGTCGCGCCCAGCGCATCGCCAGACGTCTGCGCCACGGCACGATCTGGATCAACGACTACCACCCGTACCTGCCGCAGGCGGAGTGGGGTGGCTTCAAGCAGTCCGGCTTCGGACGTGAGCTCGGCCCGACCGGACTCGCCGAGTATCAGGAAGCCAAGCACATCTACCAGAACCTCACCCCAGCGGTGACCGGCTGGTTCGCCGAGCACTGATATCTGAGCACTGATATCTGAGCACTGAGCAGGAGCTGATGAAGATGAAGACGACGCACACTTTCGACTACGTGGTGGTCGGCGGCGGTTCCGCTGGCGCGGCGGTCGCTGCGCGGCTGAGCGAGGACACCTCCGTGACCGTGGCGCTCCTCGAAGCCGGACCCTCTGACACCGATGAGCAGGTCGTGCTGCAGCTGAACCGCTGGATGGAGCTGCTCGAATCGGGCTTCGATTGGGACTATCCCATCGAACCGCAAGAGAACGGCAACTCCTTCATGCGTCATGCGCGCGCGAAGGTTCTGGGCGGCTGCTCGTCGCACAACTCCTGCATCGCCTTCTGGGCACCGCGCGAGGATCTGGACGAGTGGGCATCCGTGCACGGCGCCGCCGGCTGGGAATCAGAGCACACCTTCCCCCTCTACAAGAAGCTCGAGACGAACGAGCTGGAGGGAGAGCTGCACGGACACGACGGTCCCGTGCACCTGATGAACGTCCCGGCGGTCGATCCCTGCGGCATCGCGCTGCTGGATGCCTGCGAGCAGGCTGGCATCCCGCGCGTGCAGTTCAACACGGGCGAGACTGTCGTCAACGGCGCGAACTTCTTCCAGATCAATCGTCAGGCCGATGGCACGCGTGCGTCGTCATCGGTGTCGTACCTGCATCCGATTCTCGACCGTGAGAACCTGACGATCCTCACCGGTCAGCACGTCAGCGAGCTCACGTTCGACGCGCAGAACGTGTGCACCGGGGTTGTCGCCTTCGACAACCCCTTCGCGCGCCCCTCGCACATTGCCGCGACCCGTGAGGTCATCGTCTCGGCAGGCGCGATCAACACCCCGCAGCTGCTCATGCTCTCGGGAATCGGTCCCGCCGATCACCTGCGCGAGGTCGGGATCGAGGTGCGCGTGGACTCTCCCGGTGTCGGCTCGAACCTCGCCGATCACCCCGAGGGCGTTGTGCAGTGGGAGGCGAAGCAGCAGATGGCGCGCGAGTCGACGCAGTGGTGGGAGATCGGAATCTTCACCCCGACCCAGGAGGGCCTTGACCGCCCGGATCTCATGATGCACTACGGCTCGGTGCCCTTCGACATGCACACCTACCGCGCCGGATACCCGACCGCAGAGGAGATGATCTGCCTCACGCCGAACGTGACGCACGCGCGCTCACGCGGCACGGTGCGGCTGCGGTCGATCGACTACCGCGACAAGCCCAAGGTCGACCCTCGCTACTTCACCGACCCCGAGGGGCATGACATGCGCGTCATGATCGACGGCATCCGCAAGGCACGGGAAATCGTCGCGCAGCCGGCGATGGCCGAGTGGGCAGGGCGCGAGCTGGCACCAGGAGCGGATGCTGTCACGAACGAGGACCTCGCCGCATACATTCGCGCCACCCACAACACCGTGTACCACCCCGTGGGCACCGTGCGGATGGGTGCGGCCGACGATGAGATGTCGCCGCTTGACCCGCAGCTTCGCGTCAAGGGCGTGACCGGTCTGCGCGTGGTGGATGCTTCGGCAATGCCGGAGATCACCACGGTCAACCCCAACATCACGGTGATGATGATGGGCGAGAAGTGTGCGGAGATGATCCGCTCGGGCAGCTGATCGTATCGCCCGACACTTCGGGGGGCTTTTACACGGATGTCGGACGAATTTGTTGTATTCGTCCGACATTCGTGCTGGTGGCCCCCGGACTGTCGGGGCGGTATCAGGCGGCGCGCACCGCAGCGGCCACTTCGGCGGGCGATCCGTGGAAGGGCGCACCGTGGCCGGGCAAGACCCAGGATGCTTCGACGGCGGCAAGACGGTCGAGGGATGCCATGGCCGCAGCTGTGTCGTCTGTGAACGGCGCCGGCTGGGCGCCGTCTCGGCCGGTCAGGACGTGGCGAGTGGTGAGAGCATCTCCGACGAAGACGGCATCCGCCATCGGAATATGCACGGCGATGCTCCCTGGAGAGTGACCGGGCATCCCGATCACCACCGGTGAGCCCGGCAGCTCGAGCACGTCGCCGTCGGCGACCTCGGTCACTTCTTGCACGTATTTCGTGCGCATCGCGTTCTTGCGCAGACCGTAGGCGGC
>Ga0308157_10006167_pt1 | contig 14509 bp, 10 predicted proteins | sample PhyBR1_FD_201035 | JGI IMG/M metagenome (GOLD analysis project Ga0308157, IMG submission 201035) | Phyllosphere microbial communities from UC Gill Tract Community Farm, Albany, California, United States - DLSLB.R1 | ecosystem: Host-associated > Plants > Phyllosphere > Unclassified | place: USA...
CCGCGTCGCTCCCTCTCGCGCCAAGCTGCCAAGCCGACAGCTGTGCTCAAACGAATTGCGCGCAAAGCGGTTCCGGAACGGATTTAGTAATTCGGGATCATGCCGCTGATATCAGGGGACCGGACCCCTCACTCAGTCCGGCGTCTGGCGTCGCGACTGTGAAGCCGTCAGCACCGGCGACGAAGCGTACGTCTAACGGCAGTCTGAGCGCATTGACCGTCTGCCGCGACCACGGCCGATCTTGGCAGCAACGTCATCGGGCCTCATCAAGGCGCAGTCGGCGAAGAAATTGTAAGCGCAACCGAACTGGCGCTTGAGGAATACCATGTTCTTGAAGGTGATATGGCCGCCTGCCTTCATGCCGACCGGTAGGAACGCCTGTCCTTCATGGCGACAGAATGACGGCTCGAAGAGGTGACTCTTGGCCTCCATCTAAAACTCGGCCTCTGTATCGTAAGGTACTATGGCTATGAAGACCGCATCGATCGGTAGGCGTAGTTTTCTTGCAGTCTCTCGGCCAAACCCTCGGACTCGATCGAAATATGCTAGTTACTCTAGCAAATTCAATAATTTGCGGAATTCGAAGGTCTCTTTTCAATCAATGATACCGGAGGCGGTCTATCTATCACATATCCGAAGATTCTAAATAAAGGCGGCCCTGCCAACAAAATTAATCCTAGCACGGTCGTTATGAGCAAACAAACGAACGTGCCGACTACGACAGACTTCTTTGCACCTTCTTCCTTCTCCATATATTTGAAAAAACGGTTCGATAAGCCGGACGTAGCCAATGCCATCAGCAATCCCCACGCCGTAAAATCGGTCGGTAGATTGCGATATGGACGTCCTTTGTATTCCTCTAGTTTGATCGATGGACCGAAATTGCCGGTGACGGACGGTTGTTCGCCGCTATTTGATACTAAAAGCAAGATTCTCGCTCCTGCGCTCGGATCGAGAATTTTCCATCGGACTGTAAGTGAATTACTGGTTGCCTTTATATCAATATTATCTTGATCACCTGCTGTGTGGTTTGTGATTTTGAAATCTTTGATTTCGGATGATGAGTGAAAAGAAATTGCAAAGGGAGCTCGGGCATCGGATTCGCGGATCGTAGTATTGGTTGAATTCCATAATGTGAAATCGAAACGTGAGATTTCATGGTTTTTTGTGTCATCGCCCCCGATGAAAGGCGCTGGGATCGGTTTCAAATCTCGGGCTGTTCGAAGACTGTTGTTTTATGAATACTGTAGCTAAAATACCCGCCCTGTTTTGAATCTTGCCAAGCCCATATCGAGAATAGGAAGCCGACGATGCCAACGACCCAGCCGCTAAAGGCAAAAAACTTGTTCAAGCTGAGGGCTCAATCTCATTTGGTGCCGCGATTTTTAAGACCGCAGCCGACACGGCGGAAATGCTAAGAATGTCGGGGTGGATCGCATTGAGCAAGCGCATCGGCGCGAACTGTCTGTGGAATCAGATCAGCGACGCCAACCGCGTATCGGACGATACAAACCCACAGCCACAAAACTGCTACAACGCACTAAACGAGCGCGATGATAACTATCTGCAAAACAGAAGGAAAAAGGGTGGCGGAGACGGAGGGAATGTCCCCGGGGTGCGGTTAGGCAAGCGAAAGCAATGACTTAGTAGATGCCCTCAATACCCATTGTGTACCACCCGCGTGGACACCCGTCTAGGACGATGACCTGGGTAAATGAGACCGGTGTGGCCGGTGTTCACGACACCCGGATTGAACCATCTTGATTTTAGGGTGATTCCCCCCCCCCTCTGATTAAACGCTCATCCTGCCGAAATTTTATTCAGAGACTTGATCTCCTTCGCCGCTTTGACACTTCAGACGCACCTCGCGTGGATCGCACACGGTGTAAGACCCGCTTTACCTTTGCAAAATTCGACACGGGCGAATGGCGCGCGCAGACACCAGTCACCTTTGCAGATGCGGGCCCCCGCACTCCTGCGCCAGAAAAAGGCGAGCCAAGTAGGAGCATCAATTAAGTAGGCCACCGAATTCAGCTACTCCTGACCGCCTCACTGTTCCAGTTCCGCAGGAACCAGGGCACGCGAGAGCTGGCCATCGGTTTGCTGTAGCGGTAACCCTGAGCGTAATCGCAACCCATCTCCCTGAGGCGTATTGCCTGGCCGGCTGTCTCAACACCTTCGGCCGTAACCTTCATGTCTAGACTGCGGCCAAGTCCAACCACCGCCGCGACAATGGCCGCATCGCCCTTATCCTGCTCCATGTTGCGCACGAAACTCTGATCGACCTTGAGGTGGCCGACAGGAAACTGCTTCAGGTGTGTCAGCGAAGCAAAACCGGTGCCGAAATCATCAAGCGTTATCAGAACGCCGGCATCTTGTAGCTGTTGGAGGGTAGCAGGCACGTCCTCGGTGCCATTTCCGAGGAATACCGTCTCGGTTACCTCCACCTCGAATAGGTTCGCCGGAACACCGTATTCATTCAAAACCGTCAGGATGGTTGCTGCCAGATCAGTCTTGCGGAACTCTGCCGAGGAAAAATTCACTGCAACTCGGCAGGGAGCAAGACCGCGCTCCTGCCACTCGCGCAGGTCGCACGCAACCTGTCGGAGGATTGACTCCCCGATGGCTGTTGCAAGCTCTGGATCGTCGAAAGCCGAGCCGAAGTAGCCGGGTGTGAGCAGCCCTCTTTCAGGATGTTGCCAACGCGCCAGCGCCTCGAAGCCAACGATCGCTCCGGTCGAGAAACACACCTTCGGCTGATAGAAAGGCACGATATGGCCCGCCACAACTGCGGTTTGTACCTCGGACGCAATCTGGACTCGCCGCTCCGTCTCTGCCCGCATCTCCGGTGCGAACACAACGACGCCATTCCGGCCCTTTGCCTTGGCATGGTAGAGCGCGATGTCCGCATCCTTCATGAGTTCGTGCGACTCACGATGGTGATCAGGATAGGCTGCGAGGCCGATGCTGGCTTTGCAGGAGAGCATGTGACCGCGGTGGCAGAATGGCTGCCTTAGACGTTCAATGAGCGCTCTTGCATGAATGACGGCCTGGTCCAGGCGCATAGGCTCTGCGAGCAGCAAGGCGAACTCGTCACCGCCGAGGCGTGCCACCGTGTCCGTGGCGCGCAAGCCGTCTTGCAATCGCTGAGCAACCTCCACTAGCACAGTATCGCCCGCGTCATGCCCGAGGGTGTCGTTCACGTCGCGCAAATGGTCTAGGTCTAACAGAAGCAAGGTCACACTCGCGCCGCCGCACTCGGCAGAAGTAAGTGCCTGCTCCAGCCGCTGGCGGAATAGCCGGCGGTTCGGCAAGCCAGTGAGCGCGTCGTGATTGGCTGCGCGCCAGGCCTGCTCTTCAGCGCACTTACGCTCGGTAATGTCGAAGGTGATACCGACGAGGCGGTCAGCATCGACGCGCTCAACCGCCGAAGCGAGCCAGATCAAGCGTCCGTCTGGGTGGATATAGCGGAATTCCTGCTGCTCACGTCTCTGGCTGCCCTGCTGGACAAGCCGCTCTGTACGTCCGCGATCATCTGGATGAACGCGGTCGAGGAACTGCGAGGCAGATCCCGACCCGATACCGAATAGGTCCAGCGAGTTTTCAGATCGAGTGGTGCGGCCCGTCCTCAGGTTGCGCTCCCATGCAACCATCCGACCGGCATGCAAGGCAAGCCGCAGGCGCTCCTCGCTGGCGCGTAACAACGAGTCTGCTCGTCGCTGCTCGGTGATATCGCGCATCGCTCCGACCGCGCGCACGGCTTGCGCCTGGGCGTCGCGGATCACGAACCCACGGTCAATTACTGCGGCGTAGCTACCATCAGCGCGGGCGAAACGATACTCCTCGCTCCAGCGGCTCTCTCGACCGTCTATGAACTCTTTTAGTGAGGCTGTGACGCGATCTCGATCATCAGGGTGGATCTTGCTCCTCCACCAAGCTCCTGTGCTAGCAATTCCAGCGTCAGAGTAGCCGAACAGCGGGTGAGCGCCCTCGCTCCACGTGATGGTGTCCGATGTAATGTCGTGATCCCAGATCGCATCCTGTGTGGCGAGCATGGCCAAGCGGTAGCGTTCTTCCTGAAGGCGAATTGCTTCAGTAGCCTGCTTGCTCTCATGGATGTCGCTATCGGTTCCGACCCACTCCTGGACCTGACCAGCGGTATCCTTGAGCGGCGTAGCCCTGGTCAGCGTCCACCTGTACGTTCCGTCTGTGCACAGGGCACGGAACTCGAAGGAGCCTGCCGTTCGAGAGGCAAAAATCTCGTGCCACGTGGAGGTCACACGGTGCAGATCATCAGGATGAACGGTGTTCAGCCAGCCGTGGCCGCTGTAGGCGCTCTCCGATTGACCCGTATAGTCTTCCCACCCGCTGCTTTCGATAAGCGAGCCGTCCGACGTTGCCCGCCAGACCATGGTCGCACTTGCTTCGATGAGCGCCTTGTAGCGGTTTGCCGTGGTTTGCAGGTCGCGCTCAAGCTCGACCTGTGCCGTGACATCGCGCGAAATGGCCAGGATCAGACCGCGCGCGCCGCTCAGAGACTTGAGTGGGCTGAGAGCCACGTCCCACCATCTCGGCCGACCCTTAGCCGTGTGGCAGAAGCCGCGGAAACGGGCCTCCTGCCCGCGGCTCGCCTGCGCCACCGCTCTCTTCGCTGCGGCACGATGCTCACCTTGCCACAACTCGACCCACGACTGACCGAGGAACGGCCCGACATCGTCGATCTCCATCACCTTCAGCCCACCCGTGCTGAGGAAGAGCAGGTTTCCGTCCTGATCGAGCAGCTTCATACAATCGCTGCTGCTCTCCAGGATGTCGCGCAAAAGGTCGCCTACCAGCAGCGGGTCTGGCGTGATCTGCCTGAGCGGCTGGCCCACCTCCCACTCGCCACTCTGGTTAAACATACGGCTACAACCGACTTCTTCCTCGGCGTAGAGCCGGAATGTGTTTCGGCCGGCGTCCTTGGCGCGGTAGAGGGCCTGATCGGCGCGTGCGTAGAGGTGATCGTGATCCAGACCGTCTCGTGGAGCTAAGGCAATGCCGATGCTGACCCCTATACCGGCTGGGTAGCCGCCAAGGTCCACCGGCGGTAACATCGCTGCAATCAATCGCTCTGCAAGCCGGCTCGCATCCTCAGCGCGTGCGCAGTTGGTCTGGATGATGACAAACTCGTCGCCACCAAGCCGCGAAACCGTGTCCTCCGTGCGCAGGACGGACCTGATCCGCTGCGCCACGACCTTCAGCAGTTGGTCGCCAGCTTGGTGGCCGAGGCTGTCGTTGACAAGCTTGAAACGGTCAAGATCCAGGCAGAGCAGCGCAAACGTGCTGCCCGTCCCCTTCGTGCGCCTGATCTCCTGCTCAAGCTGTTCGCGGAAGTGCAGCCGGTTGGGCAGGCCGGTAAGCGGATCATGGCGTGCGATGTGCGCCATCTCGCTCTCGGCAGCCTTACGCTGTGAGACGTCACGGATGACGGCCACATAGCCATTCGGCTCTCCTGATTCCTCCTCGCGAGTAAGGTTGAAGGAGATCTCCACCCATACGTAGGTGCCATCTCGGCGGCGGTAGCGCTGCTGCGTGACAGCCTTGCTGATCTGTCCAGTCCCGATCTGCTCCAGCAGTTGCCCGTAGCCGCTGGCTTCGTCCGGGTGAACAGAAGCGAGCGGGTAAGTGCCGAAGAGTTCGTGCGGCTCGTAGCCAAGAAGCCGGCTGACCGCTGGCGAGACGTAGCGGAGTGTGCCATCCAGATCGGAGCGGATTATCGTATCATTGGTGTTGTCGGCCAGTAGGCGGTAGTCGGCTGCGCTCTCCCGAGCATTTCGCTCTGCTTTGCTCAAGCGAAGTTGAACGACAACGATCTGAGCCAGGTCTCGTAGCCGCTCCTGCTGTTCGGCTGAGAAGGGGCGTGATACCCGGTCAATAAGGCACAACGAGCCGAGGTGAATGCCGGAGCTGAGCACGAGAGGTGCACCGGCATAGAAGCGAATGTGCGGCTTGCCTATGACGAGCGGGTTGGCAGAAAAGCGCTCATCCTGGGTGGCGTCCTCAACCACCAGCACCTCGTGCGACAGTATGGTGTAGGTGCAGAACGAGATCTCACGTGGGGTTGCTTCCGCCCCGAGACCACACTTGCCCTTGAAGCGCTGCTCGGTTTCCCCAACGAGCGACACGTACGCGATGGGCACATCGAACAGTGCCTTAGCCGTCCGGCAGATCGCGTCATACTGCGGCTCCGGACCAGAGCCGAATACACCCAGATCTGATAGCGCATTCAGGCGCTCCACTTCATTTGGGTGCAACGGCAACATACACAGACTCACTGGGCTAGGGTCGTAGTGCTAGAAAACACCTGCTCCGAGATCAGCCTATGCGGCCGGAGGTTAACGTGTTCTCCTAACCTCCTCCTGACCCGTGCGTGTCGTCGTGGCGGTTCAGCACGTCGGTGATGCGACACAGGCGAGCGCCAACTCCGCGAGCAACAGCACACGGGTCATGAGGATGGTCCTGATGATGGGAATGCGCGGCGGGCCCGGCCGGCTTTGGTACTGCTAACGCGGTAGACCGTAGGTCCTACTTGAGCGCCTCTGGAACAACAGGCACGAAGGGGAACTGCCGCAGGGTGTCATCATCCGTCGGTAGGCCGTAGACGGCGGACTGGTGTTCAGGGGGCACCGGCCCGCTGTTCTCAAACTTGGATTAGGCGTAGCCGGTTCGGTGTAGCGCTCGGGGTAAGCCGCAGGCGTGGCTTGAGCCTTGTCGCGGTGCGGGGCACGATTTCATGCTGTCCTGCCGGATTTGAAGAGCATCTGCGCAGGCGGCTGGCGGGTCGGTGTTGCCCCCCTATCTGCGCCGACCCGCTGCACTTAGTCCCGCTCACACCCAACAGGATCCCAGCAGCAGGTTCGGCTGACTCAAGCTTACATTTGATGTAAGCACTCGGTGCGGCTTGATTTTTTCCTACAGTATTGACATAGATTTGCTGCCGTCCTGTCTGCTGGCGGATAGCTTCAGGGCAGACGGTCGGCGGGTCGGTTCTTGGGGGCGCAGGGGGCTGGCCCGCTGTACTCAGTGCCTACATGGTCGACCAAGGGACGCCGCCGTGGTGCTCGCATGCTTCTGCTTCGCCGCCGCCCTGCTGTACCACCGTTCAAGTGCTTCCCCAGACGAGCCGGCGTGCTGCTCCGTTATGATCCGATAATGTGGCCGATTGGCTTTAGAGGCTCCAGGCGATCGGCTACGATCTTCAGCATGGCCAGCAGCGGCACCGCCAGCAGAGCACCAGGGATGCCCCAGAGCATATGCCAGAAGAAGAGTGAGATAATCACGAAAATGGCTGGTTTATAGTTGGGCGAGCGGGGCTGACGCTTGCCCCTTGCCGGTGAGCTCAGGCGTGTTTTCGGTCTTTGGCGATGAACGGAATCGTGCCGTGCGTGTGCTGGGTGAACTGTGTGATGGGCGACGGCCGGCCCATCAGGTAGCCCTGGGCGGCGTGGCACTGCTCGGCGACCAGGAAGCCAAGTTCCGCCTCCGTCTCGACGCCTTCCGCCAGCACCGGCAGACCGAGGCCGCGCCCGAGACCGAGCACCGAGCGCACGATGGCCGCCGTCTGTTCGTTGCTGTCGACAGAGCGCACGAACGAGCCGTCGATCTTGATCTTATCGAATGGGAACGAGCGCAAGTTCGACAGGGACGAGTAGCCCGTGCCGAAGTCGTCCATGGCGATGCGCAGGCCGAGCGCCTTCAACTGGCGCAGGGTCAGGAGCGCTCGGTTCGGATCGCTGATCAGCGCAGTCTCGGTCACCTCGACCTCCAGCCGGTGGGGCGCCAGCCCGGTCCTGAGCAGCACCTCGTGCACGAGGCCTACGAAGTGGGTGCTGTGGATCTGCACCGCTGAGACGTTGACCGCGATGGTAAGGGGCTGCGGCCAGGTAGCGGCCTCGCGGCAGGCCTCGCGCAGTACCCACTCGCCGATCTGCAGGATGACGTCGCTCTCCTCGGCAATGGGGATGAACACCGCCGGCGAGACGTAGCCGCGCTCCGGGTGCTTCCAGCGCAGCAGCGCCTCGAAGCCGATGACGGCGCCGGTGCCGACATCGGTCTGCGGCTGATAGACAAGGTGCATCTCTCCCCGCGCCACGGCGTGGCGCAGGTCATGCTCCAGCACGCGGCGCTCGCGCACCTCGATGCCCATCCTGGCCTCGAAGAAGCGGTAGGTGCCGCGCCCCTCCGACTTGGCGCGGTAGAGGGCGGTGTCGGCGTAGCTTAGGAGCGCAGCCTGCTCCAGGGCGTCGTCAGGATACAGGGCGATGCCGATGCTGGTGGCGATCTGCGGTCCGCCCGTGTCAGCCCTACCGGAGCACAGCGTCTCCAGGATGCGCTCGGCGAGCCGGCCAGCCTCCGACGGGCCGCCGCACGGCATCAGCACGGCGAACTCGTCGCCGCCGAGACGGGCCATCATCTGCGTATCGTCGAGTTCGCCCGAGACGATGCGGGCGACGCTCTCCAACATGGCATCGCCTGCGGCGTGGCCGAACAGGTCGTTGACCTCCTTGAAGCGGTCGAGGTCCAGGCAGAGCACCGCGAGCTTGCGCTCGCCCGCATCGGCTGCCAGCATCTCCTGGTCGAGGCGCTTGCCGAAGCTCGCGCGATTGGCCAACCCGGTGAGCGCGTCGTGGTGAGCCAGGAACTGGATCTGGCTCTCGGCCTGGCGCCGGGCCCGCAGGTCGCGCACGGCGACGGCGTAGTGGGGCCGGCCTTCATATTCGACGGGCTGCATGATGACCTCGACCGGCACCATCCCACCGTCGGCTAGCTTGAGCTCCGCCTCGACCGGTCGCTCGGGCTGGCTCGCCAGGGCGAGGCGAGTGGCGTCCCCCGGCAGGTACGCCGAAAGGGTCGTGCCCGCGAGAGCGCTCTGGGGCATGCCAACGAGCTTGGCGAAGCTTCGGTTCGCGCTGACGACTGTGTCCCCAGTGCAGACGATGAGACCCTCGACGGCGGCGTTGGCAAGGCTGCGCAGGCGGTCGCCCTCCAGCTTGGCATGCCGTCGGTCCCGCACAGCAAGCGCCATGGCTGCACTGGCGAGCAGCAGGATGGCGAAGCTCGCCAGCGCGACCGCGACCGCGAGCCACGCGTTCGGGACCGCGGCCTCGGAGACGGTGAGCGTCGGGTCCGGCGTGACGGTGACGGCGCCCATGGCGGTGAAGTGGTGGCCGCAGATGGCCAGCAGCAGCAGGAACGCGGCAGGCAGCTGGCGCGACAGGCCTCGCGCGCCGACCTGCGCCGCCTGCGCGGCGCCCCCAAGGAGGCCGCCGAGTGCGAGCGAGACGGCGACGGTAGTCGGATCCCAGGCCTTATGGCCCGCGACCTCGTAGGCGGCCATGCCGGTGTAGTGCATCGCCGCGATGCCGAACCCTAGGATGGCGCCCCCGGCCCAGGCCGCCGCGCGACCACCGACCAGCACTGCAAGCGAGAGGCCGGAGCCGACCATCGCGATGGCAATGATGAGGGAGAGGCCAGTGAGCGCGACCTCGTAGCCGCTTGGCACGCCCGGCGCGAAGGCCAGCATGGCGATGAAGTGGGTCGCCCAGATGCCCGAGCCGCCAGCTGCTGCTGCCACGGCAAGCCACCCGGCTTGCGCCCAAGCCCTTGTCCGGTGCGCGTGGCTGACGAGGCACACCGTCGTCAAGGCGGACAGGGCGCAGATGCCGGCTGCCAAGGCAACGAGCCGGGAGTCATGAGCTTCGACGAGGCAACCAACGACGGTGAGCATGGGCGAGCCCCGGGGCGTTCGAATCCCCTGAATAAGCCACAGCCGTGTAGAACAATTTAATGGCGGGCAACCGGCTTGCGGATTCACACCAAGGCGCTGGGCAAGTTGGGCGACGAGAGCAAGCTTGAGCAGGCGGTCTCTGAGATCTACGAGGCCGACGAGTACGCCAGTCAGCTCGCCGAGAGCCTGCAACAGGCGGCGGCCTGACGGAGGCTCAGCCGTAAGCGCCAATCTCTCCCGCAAGATGGAGGGGTTGGCTCCTAGCAGCCGCAGGGGCTGTGCCCCAAGCCTCGCCCTGCTCGAAGAGGCAGATGGCTCAGGCGAGGAGCGCAGTCTGCGGAGTTGCACGAGGTTGAGGTGTTAACATGCCCTTTGCCCTCGTATAGGGCCGCGGGCGGTTGATCACCTCGTCGAGCCGGGACCACAGCGTCTTGGGTGAGAACGGCTTTGCGATCACCTCGTTGACGCCAATCCGCATTGCGCGCTCCACCCGATCTTTGCGTGGCTGCTCCATCATTAGGATCATGGGCGTGCTCGGAGCCGGCGACGTGCCCACGTCCCGGACAAGTCGGATCACCTCCTCACCCGTTAGGATGCCGAGATCCCAGTCCAGGATGATGAGGTCCGGTCGGCCCTCCACGAGGACGCCCAGACCCTCCGCGCCATCCGGCGCTTCCTGCACGCGCCGGATGCCCGTCCGCATGAGCATGTCGCGCACGATGCGGCGGATGTAGAGGCTCTCGTCGATGACAAGAGCTGATAGGTCGGGGAAGACAGGGCTAGCAATCATTGCGTCTGCCTCCGGCCGTAGAAGCTGCGTCAGCTGGCGAGCCGCTGACCCTGCCGTTTGGCCTGCTCGAAGGCCTGCAGATCGAGGGCGAGAGCCACGACCTGCGCGCTTTTCAAGGTCGCGGGGTTCATCTCGCTACCGATGCCGTGCTGCAGGTAGACCTCCTGCATCTCGGGGGTGCGCATCGCTCCACCCATCGTCCAGTTGGGGAACAGGCGGCCCTCGACGTCTCGCACGCTCATGATGGTCGCAGTGGCGTGTCGGGTATCACGGGCGATGCGGTTGTAGGTCTCTGTGACCTTGCTCCGGTCGCCTTCCAGGATCTGCACGAACCAAGTCTTGTCGAAGATCAGGAAGCCGGTGATGCCGTTATGGCTGTTGTTGCGCTGAGATGCTGAGACGATCTCGCGGAGGTTCGTCAGCATGGCGCGGTCGCCACCGGGCACCGTGTTGCGGCTGTAGTAGACGAGCTGATGGATCACGGGGAGCACACCTTGCTTTGCACATGTGGGGTTGTGATCGACAGCCGGGAGGCGAGCCAACGTGGCAGGTGTTCGCACCCGTTCGTCACGTCGGCAAAGTGCGCCGCTGGAAGCTAAGAGTTTCTGAATTCGAACCTAATAATGCACGGACTAGGCCATGCCGGGTAGAGGAAATGGTTAAGGAAACCTGATTAACATGCCTTGGCAAGGAAGGGCCTAGCCATGACGATTGCGGAGCTTGTCAGGTTGTTTGCGGATCCGTTGAACGTGGCAGTTGTGCTGACGGACTGCGAACTGGAGCGACCGGGACCGACGATCCTGTATGCCAACCCAGCCTTTGCGCGCATGAGCGGCTATGCGGCCGCCGAGGTGCTGGGCAGCTCTCCGCGCGTTCTGCAAGGCCCCGGCACCAACCAGCAGGCCACGAGGCTCGTCGCTCGCACCCTACGCGGCGAGGGGCGTTTTCACGGTGTGCTGGAGAACTACCGCAAGGATGGTGTGGCGTACCTGTGCGAGATCGACGTGCGCCCGATCTGCGGAGCTGACAGTCGGCCAGTTGCCTTTATCGCCTTCGAGCGCGAGGTCGTGCGTCGGCGTGGGCGCCCCTCGCAGGGTGCAGCAGGCCGATACCGACCGGTCACAGAGGCTGGTTTGCCCATGGTGACGCGAGATGATGAGCCCGTTCTATTTGCCTGAGCATTCAACTGCGCTGCAGGCGTGCTCTGGTTGTGTCTGTTTCCAGACAACATAGGTACAAGCCCAAGGCATGGTTCGCGCCCGGCATATGCGGTAACAAACGGCAAAGCCTAAGCCGCTACAGCCAAGTGCACGTCAGGGAGCATGGCGAGGGCAGGCTTGGCCAGGTAGTAGCCCTGGAACAGCCGGATACCGGCGGCCCTTAGCGCCGTCAGCTCGGCCTCACTCTCCACACCCTCCGCCAGAACTGTAATGCCGAGCTCACGCGCCATCGTTGTCACGCAGGCGATGATGGTCTGCCGGGTCGCCGAGGTCGCAATGCCGCGGATCAGCTCCATGTCGAGCTTGATCAGGTCGGGCCGGAAGTTCGCCAGCAAGTTGAGCCCCGCATGGCCGGCACCGAAGTCGTCGAGCGCCGTCAGGAAGCCCTGCTTGCGGTATTCGGTGATGATCCGCTGCACATGCGGGACATCGACCATGCGCTCGTTTTCGGTGAACTCGAACATGATCTGATCGTGCGCGAAGCCAACGCGTTGCGCAGCCTGGAGCGTCGCACGGATGCAAGCGGCTGGCTCGTAGACAGCGTTGGGCATGAAGTTGATGGACAGCCGGGTCTCGGCATCCTGGAACAGCTGACCGGCAAGCTCGATGGCCTTCACACGGCAGGCTTGGTCGAATTTGTAACGGTTTGTCTCGTTCACTTGCCCGAGGACCCAGCCCGCTCCCTGTCCCTCCGTGCCCCGTACCAGGGCCTCGTAGCCCCAGATCCGGTTCTGGCCAAGATCAACGATGGGCTGAAAGGCCATGGTGAAGTCGAACGGCAGCAGCGCGCCGTCCCGGCAAGCTTGGCATTGGGCGCGCGCCATCGTCGTTTCCCTCCCGATGATGTGAGGCTACGAACGACATATGAAGCTGCCGTAAATGCCTCTAACCCTCAAGGTGCTGTTCATCAGCGGCTGCGTGGAAAAGCGCGGTGCTCGACCAACCAGCATCTCTTGCCGCGCATGGCGTTGCTGATCAGGCCATTTGCCATAGAAGAGTAGAAGTCTGAGCATGCTCGTTTATAGAGCGCAGCGGAGAGCCGTCGAGGCACCCTGGCGTACCATACCGTCCAGTCAGCGAACGTCCGCATCCAACGGCAATGCAGTCTGTTGCGGTCGTTTGGCTGAATGCCGGCTTCCCACCCTTTGCAGCTGTTGCGAACGTCTGTGCGTGAACAACAAAATTGCCGCACAAAACGCGCCACGGCTGAGCCGGGCGGGGCAAGTTTGCCATGGGACGGAGAGACCTGCGAGTAGAACTCTGATTGTGTGGGCCGGTTCGGGCTTAGTCTGAAATCGCGCTTTACTGGCATCACGCCAGTGAAAGCAAAAGCGGACGGCGCGGCAACTCACGGGCCTCTCACCATTCAGAAACTTTGCATGTTTTGCAGTCGTGCATGAAAATGGCGCGTGCAGTCGGAGCTACAACGCGCCAGAGGTCCAACGTGCTAGAATGAGTGAACTAATGCCCCTCACCAAGTTGCTGTCTTATCCATATCTTTGCGTCTTCAAGATCGCTGAATAAGGGCGGATTTGGATCGGCGACTCGACCAAATCCGACTTCGAGAAACCACTTTCCTGTCCCGACCTCGTGGAAGCTGGAAAGCCGCACTAGAACCGCGACAAGGAAACCGTCATGGAAAACCAGCTGGCTCTCCTGATCCGGACTACCCGTGGCCACCTGGACAGGCTGAAACCAGAGGTTCATGCTGCCTTCCTCCCTCCAAGGTGGAGGTAGTCCGACTTGAACTCCGCTAGGGCCTCTAGCCCTGCCAAGTCCAAGATTTTCAGCCGCCGTCCCGATAGCTCAATCAGGTTTCTCTGCCTAAGACTTGCAAGCATCCGGCTCACATGAACCGTGGTTAGGCCTGTGGTGTCGGCTAGATCCTCCTGCGTCACGGGTAAGGCGTAGCTGTCATTGGTCGCCCGACCAACGGCGCGCAACCGCAAAAGCAACTCGCACATCAGATGAGCAATGCGCTCCTCGGCCGATCGGCGCCCGAGGTTGACCACCCATTCGCGTAGCGTGGCCTCGTCAACGAGGGTGGCAAGGCGCAGGGCATGGGTAATGGCGGGATGCTGACGGAGCAGTTCTTGGATGGTGTTTAGATCAATGCGCACGACGCTGCACGTTGACAAAGTACTGATCGAATGGTCCATCCGCTCCAGCAGCGCCACATCAAGGTCGCAGTAGTCGCCGGGTATCAGGTAAGCCATGATCTGGCGTGTGCCGTTCGCCCGCAATGTGTAGCGACAAGCCATGCCATCCATGATGAGGTAGACACCGTCCGGCTTGTCTCCCACACGTATTAAGTCTGTACCGGTTGCAACTATCTGTGGGTTTGCGCTGATGCGCTCAAGGACTGCTTTATCTTCGCCGGAAAGTTGCGCCAAGCTTTCGAGCTTGCGGATAAGCGGATTTGTCCTGCTGTCCGGCGTTTCCCCGCCGGCGTCGAGGCTGTCCTGCATTGTGCCCTTCACCCTAGCTGCTACGTGATTTCCTACGGCCCCACACGAGCGGCAGGATCGTCGGGATATTTTTAGGATGCGAGCGAGATCCATCAAGTAGGTAGGACCATACGCTTTGATGTACGGCTCGAAAGCTTCGGGATGGATGAGGCAGGTTAAATTGTTTTAGTTTGAAACGCGCAGTAGTCTGACCTGACCGATATTTTGGACTGAGCCGAGTGAGAGGCTACTGCATGGTAGTGGCCATGGGTAGCCGGAAGGCCAG
>Ga0308157_10006168_pt1 | contig 14508 bp, 13 predicted proteins | sample PhyBR1_FD_201035 | JGI IMG/M metagenome (GOLD analysis project Ga0308157, IMG submission 201035) | Phyllosphere microbial communities from UC Gill Tract Community Farm, Albany, California, United States - DLSLB.R1 | ecosystem: Host-associated > Plants > Phyllosphere > Unclassified | place: USA...
GTTCGGCTTGAATGAATTGTTAGGCATCTGGCCCGTTTGCCAACGGGAAGAGCCTGAAGATATAGCCTGCCTCTTGCCACTCCGGATCATGATGCATGCGGTACTCCCAGAACCGAGTATGTGGCTTGTCTGCCAAGAGTGACTGCAAAGTGTCATTGGCCAGCTCAGGATCATGTACGCGAAAGGATAGCTGCCGAAGGCCATCCCAAGTGCTGCGCGCGAGGAAAAGGGAGTTCCTACCTTCAATGGCGGATTCAATCTTGTCGCCGATCTCAAACAGAAGCAGGCTTTCCTCTGGGGTTGGCATGCCCTTGCCAGCCAAATCCTCGGCTTGGATATTCACCTCAAGGTGCCAAGGAAAGATCTCATGGTGCTGGAAGGCTAGCAATGCGTCATTGACCACAATGACCTCCGGCAGGTCATTGCGAGTGCTGTCGAAGAGCGTGTAGTGCGGCTCCGGAACAACTATGTGGACGCGACTATCTGTCACAGATGCCTAACGCCTGAATTAAGCCGGCCCGCGGCGGGGCGGCGACTGAGTGCAAATATAGCCGAAGGCGTGTACTCAATCGCCGCCCTGATGTGGGCTCGGCTTGAATGAATTGTTAGGCCGATGCTCCTGCTTTACCGTTAGCTCTCCTAAAGTTGGCTGCGCAACATCTTGCGCCTTTACCCCACGCTCTTTAACGCCAACATAAATAAGAAAAATTACTCCTGGAATTGCAGCAACAAATGCACCAGCGAGAATTACACCTGCTGCAGGTAAAAGCAGCCATGGAAGGACAGTTGTATCTGTACTTATCACCCAGTCCACGACATAGACAGAGCAAAAAATTGCCGCCAGTACTACAGCAATAATCCATAGAAAACCAATCCATGCAAAATTACTTCTCATCGGCCTAACTCTGGAATTAAGCCGCGCCGCAAAGCGGCGTCGGCTTGAATGAACTGTTAGGCGGCTGTGGCCACTTACCGCTCCCCGCGCCAATGCTGCCTTGCTTGTACAACCCAACGTGAGCCGATCATGCCACAGCTTGTGGGATGGAGCTTGCCCGGGAAACCTTGACGAGCGTTGCTGCCGAAGTGCGACGAAATGATTGTGGCAGGGCAGCGAAGCGTAAGGCGAAGTGGCGGACTTGCCGCTGCCAGGAACAGTTGGAACCGTTACCCGGAGCCGACCGGTGACTTGCCGATGTTGCTGCCGACAGAAGAAGGGCCAGCCAACCAAACCCACCGCCGCCTAACTCTGGAATTAAGCCGCGCCGCGTAGCGGCGTCGGCTTGAATGAATTGTTAGGTTGCGCCCACGCGATATGGGTGCAACGGGTTGTCCGCGATGAACTTTACGACCTCGCGGCTGTTGACGGGGAGAGGGGGCGTTGCCCTACGCGTAGTTGACGGAAAGCGAAAACCCGCCAGGTACAGAAGCTCCACCGCCTTCCAACCGTTTAGATTGCGCCGCAGCGGAGCTCTGAAGCCGCGGCCCATCTCCGAGAGTGGCTTGCGACACGTGGGACAGGGCGACGGTGATCCATCTATCCTGAGTACTCGCTTAAAGCTCAGGCGACATTGAAAGCAGGCGTGCGCCATTAGGTACTGTGGGCCGCGGGGGAGGGCCACGGGACCTGCAGGGTCATGCAGCGAGCGAGATCCGATCTTGCGCCGGACCTCCATTCTTCTCGCCTTTTCAGTGCGTGACGTCATATCTGCGCAACCTAACTCTGGAATTAAGCCGACTCGCGCAGCGAGTTCGGCTTGAATGAATGGTTAGGCCTCCGAGCTTCAGGATAGATGCACAAGTCCGGCAGCCTCCAAGAACAAATCACGAGCAATTCCTTGAGCATCTGAAAGGTTAGTTATCGTGCGCCCATACGCACGGCTTGCATGTCCAGCAACACCTTTTGGCAACCTTCTATCCAATGGCCAATTTTCACAGATGTAGCGCGCTACAGCCTGCTTGTCTGGCGTGAGCAAGTGAGCGTGCTTCTCTAGTAGCTCAATTGACCGATCTGCTGTCATGAGGCCTAACTCTGGAATTAAGCCGCGCCGCGAAGCGGCGTCGGCTTGAATGAACTGTTAGGCGCCGCAAGCATCCTGTGGCCCCATTGATTTGTCTACCCAGCCAGCCTCAACAGCATCGACTGCCAATAGTATTTGCTGTGCAAACGAACGGGCCTGCGCCACGTCGAACTCCACTGCACCCTCATGAGGCATTGCTACGACCTTGATGAAAATGAGCCCCTCATCCTGGCGTGGCTCGCACGTTACCGTCTCTTGATACCGCTGCTCTGGAGAGTCTGTCATGGCAATCTTGCGCCTAACTCTGGAATTAAGCCGCGCCGCGAAGCGGCGTCGGCTTGAATGAACTGTTAGGCGGCTGTGGCCCTTACCGCTCCCCGGGCCAATGCTGCCTTGCTTGCACAACCCAATACGAGCCGATCATGCCACAGCTTGCGGGATGGAGCTTGCCCGGGAAACCTTGCCGAGCGTTGCCGCCGAAGTGCGATGAAATGATTGCGGTAGAGTAGTTAAGCGTAAGGCGAAGTGGCGGACTTGCCGCTGCCAGGAACAGTGGGAACTGTTACCCGGAGCCGACCGGTGAATTGCTGATACTGCTGCCGAAAGAAGAAGGGCCAGCCAACCTAGCGCACCGCCGCCTAACTCTGGAATTAAGCCGACCCGCGTAGCGGGTTCGGCTTGAATGAACTGTTAGGCCGCAGCCCGGTGTGTGACAAGCCAGCCCAATGCGGAGCTGACAAGCCCGCCCCAAATCACTCCGGTCGAGAAGCTCGTTCCGCTCAGGTATGCCACGGCAGCGCCAATGGCCGCGCCAACGAGAGCAAGCCAAGCTACCTTGCGCTTGCGCGAAAGGTACGTGGCCTCAATTGCTCGCTTCTGCCGAGCTTCTTCTTGGCGGTTTAGATCCGGCGCCAGAATGGCTTGTGCAATCGCGTCTGCTTGTGTCCTTTCCATCTTGCGAGAACTCCTGATAGCGGCCTAACTCTAGAATTAAGCCGCGCCGCGAAGCGGCGTCGGCTTGAATGAACTGTTAGGCGCCACCCTACAATCCGAAGCCGGAAGGAAGCAACCGAACCTCTGCAGACATGCAGATGCCATTGCCGCCGGATAGTGGCCGTACACCCAAGATGGTGCCCTGCTGCGCGAGCTCTGCCTGGACAATAACAACAGGCTGTTCAGAGCCATCCTCCAGTAGCTGAATTGCGCAGCATGGAAGGCTCATTGGAGCTGGAGTGGAACCACCCGGCACATAGAAAACAGCAGAGCCGGCCGCAACATCAGTCTCGGTCGCTGGACGGCCGACTATGCACGGCGTGGCATGCCAATCGGTTGCCGAAATGGGACCCCAAAGATCAGTCATAGCTGCAGTGGCGCCTAACGCCTGAATTAAGCCGACCCGCGCAGCGGGTTCGGCTTGAATGAACTGTTAGGCGCTGTGGAGGAGCTGAGGCTCGCACCGCAGTGAGGGCAATAGGAAATAAGGATGCCGCCACCACCCGCGCTCTCTGGGATAGCAATGCACCATTCGTTCTCTTCCGAACTCCACTCATAGCGAATGTCGTAATAGCAACTGGTCGTTTGCTCCTCAAATGCTTCACAACAGGGTGAGAAATCCTTGGGTACGGAAGCTGTTCCCTCGGGGCAAATGCTTCCGTCAGCGTGTAGTCGGTCAGATGGCATAGCGCCTAACTCTGGAATTAAGCCGCGCCGCGAAGCGGCGTCGGCTTGAATGAACTGTTAGGCCCCATTGGAGTGGAGCCTGCGTAGAAGACCCTCAAACAGCAACCAGCCGCAAACCGGAAGTGACACCAATGGTAGAAGTGGGGCCCAGAAAAGTGAAATGCCAAGCCATGCTTGGATGTTGTGACCATATGCAAAGCATGGCTCGACGAACTTACCGGAGTCCTGGCATCCAAAGTAGCCAAATGCCCATTTGCCGATCCGCCAAACGAGAAAGCTGGCCAGTGGCAAGAGCGCGAGCATCAGATTGCGGCACACTTGCTTCATTGGCCTAACTCTGGAATTAAGCCGCGCCGCAAAGCGGCGTCGGCTTGAATGAACTGTTAGGCGGCTGTGGCCACTTACCGCTCCCCGCGCCAATGCTGCCTTGCTTGTACAACCCAACGTGAGCCGATCATGCCACAGCTTGTGGGATGGAGCTTGCCCGGGAAACCTTGACGAGCGTTGCTGCCGAAGTGCGACGAAATGATTGTGGCAGGGCAGCGAAGCGTAAGGCGAAGTGGCGGACTTGCCGCTGCCAGGAACAGTTGGAACCGTTACCCGGAGCCGACCGGTGACTTGCCGATGTTGCTGCCGACAGAAGAAGGGCCAGCCAACCAAACCCACCGCCGCCTAACGCCTGAATTAAGCCGAGCCGCGAAGCGGCTTCGGCTTGAATGAATTGTTAGGCACCATCAGCACCCACCTGAGCCCAGCGTACCTCAAGTGCTGGCCAGTCCCCGGCCGGAAGCGGCCCGGAGCCGATCCGACGGAACTCGGCGCGAGCAACAAGTGGCGAAAGGTTTGGCTCAGTTGGCATCAGGTCAAACAGGTCCTGAGTGTGATCAGACCCGTATACATCCAACATGCGTGATTTGAAGCTGTATGGCCGGCCACGAAAAGTAGCTAGACCCTCGCGAGGTCCGTCATACCAGTCGATTAGCTCAGTGACTCTCTCGAACTCTGTCATGGCGCCTAACTCTTAGTAGACCGCCTAAAAGCGGTGTAAAGCTGAGTATGCCCACTTTCGGGCCGCTTTGAAACGGAAATGATTTTCCGTATAAACAATGGCTTGCAACATGCGGCGCGGCTTGCGATCACCTCATTCCTCCCAGTTTAGGATCGTTTGTTCACGGTGATATCGAATACACCCCTTTCCCGTCGGGCGTATTGGCGCCTGGAATGTCGTGATCGCGATGATTCTTCCGTCGGTCCATCCAGGCCGCGTGACGAATCCGGAGTTGACCAAGTGCTCCGCCACGCTTGCTCAAGCCCTTACTCCACTTCCCGCACCCGCGCCAACTCCGCCGCATTCCGCAGCGCTTGTAGGAATCTCGCCAGTGGCGCGTTTTGCGGCTCGCCGTCACGCGTGTAAACCATCACCGGCCGCTGCCAGGAAAACCCTGGTGCATCCAGTTTCACCCACTGTCCGGCAAGCAGTTCTGCCTGCGCCAGACGGCTGGGCAACAACGTGAGATAGCCGCCGTCACGAATCATCGCGCGCATGAATTCCGGGGAACCACTTTCCATCGTGTTGAGCGGGGGCTCCAGCCCTGCTTCATGGAAGCGCTGGCGGAACGCGCCTTCCACCGCGCCGAGGCGACGGCCGAAAATCCATGCCTGCTCCAGCAATTGTGCCGGCGTGATGGCGCGTTGCCGCGCCAGCGGGTGACGCACGCTGGCGAGTACGCGGTACTCGTCGTGCATCAGCACTTCGCTCTTGATGCGCGGGTCGGGGTCGCCATCGCCAAAGGTGTGCAGGGTGACTACCGCATCGAGTTCGCGCGCCAGCAGGCTGGGCAGCAGTTCGGGCAGGATGCCGCTGCTGACGTGGATGCCGATTTTCGGCCAATGCCGGCGCAGGGCCAGCACCGCCGGCGCCACCAGCGAGCCGGCGGTACTGGGGCCGGTGCCGATGCGTACTTGCCCTTCGGCGCCGGTCTGCAGTTCCTGCAGGCGGTCCTCGAAGCGGCGTACCGCGTCGTGGGCAGGCTGGGCGTGTTCCATCAGCAGGCGGCCGACGTCGGTGAGCCGGGCCTCGCGGCTGCCGCGCTCGAACAGGCGTGCGCCCAGCTGTTGCTCCAATGCCTGGATGCCCTTGCTGAGGGCCTGCTGGGTGCGGCCGGTGGCCGCCGCGGCGCGGGTAAAGCTGCCGTGTTCGACCACGGACAGGAAGTAGCGGAGCTGGCGGAGGTCCATGGCGGCACGAGATAACAACCAATGGTTGTGGATCGTACTCGAATTGGTTGGCGGTAATCGGGGCAGGGCATCGATAGTCGGCTGATCGCATCTCCCGGAGGGGAACCATGGCCAGCCGCAACGCCGTCAAACAGTGGGACCAGCAGTACGACCTCGTCATCGCCGGCTTTGGTCTGGCCGCCATGTGTGCCGCCATAGAGGCGCACGATCTGGACCCGAACCTGTCCATTCTTATTCTGGAAAAGGCCAATGAGGCTGAGACCGGTGGCAACAGCCGCGTTGCCGGGCAGTCGTTGCTGATCACCAGGAACGCCAAGGTGCTGGCCGAGTACCAGCGCAAGATGAGCGTAGCCAACCCGATCCCGGAGGAGATGCTGGTGCCGTGGTCAGAGGCCATGGAAGCGCTGGAACCGTGGATCCAGGAGCGTGCGGCCCAGGCCGGTGCGCAGTTCATCCACGGCACCGGCTTCTCCGAGCGTGATGCGGTGCTGGAGTTCCCGGAGTTCGGTGCGCGTGAGGCCGTGCATTGCACCGCCACCATCCTGCCGATCCCGTCCGGCGTGTACCTCGCTTTCCGCGAGAATATCCGCCTGCGCCCGCGCATCCAGATCGCCTATGAGTCGCCGCTCAAGGATCTGGTGCAGGACCCGGATACGCTGGAGGTATTCGGCGTCATCGCCGAGCAGAACGGCGAGCGCGTGGCCATCCGTGCCAACAAGGGTGTGGTGATGGCGACCGGTGGCTTTGAGGCCAACCTGGACATGCAGCGCAATTACTTTGGTCTGGCCAATCCGGCACCGCTGGGTACGCCGCACAACACCGGCGACGGCATCAAGATCCTGCAGAAGGCCGGTGCGGATCTTTGGCATATGCGTAACCAGGGCCAGTCCGGTGGGATCTGGCCGGGCTTCAAGCCGGAAGGTTTCGTCAATGGCTTCCTGCGCAACTTCTTCTGGCAGAGCTTCAGCTGGATCGAGGTGGATGCGAACACCGAGCGCTTCTACAACGAAACTGCAGAATTGCAGCTCACGCACTACAAGGAAAAGAAGCACGGTCATTGGGTGGACACCCCGCATTACCGTGCGCAACCGGTGCATATGATCTTTGATGCCATCACCTGCCAGTACAACAAGCTGGTTGTTGAAGTGATGAGCTGGAACCCGGTGGTACGTGGTTACAAGTGGTCAGATGACAATTCGGTGGAAGTGGAGAAGGGGTGGATCCAGAAGGCCGATACGCTGGAAGAGTTGGCAGCGCAGATCAACCGCGATCCAGCCAAGCTGCGTGCCGAGGTTGAGCGCTACAACGCGGCCTGTGCAGCGAGGAATGATGCCGATTTCGGGCGTAACCCGGAGACCTTGTTTCCGATCGCGCAGGCGCCGTTCTATGCCATGCGGATTGATCCGGTGATCGTGTGCACGGGCGGTGGCGCGCGACGCAACATCAAGTCCGAGGTGTTGGACCATGATGGCAAGCACATCCCGCGTCTGTATGAAGCCGGTGAGATGGGGTCGATGTTCTCCGATCTTTATCAGAACGGTTCGTACCTGACCGAGGCAATGATCTCTGGACGCGCTGCGGGTCGCGGAGTCGTAGGCCTTGGCAACTGGGAGGCTTGAGCATGAAAGTTGCTACCCCCGCGATGAAGCTGGATGTGCGCATCAATGACGTGAAGGCCGAGGAAGGGCTGCTGGTGATGGACGGTGTTGCGGGCATGCTGCCGTGCAAGACCAGTCTGACGCCGGCTGAGTTTCGACAGATGATGAAGCTGGCGCTGCGGCCGAGTGTGTTGGCGTTGTTGTTCAAGAAGTAAGGCGGAAGCCGTTGCTTGGAGCCTTGCTTGAAGCCTTGCTTGAAGCCCCTCTCCCGCCGGGAGAGGGGTTGGGGAGAGGGTGAGGTACGAAGCACCTTGCAAAAGCCAAAAAAGCAAAAGCCCCCTCATCCGCCCCTTCGGGACACCTTCTCCCGCGAGCGGGAGAAGGGATAGGAGCCAAAGCCAAAAGCTAAAGCCAAAGCCAAAGGCAGAGGCAAAGGCAGAGGCAAAGGCAAAGGCAGAGGCAAAAGCAGAGGCAGAGGCAGAGGCAGAGGCAAAGGCAAAGGCAAAGGCAAAGGCAAAGGCAAAGGCACAGCCATAGCCATAGCCATAGCCATAGCCACAGCAAGAACCAAAACCAAAACGGCTTGGCTTCCGTCGAACTTTGTTCGGTTGATGAGAGCTTCTAGAGGAGCGCTTGGCAGCGAAAGATGCTCCACCAAGCGCTACATGCGTTGACCTGGTCCGTTGATCAGCTCAGTTCCGCACTACAACGCGTTGAAGCTCAAACACCACCCAGCTCCAGCCGTCGCTGCCACAGCGCATGCATGCCGCGCGCAGCCAGGTCTTCCGGGTGGCGTTGTACGCCGATGCCCCAGGAAATCAACGCCTGTGCATACAGGGCCAGCAAGCGGTCACTGCCAATCAGGTGCACCTGCGACAAGCGCGGGGTGTGTTCGAGTACACCGGAGGAAAGTATCTCGTGGCCGATCAGCAGGCCTGACAGATAAGAGGGCAGGGCGCTGCCTTCCAGCTGGTTGAACAGGCCGAGGGTGCGCACACCGAAAAGGTGATGCAGAAGTCCGCCCTTCTGCCGGCTGCGCTTGAGTCCACTTTCAAATGCCCAGGCGTCGAAACGGCTGTCATCTTCGGGCATCAGCTTGCCCAGCAGGCTGTGGGTGCGCAGTACCGCGTACAGCTCGCCCGTCATCGCCGTTGTCAGGCGACGTATCTGGCCATCGGCAATCGAAACCCACTTGCTATGCGTGCCTGGCAGGCAGACGACATGGTTGCCGCGTGGCAGTACCGCCAGCAGTGCGGCCAGCTGGGTTTCTTCGCCGCGCATTACGTCGGGTACCGCGTCGCCGCCGGTATCGCTGACACCTGGCACGACCCATAACGCGCGATCTGCCAAGGCCGGTGCCTGCAGTGGTACCAAGGCAGCGGCAAGGTCGTCGATGCCGGCGGGGCAGGGCAGGTAAGGTACTTCCTGCCAACCGCTGCGGCTGCCGACCATGCCGGACAGGAGCAGCAAGCGGTCATCCCAGCCGGTAATCTCTTCTGCCAGCACCGCTTCAAACTGTCCGGCACTGGCTTGCAGGCCGCGTTCGCTGCGGCGGCGCTCGCAGACATGGCCGCTCTCATCGAGGCGGTACAAGCGCAGGCTGCTGGTGCCCCAGTCCACGGCGATCATGGCAACTCCACGCGATCCACGCCTGCCTTCAACTGCGGGTGCTCCCAGACAAAGATGCCTCCTGCATCGGGCTGCGCGCTCAAGGCGGCGGCATCCAGACCGACGCGGGCACTGCTGATGTACAGCGCACCGGGTGCCAGTACGCAGCAGGAGGCGTGCTGGGTGGGGATGTGAACCAGCTGCTCGATGCGGCCATCGGCGGAATAGCAGGCAACCCGGCCTGCGCCCCACTGTGCGTTCCATACGCGACCTTGGACATCGACTACCGCGCCGTCAGGTTCGATGCCTGGTTCGCTCAAGCTGGCAAATGCCTGCAGCTCTTCAACCAGTGCGCTGTGCGGGTCATAACGGCCAGTGATGATGTTGGCCTGCGGTGAGTCGCAGAAGTAGATGCGCTCACCGTCAGGGCTGAAGCAGATCGCGTTTGGAATGGCGACGTGTGGCAAGGGCAGGCGGCGCAGGCCTTTGCCCGCACTCCATTGGTAGAAGCTGCCGCCGCGGCGTCCGTCGGCATGGTCGCTCTTGGTGCCGAACACAAAGTTGCCGTGGCGGTCGGCACGGCCGTCATTGATGCGGGTGTTGGGGTTGTCGGCTTCCACATGTGCCAGCAGTTGCAGGCTGAGTTCGCGGTCCTGCAGCTGGGCTTCCGGGTCGGCTGCATGCAGGCCATTGGCCAGGCCCAGCAGCAGGCGGCCGTCGTTTGCCAGCGCAAGGCAGCCCAGCGGCTCGTGCAGCTGCCAGTATTGGCTGTGGCCGCTGGCTGGATCGTAGCGCCACAGGCGTGCTGCGAGGATGTCGGTCCAGTACAGGACATTGCGGCGGTCGCACCAGAGGATGCCTTCGCCGAGCTCGCAGCGGCTGTCCACCAGCAGCCGTGCGTCGGCTTCGGTTACCTGCGGCACCTGTGCATTCACCATTCGGCAACGCTGCCGTCGCTGTGGCGCCACAGCGGGTTGCGCCAGCGCGGTGGATTCTTGTTGGCTTCGATCAGGCGTGCTTCGTCGATCTCCACGCCCAGGCCCGGCTTCGGCAGGGCCGCGATGCAGCCCTGTGCGTCGCAGGCGAAGTCGTCCTTGTTGATGACGTAGTCCAGCAGGTCCGCACCCTCGTTGTAGTGGATGCCGATGCTCTGTTCCTGCAGCACCGCGTTGTGGGCGACGAAGTCCAGCTGCAGGCAGGCAGCCAACGCCACCGGCCCGAGCGGGCAATGCGGCGCCAGTGCGACGTCATGCGCTTCGGCCATCGCGGCGATCTTGTGGCACTCGCTGATGCCGCCGGCGTGCGACAGGTCCGGCTGCAGGATGGCCAGTCCGCCGGCTGCCAGCACCGGTTTGAACTCGGTGCGCGAATACATGCGCTCGCCGGCCGCCAGTGGAATGCTGCTGACCTCCGACAGTGGGCGGTAGTACTCCCATTGCTCCGGCAATACCGGCTCTTCGACAAACAATGGGCGGTACGGCGCCAGTTCTTTCAGCAGCACGCGCGCCATCGGTGCACTCACCCGGCCATGGAAATCGATGCCGAAATCCACGCTGTTGCCGAGGGCGTCGCGGATGGTGGCGACTTTCTCGATGGCGGTGTCGACGGCGCGTGGGCTGTCGATCAGCTTCAGTTCTTCGGTGCCGTTGAACTTGAAGGTGTCGTAGCCAAGCGACTTGTAATGCTGCATCTGCTTGACGATGTCGGCCGGACGGTCACCGCCAACCCAGCGATAGGTCTTCATGCGGTCACGCACCAGGCCGCCAAGCAGCTGGTAGACCGGCACGCCCAGCGCCTTGCCCTTGATGTCCCACAGTGCCTGGTCGATGCCGGCGATGGCACTCATCAGGATCGCGCCGCCGCGGTAGAAGCCACCGCGGTACAGCACCTGCCACAGGTCGTTGATGCGGGCCGGGTCCTTGCCGATCAGGTAGTCGCCGAGTTCGTGTACGGCGGCCTCCACGGTGGCTGCGCGGCCTTCGATCACCGGTTCGCCCCAGCCGCTGATGCCCTCGTCGGTCTCGATCTTGAGGAACAACCAGCGCGGCGCAGCCTGGTAGGTGGTCAGACGCACGATCTTCATGCCGAGTAGTCCAGATAGGCCTGGCGGAACGCACGCGCGTTGTCGCGGGTGGTCTGCACCGGTTGGCCGGGTTGATAAAGGTCACCGCCGGTGCCCGCACCCTGACAACCAGCGGAAAGATAGCTGGCCAGGGTGGCGGGGGAGACGCCACCGACGGCGAAAAGGGGTACCGGCGGCAGCACGCTGCGCAGGGCGCGTATCAGTGCTGGGCCGTGGATGGATGCAGGGAACAGCTTCAGCATCTGCGCACCCGCGCGCAGTGCCTGGAAGGCCTCGCTGGCGGTGGCGAAGCCAGCCGCTACCAGCAGCCCTTCGGCAACCGCGCGTTGGATCAGCTGCGGGTCTGTATTCGGGGTGACCATCAGCCGGCCACCAGCGCGCAGCAAGGCGTCGACATGCTCGGGCAATACCACCGTGCCGGCGCCGATGCAGGCGTGCTGGCCATGGCGCTGCACGCTGCGTTGCACGCTCTGCTCCCAGCCCGGCGAGTTGCTCGGGATCTCGATCGCGTCGAAACCCTCCTCGACCAGCGCATCGACATGTGCATCCACCTCACCCGGCGTGATGCCGCGCAGGATCGCGATCAAGGGCAACTGGAAGGGCAGGGCGATCATGTCAGTCGTGGTAAACCTGTGAGCGGCCGCCATCGATCAGGATGTCGGTGGCGTTGATGAAGCGCGCTTCGTCGCTGGCCAGGAACAGCGCGGTATAGGCCACTTCTTCCGGCCTGCCGATGCGACGCGGCGGCAACAATGCGGTCTGGCGCTCGCGGGCGCCGGGTTCGCGTTCGAACCAGGCCTCGATGCGTGGCACCAGGATCAGCCCGGGCGAAATGGAGTTCACGCGGATGCCATGCGCGGCGTACTCGATGCCGAGCGAGCGGGTCATGCCGATCAAGGCGTGCTTGGCCACGGGATACGGGAATGCGCCAGGAATGATCTTGTGCCCATGCACCGAGGCGATGTTGACGATGGCGCCAGCCTGCTGCGCGACCATGCCGGGCAGCACGGCCTTGCACAGCTGCCAGGCACCTTCCAGGTTCAGCGCGAAGCAGCGCTGCCATTGGGCGTCGTCCAATGCCAGCGGATCGGAGAACACATCGGCGCCGGCATTGTTGACCAGCACATCGATGCGGCCATGGCGCTCGAGGGTGGCTTCGATCAGGCTGCGCATCGCATCGGCATCGGTGATGTCGCCCTGCAGCAGCTCGATGCCGTCGGCATCGCCGGCAGCCAGGTCGATGCCGATCACCTGCGCGCCTTCGGCATGGAACAGGCGGGCGATGGCCGCGCCGATGCCACTGGCGGCACCGGTCACCACCGCCACCTTGCCGGCCAGGCGGCCACTCATCGGCAGCTCCCCGCTTGGCAAACGCAGTGGCCACCCGCGCGGCTGGCGCTGGCTGATCGTGAAACCTTCATCCCTTTCTCCCTGAAGCCTGCTGTCGGTACTGGCCGCGCCGGCCCGGCAGGGCGGCGGCGGTGCTGACGGAAGCGTGGCATAGCCTTGCGTGAGAACCTATGTGCGACAAATGAAATTTTTGTCGTAATGTATTCGCTGGGCGAATAGCTACTCAGTCGAGGGGATCGGCACGCATGGTTCAACCTACCACCGGCTGGTTCAATGCCACCCGTTTGAAGACCCGGCACCTGTTGCTGCTGCTGCATCTCTACGAGCAGCGCTCGGTGCTGCGCGCGGCCGAGGCGGCCAACATGACCCAGCCGGCGGCGTCCAAGCTGCTGGCCGAAATGGAGGACCTGCTGGGCGTGCCGCTGTTCGAACGGCATGCACGCGGGGTGGAGCCGACCTGGTACGGCCAGGTGCTTATCCGCCGTGCGCGCTCGGCGCTGTCGGAGATCGGCCGGGCCCAGGACGAGATCGCCGCGCTGCGCAGTGGCCGCACCGGCCAGGCGGCCATCGGCACCGTGGTCAATCCCGGCACCAATCTGGTGCCGCAGGCGGTGGCCGCGCTCAAGCGCGACTTCCCCGACATCCTGATCCGTATCGAGATGGACTACAGCCGGCCGCTGGTGGCCAAGCTGCTCGATGGCCAACTCGACATCGTGGTCGGCCGCATCATGGGCGCCGAAGGCAGCAGTGAGCTGGAGTTCGAGCCACTGGCCGATGAGCCGCACTCGGTGATCGTGCGTGCCAGCCACCCGTTGGCGGGGCGCAAGCGCGTGGGCTACGGCGATCTGGTCGAGTACGGCTGGATCATGCCGCCCGATGGCAGCGTGCTGCGCTCACGGCTGGACGCGGTGTTCCTGGAACATGGGCTGGTGCCGCCGCAGAACATCGTCGAGACCACCTCGCTGCCGGTCACCATCCATCTGCTGCGTCACAGCGATATGTTGACCGCGCTGCCGGCCGAATCGGTCGCGCCCTACCTGCAGACCGGGCAGATGCTGGTCCTGCCGATCGCGCTGGACGTGCGCATGGAGTTCTTCGGCATCATCCGCCGGCGCGACCAGTTGTTGTCCCCCGGTGCCGAGCGCGTGCTGGAGGCGCTGCGGCTGACCGCGCGGCGCTTGTACCCGCCGGTCGCCTGAACCGGGGTATTCACTTCCGATATACATCCTGCGCATTTTTTCATTGGTCGGGAATGAGTACCCCCGCCTATGCTCGCCGCCGTGGCTGTTTCAGGTCATTGGTATCAGGGCCATGGCCCGCGTGCGTCAGTGGGGGGCATGCGGATCCACCGGCAAAGTGATGTGGAGAGCGGTAAGTCGGGCGCCCGGCCATGGCGGGGTGTGCAGGTACGCGGTTTTCAATCAGCTTCACCTGGTGCCAAAGACGCAATGACGTCGGTGCTGGGGACAACTCAATCGTCGTCATGTGTCCTGGGAGGGAACATTCATGTCAACGTTCCAGCGCCGCCTCACGGTGGCCAATAGCGCGCGTCGCCGCGCTTGTAGCGGTCTGCAACCGACCGTCCTTGCCCTGAGTGTGGCGCTGCTGCTTTCGGCCGCCGCTCAAGCACAGGAAGCCGCCACCACGCCGACCACCACCGACCTGGACAAGGTCGAGGTCACCGGTACCCGTGGCAGCCTGACCAAGGCACAGATCATCAAGGAACAGTCCGACCAGATCGTTGATTCGATCGTGGCCGAGGACATCGGCAAGCTGCCCGACAACAACGTCGCCGAGGCATTGCAACGCATCACCGGCGTGCAGATCACCCGCAACAAGGGCGAAGGCAGCGGCATCATGGTGCGCGGCCTCACCCAGGTGCGCAGCGAGCTCAATGGCCGCGATATCTTCACCGCCAATGCCGGTCGTGCAT
>Ga0308157_10006169_pt1 | contig 14508 bp, 14 predicted proteins | sample PhyBR1_FD_201035 | JGI IMG/M metagenome (GOLD analysis project Ga0308157, IMG submission 201035) | Phyllosphere microbial communities from UC Gill Tract Community Farm, Albany, California, United States - DLSLB.R1 | ecosystem: Host-associated > Plants > Phyllosphere > Unclassified | place: USA...
CGGGAATAAGGTGGTCCACCACATCTTGCAGCCCGCTGGTCTGCACATCAATATTCAGGTTGAACCCATCGGCCGCCTGCTGATCGATCCAGTGAATAATGTCCTGCGCCACCTGCTCGGGCGTGCCTACAATGACGCGGTGGCCACCCACCAGGTTGCCGCGTACTGCCTGACGCACCGTCCAGTTGCGCAGCTGCGCTTCGTTAAGAATTTCGCGACGATGCCAGCGCGATGCGATGGGCACGTTCGGCTCTGCGGCGTCGATTTTGTCGTAGGGCAGGGGCAGGTCAAGAGGCAGATCGTCCGGGTCCAGCGCAAAGTGACGCGCCAGTTCACGGCGCAAGCCTTCATGGTCCAGTTGTTCGTCCAGCTCATCCTTGCGGCGATTCGCTTCTGCTTCGGTGCTTCCAAGAATGGGGAATAAGCCTGGCATGACCAATAATTGGTCCGGGTTGCGTCCAAAGCCCTTGGCCAGTGCCTTTACATCGGCATAAAATTTTTGTCCGTTTTCCAGGATGCGCTGACCGGTAAACAGGGCATCGGCCCAGCGCGCGCCAAACGCCTTGCTGTCCTCGGATTGCCCGGCCTGGAAAATCACTGGCCGGCCTTGCGGTGATACGGGCGTCGATAGCGCTCCTGCGCTGCGAAAATGCGTGCCCTGCACGTCAATCGGGCGCAGCAGCTGCTTGTCTACGAAGACATTGCGCTGGGCATCGGCAATGATAGCTTCGCCGGGGAACGAGTCCCACAAGCCGGTAACGATCTGCACGAACTCACGGGCGCGCTGGTAACGATCTTCCTGCCCGAACGCGTGATCAACGCCATAGGCCGCCTGGGCCACAGGCGCCTGGCTGGTAATAATGTTCCATGCCGCGCGTCCCTTGCTGATATGGTCCAGCGAGGCAATTTGCCGGGCAACGGTGTAGGGATGTCCAAACAGGGTCGTTGTGGTGACCACCAGGCCAATATGTTGCGTCACCTGGCTTAACGCGGCATGCAGCGTGAGCGGGTCCAGGGCTCGCCACGGTCGGCTATACGCTTCGGGTACCAGCCCGCCCGGCCCGTCTGCCAGGAACAGCGCATCAATCAGGCCGCGTTCAGCCACTTGCGCAATCTTCACGAACTCATCGATATCAGTCGAGATCGTGGCCGGGTCGGGCAGGGTTTTCCAGGCGGCGTCGTGCCGGCCTGAGGCCAGGACATTGACGCCGAGCCGGATTGCTTTTTTTTCTGACATGGTTTTTCCTTGTCGAAGGAGGTTAGTCAATCAGACGCGCACAACGTGGTCGGCGACTGTAATCTTCTTGGGAAGAATGGCGCGCTCGGCAAGCCAATCTGCCGCACGCTGAAATTGATGCAGGAATGCCGTGTCGTCGGCTTCATAGAAGGTGTTCTGGCGGTTGTAGCCAATCAGGTGATCGCGGACCTCGTCGCTGTAGTTACCTTCTTTCTGCGCCAGGGTTTCCGATTCCCGTGCATTGGCATCTACCCATTTGCCTTCGTCGAGCCAGGCATTGATCACCGCGCGTACCAGGGCGCTGTTCTCTGTGGCAAACTTGCGTAGCGTAACCAGTGAAGAATAATCAATCAGAAAATCAAGATCAGTGCCTTCAAAGAAAATATCTTTGGCATCAAATTTCACACGTGCAATATCCACGGCAGGAGACCACATGGACCAGGCGTCGACTTTGCCCTGGCCAAAGGCGGGAGCCGCATCAGGCGGGTTCAGGTAGACCACCTCTACAGACTTGCGGTCTACGCCGTGCTTTTCCAGGGCTGCGACCAGCAGGAATTCGCCCAGGCCGGAGCGATTGACCGCCACTTTCTTGCCTGCCAGATCTTTCACCGAGTTGATGCCCGAATCCTTCTTGACGATAATGGCGGTGCTACGCGGGTTGTATACGTTAAATTGTGTAAACACAAGGGGCGAGCCGGCAATAATGGCCGCCAGTGCCGGCGTGGTGCTACCCCAGAAGCCGAAATCGGCGCTGCCTCCCACCACTGCCTGTAGCGAGGGCGCATGGTTGGGGAAAGGCCCCACCCATTGCACCTTGATGTCCTGCGCAGCCAGGGTCTTCTCGAACTCACCCCGTTCCCGCGCCACCAGGGTCAGCCCGCCGCGGCCATAGCCGACCCGCACCGTATCGGTATTGCGGGTGCCCTGGGCGATCCCATCCTGCGGCAACAGCAGTCCACCTGCGCCCAACGCGCCAAGAGAAAGGGCGCCCAGACCGCCTGCGCCCAGGAGCATCCGACGGCGCATGGCGCTGGCCAGGGCCGGTGAAGAAAGTGCGGATGCGTTCAGATCAGCCACTTTGGCTGCGGCGGGCGACTGCATTGACGCAGAGCTGCTCGTGGGTGTGTCAAGGTCCCTGTTGTTCAATTCTGGGGAAGAAAATCTGGGTTTCATGAAGTATTCCGATTCGACGTGTATGCTAAATAGAGCGTAGGAAGATAAAAAAATGACTCATTAATATTTCAAATGAAATAATTTTGGGTAAAGCCGGGGCAGCCCTAAGCCTGTTACACAGGCAGGTCAAGGATTTATTGATGCGCGCGAAGCGCCGCGCTTTACGCGGCCTGTAACTGCGAGATATCCACCCCAAGCGCCTGCAAGAGTTCCAGGCGCAGGGTGGCACGGGTCTGCTGGCTTGAAGAGCGGGTTTGATAGCTCTGCGCGATCCGACCATTGCGCATCACGAGGATACGATCAGCCAGATCGATGGCTTCATCCACATCGTGCGTGACCAACAGCACACCGGGGGTGTGGCGCTGTACCAGTTCTTTGACCAGCACATGCATTTTGATGCGGGTCAGGGCGTCCAGGGCGGCAAACGGTTCATCCAGCAGGAGCAATCGGGGTTCACGAACCAGGGCACGGGCAAGTGCGACCCGTTGCGCCTGACCTCCCGAGAGACTGCGCGGCCAGTCGTTTTCCCGGCCCTGCAGCCCGACTTCGCGCAGCGCCGCGATGGCCTGGGCTTTGCCGGATGCATTATCCATTCCCAGCGCGACATTGCGCCATAGCGGTCCCCAGGGGAGCAGCCGGTGTTCCTGGAATACCACTGCCGGATGCGTGGGGCCATTGATGGTACCGGCATCAATCTGGTCGAGTCGGGCCAGTGCCCGTAGCAGTGTGGTCTTGCCGCAGCCACTTTCGCCAAGCAGGGCAACAAACTCGCCCGATTCGATATCCAGATCCAGATTGTCGATGATGACCTGCTCGCCATACTGTCGGCGTAAACCGCGGGTACTGACTGCAAGACGGGTGTTCGATAGGCTGCTCATTGATTGCCATCCTTGTCGAAGTTAGGGTGCCAGGCCAGCAGTTTGCGTTCAAGCGTTTTGGCAACGCTATCGGCGATCACGCCGATAATTGCGTAAATCAGGATGGTTAGCACGATCACATTGGTCTGCAGAAATTCGCGCGCATCCATGGCCAGAAACCCGATGCCTTTGTTGGTCGCGATGGTTTCTGCGATGACCAGTGCCAGCCATGCAACTGCGAGTGCGTAGCGCACGCCTGTCAGGATGGAAGGCATGGCGCCAGGCAGAATGATCCAACGCACCAGTTCACGCCGACTCAATCCGGTGACACGGCCCACTTCCAGCAACTTCGGATCGACCTGGCGAATGCCCAGGACCGTATTGATATAAATGGGAAACATCACGGCCAGGGCGACCAGGAAAATCTTGCCTGACTCATCTACACCGAACCAGACAATAACCAGTGGCAGCAGCGCCATAAACGGGACGGCCCGGATCATCTGCACGGAACGGTCCAGCACCGCTTCGGCTAGGCGAGAGAAACCCACCGCCAGCCCCAGTGCAAATCCGATCGCCCCGCCAATGACAAAACCGACAGCGGCGCGGGCCAGACTGTAGCCCAAATGGACAAGCAGGGTGCCGTTCTGCATGAGTTCAACCCCCGTCTGCGCCACGCTGCTGGGCGCGGGCAGGATCTGCGGCGCGATGTAGCCAATGCGAGAAAGCAGTTCCCAGACAGCAAGGATCAGCACCGGCACAATCCAGGAAATGGTTTGTAATTTCAGTTGTGATTTATTGGCGCTTTTCCGGGTGGATGCCTTGCGCGCAATAGTGCTGTCCTGGCCTTCACGGACAAGGGATCGGGGTGGCGCTGATGTGATGACTTCTGAAGATGACATGGCAGATGCACAATACAAATACTTGCGCATTGAACAATTGCAATGCGCTGTGAGTAATCACACTATAAACTGCGTGCTGCCTGCTGTTTAAATACTATATTATTATTTTAATATGCAAGGTTTAGGCATAGCGCTGATGATATGGCACCACGGTGTGATGAGTAATCTCTTCAACTTTACTCACACTCGTTGCGCTGCATATCCCTCAAGCGCATTGGGCCATGCAGGTGTCCAGCCGCTGGCTCGCAGCCGCGCGTTCGATAGCCGTTTACCGCTGGGCGCCCGAAGTTGCCGAGCAGGCAAAGATGCACCCACCATCTGCGCCAGCGCGTCGTATAGCTCGGCCGTTGGCATGGGGCAATTGTCCGTTCCTATGTAAAGTGGTTGAGGATTGGTTATCGTTAGCAAATGCGCGCAGGCGCGTGCAGCATCGTCGATATGAATTCGGTTTGCCCAATGGCCAGGCCCGTCTGGCGCGGTGATCGTGCCTGCCTGCAATCCTTTGAGTAACTGCACCCGCCCCGGGCCGTACAAACCTGACAAACGCAGCGAGACCGCAGCACCTGGCGATAACGACGCATGCAATGCATCTTCGGCTTGCAGCAGCGAAGCGGCCCGAAAGTTCTTGCGCTCAACCGGCGTATCTTCGTCTACCCAATCATCGGACGGCCCCCAAACGGCAGAGGACCCTACCAATACACAACGCTGTAGCCGGTTCAGGCAACCGGCGGGCAGGCTGCTCAGCAGCCTTGGCAGGCCAAGCGAGTACACCCCCGTGTAGTGTGCTTCTGTCCTGCTGTCTGGCGATGGGGCATACAGAATATGAGTGATTCCGGAGAATTTTTCTGTGCTTAGGAAAGACAGGCTGTCCGGGTTCAGTAGATCAGCCTCGTGCCATGCAATAATGTTTTCGCGGGCAGGCGTCACCTTGCTGCGGCGCAGACCAATGCATTTCCAATGGGCCGGATCAAACAGCGTCGCTGTCCGTTCACAGAGGTCACCACCTATCAGCAAAAGCGTATTCATATGGGTTACTTAATTACGTATGTATTTCAATTGTGGATGATTGTGTTCAGCACTTTACGATAATCACACCCATCATGCCTCGGGTTTTTTGTACCGCAGAGCGTGGAGTATAAATCGCGGGGCCCGGATCCTCGTGGACGCATCTTTCTGGCCTTCTTTATCGTACTTCCAGCATTTTAGACGAGCTCCCGATGATTGGCGACAGCGAAGGCACGGCGGAGATTTTTGGGCAATAGCGGCATTAATCCAGCAGACCAGTAGCTGCCACGCTTCATTCCAGATACGGCGTCAGCACGCCTGCGATCCATTTCATGAACGCGCGGACCCGGCGCGACAGATTGCGCCGATGTGCCACGACCAGGGACACGGGCAGTGCCCGGCGACGAAAATCGGGCAAAACCTCCACCAGCGTTCCACTCTCCAGATATTGGCCAATTCCTATGCGTGGCGCCTGAATCAGGCCAAGACCGGCCAGGGCAGCAGCTTCGTAGGTCTGCGCGTTATTAACGTGTAGCGCACCCGGCAATTGAAGCGTCGCATAGCTGCCTCTGTCTGGGTACTCCCACCCATAAGGCCTTGCGCCCAGCATCGGCGAAAAATGAACAACCCGATGTTCCTGACGCTTGAGATCTTCCAGTGATAGAGGAACGCCATAGCGCGCCAGATAGGCTGGGCTGGCGGCGTTGATCATGCGTAACTTGCCCAGCGGGCGGGCAATCAGCGTCTCGTCCCCGATGGGACCAAGTCGCAATACGCAGTCAAACCCTTCTTGTACCAGATCGACCTGGCGATCCGTACTCGACATCTCCAGCTCCAGCTCGGGATATGTCTCCATAAAGGCCGGCAGGGCGGGCACGATAGTGGTGCGCGCCAGCTCGCTTGGCAGATCAACGCGCAAGCGCCCGCGCAGTGCTACTTGATCGCCAGCGAACATGGAATGCAGGTCATCCACTTCAGCGAGCAGATCACGGGCACGTGCGTGAAATACCCGTCCGTCTTCTGTCAACTGCACACTACGCGTTGTCCGATGCAGGAGTCTGACACCAAGATCTTCTTCCAGCTTGCGGACCGCGGTTGAGGCTCGCCCCTTCTGGATGCCCAGGCTATCGGCTGCGTGGGTGAAGCTGCCCATTTCCGCCACCGTGATGAAAATGAGGATGGGTTGGAGGTTTTGCATTGTTGTGCCTTGACAGTCCACTGTTCTCTATTAAGAGAACAGTGCGTTCATTTTTATGCTGTTTATCACACTTCGGAGACACAGTATGCTCCAAATATTGGGAATTGCCCACCGGAGAATCACAAATGTCAAAAACGATGGACCTGCCGCAAGGGTCTGATGCGACGCGCCTGCATGGTGCCCAATGGGCAGGTCGGATAATGAGCACACTTGTCATTATCGTTCTGGTGGTGGACGGCGCTACCCAGCTTTTCGCACCGTTGCAGATCGCGAGCATGTTGCAGGAAACTGGGTTCGCGCTGGAGCTGACTCGCGTCGTGGGCCCCATCATTCTTGTCTGCGCCATCCTTTACGCCATCCCAAGCACCGCCGTCCTTGGCGCGATCCTAGTGACCGGTTTCTTGGGCGGCGCCATCTGCGTCCATGTCCGTATTGGTGAGTTGGGTTCACCGCCAGAAATCATTAGCCTGCTGCTGGGCGCATTGACATGGGGTGGCCTCTACTTGCGGGATCCGCGTATCCGGGCGCTTTTGCCATTCATTCGTTAATCAACCGGGGCAGTGATCTGCCTCTTAATATCAGGAGAAAGCACATGTTTTTAGTCATGGGAATCACAGGAAAAGTGGGCGGTGCCACCGCAGATCATTTATTGGCGCAAGGCAAGCAAGTGCGCGCGCTCGTACGCAATCGCGAGAAGGCGAATAACTGGGCGAACCGGGGCGTGGAGCTGGTTGACGGTGACTGGAATGATGCGGCAGCCATTGAGCGGGCGCTCAAAGGCGTTGAAGGCGCGTTTGTCATGCTGCCCCCTGTCTGGGCGCCATCGCCCGATTACAAAGAAGCAAAGGGCGTGATAGCGAGTTATGTTGAGGCGCTTACCAACGCAGCGCCGCCGCGAGTGGTTGCGCTTTCGTCGATGGGGGCGAACAGAACCAGCAACCACGGGGTGATCGCGGCCTTGACGCTTCTGGAGCAAGGGTTTCGTGACCTGATTATGCCGACCGCATTTGTGCGTGCAGGCGGATTTTTCGAAAATTTCCTCTACGGCTTACAGGTCGCGCAGGGCGGAACGCTACCGGTCTTCTACAATCCAACAAACCGGAAATCGACCATGGTCGCAACCAATGACATTGGCGCCGAAGTCGCAACGCTTTTGACTGGACCAGCATGGTCAGGGCAGCGCGTGGTCGAGCTCGGTTCGATGGTTTCTGCGGATGAAGTCGCGGCGCAATTGGGTGAGGTCATGAGCCTTGACGTGAAAGCCTTTGCGGTGCCACGTGCTGGATGGGGGCAAACACTCGAACAATTCGGCATCCCGAAGGGCCACAGCGGGCCTGCCGAGCAAATGTACGAGGCCGTGAATGCGGGATGGATGGACCTGGGCGTTGCGGGAACGGAGCATGTGGCGGGCACGACATCCGCGCGCGATGTCTTCGCGGCAGCGTCGAAGGCCGCTACAGCGTAGAGGCGCTGATTTTGGGGAGGGCAATTATTCGCTCCTATGTAAAGTGCACTGTCTCATAAAACGCACCAGGAAAAATAATGATAAGCTTGTACCGCTTATAGCAGTCGTTGTTTTTCTATACCAATAATGAATATATGATGCATGGAGACATTTTATGAAATTTCGACTTAAACCCGTGTTAGCGTTTTTTACCCTGATAGGGACTATGGGAGGCGGGCTATCGGCAGCCAATGCGAATACGTTGGCGCAAGTGATGGAGCAAAAAGTATTGCGCGTGGCGATTGATCTGAATGCGCCACCTTACGGCATGACAGATGACAAGGTAACAGCGATTGGTTCAGATGTAGAGACTGCGCAATTGATTGCGGACAGTCTGGGGGTAAAGCTTCAGGTGGTGCCGACAACACAGGCCAATCGCATTCCGTTCTTGTTGACCAATAAAGCAGATGTGGTCATTTCCAGTCTGTCGATTACACCAGAACGCGCCAAAGTGGTTGATTATTCTATTCCCTATGCAGATAACAAAGCGGTGATCGCCGTATCCAAGGATTCACCCATTAAAGAAATGAAAGATCTGGTTGGTAAAACGGTTGTGACTGCCAGAGGGACGACCAATGATCAGCAGGTTACCAAGCAGGCGCCACCCGGCACCAATATTGTTCGTTTTGAAAATGATGCAACGGCCATTACCGCGATTACCAGCGGACAAAGCAGTATTTTTGCCACTGCACCCTCGATCATCGGTGCCTTGAATAAAAAATATCCGGCCAAAGCAATGGATATCCGAATCGTGATGTCCAGCGCCAAATTAGCCATTGGGGTTGCAAAAAACAATCCTGAAATCAAAGAAAAAATGAATGAACTGGTGCGCGCGAATCTGAAGAATGGCAAGTTAAATGCGATTTATAAGAAATATCACCAAACCGATTTGCCTGCAGATGTTGTTGCGCTGGGCAATTGAGCTGACCGGCAACTGATTGCTCAAAGGTTAATGTAGCGCTCGTGGGCGTGTGAAAATCAACATGCTCACGATCGCTGTTTATGGCTCAAACGGATGAGCGCCTGATTGATCAGGATTGCTCGCTACGCCAACTGCAACCCCTTACCCTTTATTTCGATGCCTTTTTGGCTTTCTTTGCCTTCTTGACCTTGCTGCCAGGCGGTTTTGTCAGAATTGCACTCGTAATAAGATCAAAAAGATAATCCCCCCGCGGCGTAAATGCGGGCTGGTCGCCGACCCAGCCGAGCGCGGACATGAGGGCGAACAGGTCAATTCCTTGCATATCAGTGCGCGCTGTTCCTTCGGCCTGGGCACGCTGCAATAGTCGTGCACCCGCTTCGTGTACTGCTGCGCAGGACGCGAAAAGGGCGGACTCCGGGTCCTCGTGGGCGCTGGCCATCAAGGCTACCACCCCGCTATAGCTCAGAACAAATGCCACCCCTTCACGAAACCACGACACGAGCGCTTCGTCTGGGGGCGCTGACGTTTCAAGTTCAACTGCCTTTTGCGTGAGTGCGTCCAGGTTTTCGCGCAGCAAGGCATCGAACAAGGCTTCACGCGTGGGGAAATGGCGCAGCAGGGTGGCCAGCCCCACGCCGGCACGACGTGCGATATCCCGCATGGACGCATCGGCGCCATGCTCGCTAACCACGCCACGTGCAACTGAAAGAACATGGTCGTAATTTTTTTTTGCGTCTGCTCGCATAAATTTCCTTGACAAATGAATCACTGATCCGTATTCTAAATAAACGGATCAGTGATCCGGTTATTTCAATCATGATTAATTTATGATTTTCTTCATGATGTGGATCACTGATCCATAAGATACAGCACATTCGTGCAAATGGGAATAGAAACGTGGTTTTATGCCACAAAAGGAACTGTTATGGGAAAGCTAGAAGGTAAGGTTGCAGTTGTTACGGGTGGATCCAGCGGCATGGCACTGGCCAGCGCCAAGCGGTTTGTTGAAGAGGGCGCCTATGTGTTTATCACCGGCCGAAGGCAAGAGGCACTGGACGAAGCCGTCAAGCTTATCGGTCGAAATGTGACCGGCGTGCGCGCGGATTCGGCAAATTTGGACGATCTTGACCGCCTGTTCGATATAGTTAAGCGGGAGAAGGGTAAAATTGACGTCCTGTATGCAAGTGCTGGCACGGGCGAAGCCGTCCCGTTGGGCGAGATTACCGAGCAGCATTTTGATACGACGTTCAACCTGAATACGCGCGGCACGCTGTTTACGGTTCAGAAGGCGCTGCCGCTCTTCAACGATGGCGGGTCGATCTTTATGACCGGGTCCATTGCGTCTGTGAAAGGGTTTCCTGATTTCAGCGTATATGCGGGTAGCAAGGCAGCGTTGCACGCCTTCGCACGCGGCTGGCTTAACGAGCTGAAGGGCAGAAAAATCCGGGTAAATGTGCTCAGTCCCGGGCAGATCGCTACACCGATCCAGCAGCAGCTTTTTGACGAAGCAACCATTCGAGCTTTCGAATCCCTGGTTCCACGCGGCCAGATGGGTAAGCCTGAAGAAATTGCGTCAGCCGCGCTGTTTCTTGCTTCAGACGATTCGAGCTTTGTAAATGGCGTGGAGTTGTATGTTGATGGCGGTACTGCGGCCATCTGAGGTCGCGCCGGGAATGTACAGCCAAGAAATAGTGCTCGAAAATCACGCCAAAAGCGTGCGGCCTGGCCCGGTCAACTTGAAAAAGACGATATGGGTTATGCCGATCAACATGGAATCCCGATCACAAGACGGGATTAATTGAGGTGATTGTCCAGCGGTTGCGGTCATATCCGTACCAGCTACCGGTCACCAAATAATGTGGGTCGTGGTTAATCACAAGGTCCACGAAATGGAGAGTTAACATGAGTTATTCAATAATTGGTTTTGGTTCGGTAGGTCAGGCGCTTGCCCGGGCATTCGCAAGAAAGAACATCGAAGTAAGCGTTGCCGGCCGACGTGCGCCCGAGGCCCTGTCGCAGCAGGCACAAGCGATTGGCCCGACCGTTGTGCCCACGACGCTGCAGGAGGCTATCGCGTCCGACATAATCTTCCTGGCCGTGCCGTTTCGGGAACATCGCGAAGTTGCCTGGCTATTGGCAAGCTGGCGCGGCAAAACGATTATCGACGCCACGAATGCCTATGGCATTTCCGAGCAAGAGCTCGAAGGCCTGCCGTCGGCCGCCGTTGTCGCCAAGGCATTCACCGACGCCAGCGTTGTAAAGGGCTTTAACCATTTGGTTGCTGCCGTTCTGGGTGCTGATCCGAGCGTAAATGGCGGCAGCCGTGTCGTGTTTTTATCCAGCGATGATGAACATGCCGTGCCTCCAGTCGCGGCGCTGGCAGAGCAACTGGGTTTTGCACCGATTGCGCTGGGGCCACTCAAGGAAGGCGGCGCGCTGGTTCACGGCAGCGGCAATACCTGGGGGAAATTGATCTTCAAGGATCTGGTCAGGTTCAAATAGCGGGGCGGCAAGCATATCTGCACCTCGGCAGGTGCAATTGCTCAGCGCCCTTACTGAGTGCTGGTCAATTGCTGCTCGCGGCGCACCCGTGCTTCTTCTTCCAGGCGACTATCTTCCAGTTCCCGCAGCAGGCTTTCCATATCCACGGGGCTGGCATCGGGCTCCACATAGCCGGTCAGTTCGACATCCACGTTAAGTTCGCCCGCTTCGTAAAGCGCCCAGATTTCCTTGCCATAGCTGGCAGACAGAAGCTCCGGGGCAAAGCGCCCGAAATACGCCGCAAGGTTGTTCACGTCACGAACCAGCATTGCGCACGCTTCTGTGTTCGCAGCGGCGTCAACGGCTTGGGGCAGATCAATAATGACCGGGCCATCGGCGGCAAGCAGGATGTTGTATTCGGACAGATCACCGTGTATGACGCCTGCGCAAAGCATGCGTACCACCTGGTTAAGCAGCATGGCGTGTAGTTGCAGCGCACGTTCCTGGGTCAGGTCCACGTCGTTAAGGCGCGGCGCGACATCGCCCTCTGCATCCACCACCAGTTCCATCAGCAACACGCCGTCGGTGCATATATAGGGCTGCGGTACGCGCACGCCGGCATTGGCCAGCTGAAATAATGCGTCCACTTCGGCGTTCTGCCAGACTTCTTCCTGCATCTGGCGGCCATAGCGGCTGCCTTTTTCCATGGCGCGGGCCTGCCTGCTATTTTGTACCTTGCGGCCGTCCCGGTACGACGCGGCCTGCCGGAAGCTGCGCTGTTTGGCGTCTTTGTACACTTTTGCGCAACGCGTGGCGTCGCCGCTGCGTACCACGTACACGGTGGCTTCTTTGCCGCTCATGAGTTGGCTGAGCACTTCGTCGATAAGGCCTTCTTCAAGGAGCGGCACAAGCCGCTTGGGCACTTTCATGCAACCGCCAATAGTGAGGGGCAGCATAAGTGCTGAATGGGGGGGTGAAACGGAAAAAGGGGCGAAAGAGATGAATTCATGCGCTATTGTAAGGGAGGTGGTAACCCACGGAGCGACAATTTCGATATTTCGCTAATGAAATCAACGACAAAACCCTCGCCGCATAGTCATCCATGGCTTCTAAAGCAGCGTGTTAGGAGAGTATTCATCCCCATTTATGGCTAGAACTGGGCCTTGAACACCAGGAAGTTTAAGCTGGCGCCGGGACCAGAATCGAACCTGTCGCCCTTGCTGCGGGCAATTCCCGGTGCTGCACCGCAATTCATCTCGCCTTAGGCCGCGTCTGTCGCATCGGTATTGGCAAGGCTGGTTAAGCTTAAAAACTGAGTCATTACCCCTTCATGCATAATGAGTGTGCCTTGGGGCAATGAAAAGACAGCGAATAGGGAGGGGCACATTGACGCGCCGCTCGGCGCGCTCGCCATTCTATGAATGGAGCCGACGAAAGCATGAATTTTATTCACTTTAAATATGACTAATGCAATATAGACTGCCCCCTTTGCATCACAAATGTCTAGATTGCTGAAATTAAAAGAAGAAAATTTGAGCAGCGTTGAGTAGATAAATGTGGGTTTTATCCTGGGAATTAAGGCAGCAGCATAATGACTACAGAGTTTACATTTGCCATTAAGAGCACTTGTTTCGATGAAGACTATCGTCCTTCAGACAATACGCGAATTACCACCAACTTTGCTAATCTGGCCAGAGGCGAGAGTCGGCAAGAGAACCTGCGCAATACCCTTAAGATGATTGACAATCGTTTTAATGCCCTGGCGCATTGGGACAACCCCACTGGCGATCGCTATAGCGTCAACCTTGAAATTATCTCAGTTGAAATGCGCTTTGAAGGTCAAAGCAATGGTCGCGATCTGCCTGTGATTGAAATATTAAAGACGAGCGTAGTTGATCGTAAAACCAACGAATGCATTGAGGGCATTGTAGGAAACAATTTTTCTTCTTACGTGCGAGATTATGACTTTAGCGTGCTGCTGCCGGAATACGCCAGGCATCAGCCCGAATTCGGCGCACCCGAGGATTTTGGACAATTGCATGGCAAGTTGTTCAAGTGCTTTGTGAATTCAAAGACTTACAAGGATAACTTCGCCAAAGCGCCTGTTATATGCCTGAGCGTGTCGAGCAGCAAGACCTATCATCGTTCTGAAAACCAGCACCCCGTGTTGGGCGTGGAATACCACCAAGATGAATATTCATTGACTGACGAGTACTTCAAAAAAATGGGGATGAAGGTCCGCTATTTTATGCCTGCCAATAGTGCGGCGCCGTTGGCCTTTTATTTTTCCGGCGATTTGCTGCGTGATTATACGGACCTTGAGCTCATTAGCACCATCAGCACGATGGACACCTTCCAGAAAATTTATCGGCCAGAAATTTACAACGCAAATTCTATCGCAGGCAAGTCTTATCAGCCGAGTTTGAAGCACCAGGATTATTCGTTGACCCGGATTGTTTACGATCGGGAGGAACGTAGCCGGCTGGCGGCCGAGCAGGGAAGGTATGCCGAGGAGAATTTCATCAAACCATACCGGGCGATTCTTGAGCAATGGTCCGCGCACTCCCATCTTTGAGATCCCAAACACACCATGACTACTATTGTGAAAAAATTATTACCCACTTCAACGGCTGGCAGCCTGCCTAAACCCGCCTGGCTTGCCGAACCGGAAAAACTCTGGTCCCCCTGGAAACTGCATGAAGAGGGATTGATCGAAGGCAAGCAAGATGCGTTGCGTCTGTCTTTACAGGAGCAACAGCACGCGGGAATTGATATCGTTAGCGATGGTGAACAAACGCGCCAGCATTTCGTGACAACCTTCATTGAACACCTGGAAGGTGTGGATTTCGAGAACCGCAAGACCGTTAGAATTCGTGATCGCTATGATGCGAGCGTGCCAACGGTCGCGGGTGCCGTCGCCCGGCGCAAACCCGTGTTTGTTGACGATGCCCGGTTTTTGCGTCAACAGACTAATCAACCGATCAAATGGGCCTTACCTGGTCCCATGACGATGATCGACACCCTGTATGATGCCCACTACCAAAGTCGCGAAAAACTGGCTTGGGAATTTGCCAAGATTCTTAATCAGGAAGCCAAAGAGCTGGAAGCTGCGGGTGTCGATATCATCCAATTTGACGAACCCGCTTTCAATGTATTCTTTGATGAGGTCAATGATTGGGGCGTCGCTACGCTGGAAAGAGCCATTGAAGGACTAAAGTGTGAAAAGATCGGA
>Ga0308157_10006170_pt1 | contig 14506 bp, 16 predicted proteins | sample PhyBR1_FD_201035 | JGI IMG/M metagenome (GOLD analysis project Ga0308157, IMG submission 201035) | Phyllosphere microbial communities from UC Gill Tract Community Farm, Albany, California, United States - DLSLB.R1 | ecosystem: Host-associated > Plants > Phyllosphere > Unclassified | place: USA...
GCTGGCGCTGACCCGGAGTGATTTTTCTCTGGCGCCGCCCTACCCGTTCGTGCAGCTGGCCACACTCAAGCAGCGGGCGGAGAAAGCGGCCCGAACGGCCGGCCGCTCGCCTGCAGGCAGTCAGGTGCATCGCCTGGTTCCGCTTTCTGATGCGAACTATGTCAGCCAGCTGGAGATGATGGTGGCCACGCTGAAAATACCTATTGAACGACGCAACAAGCGAAGCGGCAGAACCGAGAAGGCGCGTATCTGGGAGATCACCGACAGGACGGTCCGCACCTGGCTCAGCGAAGCGGTAGAAGCGGCAGCGGCCGACGGGGTGACGTTCTCCGTACCGGTCACACCGCACACGTTTCGTCACAGTTACGCGATGCATATGCTTTATGCCGGTATACCACTGAAGGTGCTGCAGAGTTTAATGGGGCACAAGAGCATCAGCTCGACGGAGGTGTATACGAAGGTGTTTGCGCTCGATGTGGCGGCGCGTCACCGCGTGCAGTTCCAGATGCCGGAGACTGAAGCTGTGGCATTACTCAAAGGAACCATTTAACTTCTCTGTAAGCTATGAGGATCTGCATGATATTGGAAAGGCCGCTAATGCGGCCTAAGTCATACTTCACACATCATACTTATGATGTAATATCGTTCTTACTCGCCAGTTTTCTGAAAGTAAAGTTCAAGGGCTTCTCTGACTATTGCACTGACGTTTTTAGGATCTTTCCCGTTACGCTTGTTCCGCAGTGCTATATCTTCGACCTTCACTAACATAGACTCCCCTAATGAGATTGTCGTGCGGCACTGTTTTTCAGGTTCCGGTTTTTCTGGTGCTCCGTAGGGTTTATCGGCAAGGCGCTGCGCGAGGGCTTCAGCTTGTTCTGCTGTGACACCTGTTCTGCTTGTCGCTTGCTGGCTCGGCTTTTTAACCATTATCCGAATACCTCTTTCATTAACTGCATAATTTCTGCTTTAGCCGCTTCATTATTCGTTTCTACGACACCTGTTCCATTGCTCATGCAATCTCGATAGACCTTGCGGAAACAGATTACTGTTTGCAGCGTTTCAATAGTTGGAAACTCTTCAAGGTATTCCAGAAACTCCTTCCGTTCATTTCCCCTAAGCACTGGGTTTGTTGTGGCCATGCTTTGTAAGCAATAGACTTTCAGCTCAGGGTTGAGATCACGCATAGCTTCAATCTGCTGAGCAAGTTCCGTCAATGTATCAAGGTCGGGCTGTGAGCATTGTAATGGTGCAATGATCTGATGTGCGACTACTCCACTAGTAATGAACTCTCTTGAGTTTCTGCCTGCCACATCTACGATTACATGATCATATTTTTCGTCTAAAGCTCGAAGGGTTTGTGTCAGATTATCGAATTTTTCGATGAGCGTGAAAGTTGGCTCTACCCCAGATGCTTCACGCTCAGCATGGTGCTTAGCGGCCGTCCGTTGTAAGTCTCCATTTAATAGGCATACGTCGTGGCCCTCATGGGCTAGAGCTATTGCTAAGTTTGACGCCGTTGTAGTTTTACCTGAACCGCCTTTGTTTCCACCTACGACAGTAATCATTTCTGCCTCATAAATATGATGTGTGAAGTATGATTTATTTTGTCACATACGTATTTATAGTCAATAACTGCAATCAAAAAATATGAAGTGTGAAGTATGATGTGTGATTTATTCTTTAACACATCACAAATAATACTTGTGTTTTAATATTTCATACTTATGATTTGATACTCAAACTGAGTGCTTAGGCACTTAAGATCAATCATTTTTCTCAATTTGAGTATCAAGGGGTTCAGGATGAAAGTGTATTGTGATGATGGTTCTACAACTGTAAAACTTGCATGGCTCAACGATAAGAAACTTTATAAGTCATTGTCATCTAACTCTTTTCGTCAGGGTTGGAAGGTGGAAGGGATGGGCGTACGTCAGACCTTCAACTATGAGCTTGATGGTAAAAAATACACTTATGACGAAGTCAGTAATGAATCCATTCTTACTACTCATATTGAGTATCAGTATACCGATGTAAACGTTCTGGCGGTTCACCATGCACTTCTGAACAGCGGTCTGAAACCTCAGCCTGTCTCACTGACTGTGACCTTGCCTATCAGCGAGTTCTACACGAGGGATTGTCAGAAGAATGAGCTGAATATTCAGAGGAAAATCGACAACCTGATGCGTCCAGTCAAGTTGAACAAAGGCGAGGTGTTTACCATCGAGCACGTCGAAGTCATGCCAGAATCCTTGCCTGCCGTATTTGAACGCCTGGTGAAAGACAATGTAGGGCAGTTCGAAAAGTCTCTGGTGATTGACCTCGGTGGTACAACTCTCGACGTTGGCGTTATCGTTGGACAGTTCGACTCTGTCAGCGCGATACACGGAAACTCTGATATCGGCGTATCGCTGGTAACGAAGGCTGCACTCACGACGTTAAAAATGGCATCCAGCAACACGAGCGCTATGGTCGCCGATGAACTTATCAAACAGCGTACAAACGCTGACTTCGTCCGTCAGGTTATTAACGATGAAAGCAAGACAGCACTGGTATTGGATACCATCGATAGCGCGATCGCTACGCTGGGTGCCCAGGTTGTCGATGAGCTGGCAGGATTCAAGGACGTTAACCGGGTTTATATTGTTGGTGGCGGTGCCCCTCTGATCGAGAATGCTGTTAAAGCTGCATGGCATCATCTGGGCTCGAAGGTTGTCATGATGGATTCGCCGCAAACATCACTCGTTGAAGCCATCGCTGCATTTAAAGGGGAATAAGACTGTGAGCGAGGAACGGAAGAAGTTAACGGTTTATCTTCATCCGGACCAGGTGGCGGATAATGTGTCTTTAGACATTATTGATTCTGTCCCACGGAACGATAGAGGGGATTTATATAGGAGGGCACTTATCTCCGGCTTAGCACTTCACCACCTCGACCCGCGGCTTCCTGGCTTACTAGCACAGTTGTTGGATAAGAGTTTCACGGCTGATAGCCTGGTAGGTTTAATCAGTCAGACAACGGGATGGAAGCCATCCCAGGCCAATATCCGTGATGTGCTTGCTGTACTGGGCGCGGGTAAATTTGATTCTGCAATCAAGCCTGAAATTGCTGAAGATGATGAGCAGCGCCGACTGGAAGAGGCCCGGGTCAAAATGAAAGACCTCTTCTGATACTCAAATTGAGGCTTTGGGGATATCGGACCACCTGGTCGTGTATGCCGGAGAAAGCATCTCTCTTTTCATTTGCCATTCTGGTGCAATTCCGCGGCCAGCAAACCATACCTTCCCGAGCCCTGAATGGTTTATACCATCCAGGGCTTTCATTAGATCCTCGCTTCGTTCCTGCGGCTTAACGTCATCGAAAAGATTTAACTGTGCTACTCCCGTAGGGGTGAAATCATTCAGCATTACGCCAGCCTTTGCATATCGATGCCCGTCGAGCCAGATACGGTCCAGGGCCTTTACTGAGGCATTAATGATGTCCCGGGTGTCACGGGTAGGCACGAGAAGCTTTTCACTGGCCACGTTGCCGTAATACGCTTCGTTGACTGCGAAAGGGGAGGTTTTGATAAAGACCGATATGTGCCGGCAGAACTGATGCTCTCCCCGCAATTTTTCAGCAGCGCGTTCGGCGTACTGGCAGATAGCCTGCCGCAACGCTTCGTAAGTCGTGATGCGCTCCCCGAATGATCGGCTGCAGACAATCTGCTGCTTCGCGGGTGGTGCCTCTTCGAGAGATATACAGGCCTCACCGTTCAGCTCGCGTACGGTTCGCTCTAGCACCACGGTAAAGTTCTTGCGTATAAAGGAAGGATTCATGCGCGCCAGCTGTAGCGCAGTCGTCACGCCGTATGTATTCAGCTTTTTACCTATGCGTCGACCAACCCCCCAGATTTCCTCCACTGGCTGCAATGAGAGCAGTTTCTCCGTCCTACGGAGGTTGCCAGTGGTAAGGGCCAGTACGCCCCCGAATTGAGGCCACTCCTTAGAAGCCCATTGCGCTGATTTTGCTAGAGTTTTTGTTGGGCCCATCCCGACGCCAATTGTCAGTCCGGTTCCAATGAGGACATGCTCGCGCAGCTGCCGTCCGAAATCTTCAAAGTCGGTACAGCCATCGATGCCGCGAATGTCCAGGAACATCTCGTCGATACTATACTGCTCAACGCGGGGCGCCAGTTCTTCCAGATGTGCCATGACCCGGTTGCTCAGACTCGCGTAAAGCTCATAATTGCTGGAAAACGTAAGAATTTTCTCCGGGAACTGCATTGCCTTCAGCTGGAACCAGGGGATCCCCATTTTGATCCCAAGCCGCTTCGCTTCCTTCGATCTGGCTATTACACAACCATCGTTATTGCTAAGAACGACCACTGGTTTATCACGCAAGTCAGGACGAAAGACTTTCTCACAACTCGCATAGAAGCTGTTCACATCTGCGAGGGCGAACATTAGTCATGTCCCCGGGTTTTGTGTACAAAGGCAGTTACAACACCGAAAATTTGTAGCTGCTCAGGTTCTGGCCACAGAGTAGGGTAGGCTGGATTCATTGCCTGCAACCCTGGCCTCGGTTTCAACAGTAATCGCTTGACAGTAAATTCACCTTCAATCTCAGCAATAACGATATCGCCGTGGTGTGCCTTTTCGGCTTTATCAACGATCATCAGATCGCCAGAATGTAGCCCTATATCAGTCATGGAATTACCAATAGCTCGCACAAAATATGTCGAACTGGGCCGAGATATACAGTAATCGTTGAGGTCAAGTTCGGCTTCGACATAGTCCTGGGCCGGGGACGGGAACCCCGCCGGACACCTCTCGCTATAAAGAGGGATGGGGATAATTTCTGGCTCGCAATCGACACGCAATAATTCAAACATAGGCACCTCCGCACTGTATTTATATACAGCATTATTGCTTTATTGAGTGTACTTTCAAGTTTTTGCTTTGCCCATTTTTTAACTCTATGTTGCCTAAAGAAGTTCCCCGCCGTGCCTTTACTTTAGCCCGAACGCTTCAGATGCAAGGGTTCGCTACGCCGCCATCCTCGCCCGGTCGCAGTGATTTATTGCTTCATGCCGTTCTTCCCGTCGTTCTCCCGCTCAATATTCGCGGGAGAACCGTCCAGACCGTCATCGCTGTTTATCTGCGCTGCGGCCTCCGGTGTCGCCCCTGCATTTTCCGCTCGATGTCGGGCTGTCGTGTCGGCACGGTGCAACTGGGTGCCGGATGCTTAGGACACAGCCATGTTCAGACTGACCTGTATTGAACTCAACAACGGCGAGTTTGCCGTGTATATCAACAACCATTATCTGTGGAGTGAGGATGCCTGCGGAGAACGACTTTACCTGGGGGAGGTGCTGGAGCAGCTTTCCCTGATGCCGGGTGTGGAAACCTGCACTATTCAAGAGGCAGTTCCGGAGGACGAAGAGTGGTGCTGGAATGACATTGCCAATCGCGTGCTGCCGTCGCTATCCGCCAGCCGCGAGGGTGTAACCGTGGCAGCTCTCATCGCGCGGTTACAGCAGTATCCGCCGGATGCGCTGTGTATGGGAACGTTCTGGCTGGCTGATGATTTTCTGTCCCTTAATGACAGCCTGACAGAGGGGGAGATTGCTGATGCTATGCGTGTCTGTTACCACAGCCATGATGCCTGCATCGGTTTTAACTGGGACACATTGCAGTTCGCTATCGACCAGGTAAAGGGGCGCTGACGGAAAAAAGGGCGCCTCCGGCCGGAGGCGTCTAAAACATACCAGGCTTATGACCATACAAAGTGGTGTACTGACAGGCACTTATGGTCATTCTGTCATACACGGGAGGCGCCTTCAGCTACCAGAATCAGTACCAAAGGATGTCGGTGCCCTCCACCTTTCTGCCGCCAGCCGGCGGCGTGTTCAACGCCGTGCCTTCACGCTAACCCGGCCGCTGCGGTCGCAAGGGTTCACGTTGTCTCCGTCCTCACCCGTTCGCACCTTTCACGGCGCATTCAGCCCGTGAAAGGCTTGCGCTGCGGCTTGCGGCGTCGCCCCTGCGCCCTCCGCTCAGAGCCGGGTTTTTGTGGCGGCACGGCGCAACAGGGTGCCGCATATCAGAGAGGAGTGTGTCTATGTCCCGTTATATCCTGGGTGACTGCGTGCAGGTGATGTCCCGTTTTCCGGCACGTGCCGTTGATTTTATGTCGGGTAGCAGCGGCGCATTACTGCGCCACCGCCCCCTCAGAACCGTACGTGCCGGTTTCCCGGCATACGGCTCAGGCCTTTCAATAACTCCACATAAGAGCCGGTTTCACAACAGAAAATCCCTTACTTCTGGCAGTATGGTGACATTCAGGGTGCAGCAGGATTAGGTTCGAGGCATTATCCAGTCCGCCGTCTGATTTGCGCACGATATGGCGAAGCTGCCAGCCAGTCGATACGGTTATCATCAGATGACAGACAGGGCATTTCCTGTCCTGACCCCGCCAAAGACGTATCAGTTGACCGTACCCTTTAATCGAATCAAGCATTGCTGCTCCTAGTCTGGCCTCAAAATAAGCCTCATAGGCTGGATCAAATGGATTGGCGGTTGTTTTGATCTGTCTATGTCTCCTTACTGGCATATCTGAAACTTCATACAGAGTGCGTATTTCTCGTTTACCGGACTTCAAAATCTTTCCGGTGTCTGCTGCAAACACCCAGTGCCGAAACCCGACGGATCGGAAATATTTCTTTCTGATCCAGCCAGTTCCTTTTCCGGGATGCCTGCGACAGGCCCAGTTCCATACCGCTTTCCATATTTCATGACTGATTTTGTGGAAGATTTTCTTTGATACAACATGCTGATAATAGCGAGCCCAGCCTTTCAGTATCGGGTTGAGCAGCCAAATCAGCTGACTTGGGCTGATCATGAGGTTACTTTTCAGCTTCTGACGGATCTTGGAGAGAAGCGTTTTCACGCTTTTCTTTGAAGGTTTGATCAGCAACTTTCCGCTGTACTTACGAACGTTCATGCCGAGGAAGTCGAACCCCTCATCAATGTGCGTGATTTTAGTTTTCTCCGGTGAGAGCATTAATCCTCTCTCAGCCAGAAATTGCTCAATCAGTGGACGAGCTTTGTTGGTCAGGATATCCCGGTTTAACCCGGTAACAACAAAGTCATCTGCATATCGTATGATGTTGACCTTATCCGGGTTCAACCCACTCCGCCAGAATGCTTTCTTCAGGAGCGGCTGTAACCCGTCCAGCGCCATGTTCGCCAGCGTGGGTGATATGATCCCGCCTTGTGGCGTGCCTGCCTCCGTTGGGCTGAAGTTTCCCTCATGCATATAACCAGCCTTGAGCCATCTTCTCAGAATTACCTTGTCCGTGGGGATGTTGGCAATGAGCCAGTCATGCGAAATTTCATCAAAGCAACTTCGGATATCGGCTTCAAGTACCCATCTGGCACGATCAGCACGATGAAGCGTATTGAAACACTGTTCAATCGCATCTGCCGTCGATCGTCCCGGCCTGAATCCGAAGGAGTTCGGATCGGCAGTGGTTTCCGCTACGGGTTCCAGCGCCAGCAGATATAGTGCCTGCATGGCTCTGTCTCTCATTGTTGGAATACCCAGAGGGCGCTTTTTGCCATTGGACTTGGGGATATAAATTCGTCTCAGAGGCAAGGGACTATAGCCCCGACGTGTGAGTGCATTTATAGCCCTCATCCTGCTTCCGGGTGTTGACCATGTGCATCCGTCCACGCCCGGTGTCCGTTTACCCCTATTTTCTGTCACCCGCTTAACGGCAAGTGCTTTACCGCTGTACGAGTGGGTCAGCAACCATTGCAGGGCTTTGACCCTGCCGTGTCTGCCTTCCTGTGTGGCCTTCACGATACGTGCCTGCAGCCTTCTGACCTCACGACGGCATCTGGCCCAGTCTATGCTGTGCCAGTGTGTATTGTGGCCGGTGGGAGCACCCGCGTTTAAACTTTTCGCAGTCATCTGCTTTCCCTCCTGAAAAGGTATTCAGGTTATCTCGTGTTGAAAGACCATGCGGAAGTCTGCCCGCTTTCGCGTGGGATAATGTTGCCGAAGCTCAACCCCTGTCTGAACCATTACAGTCCAGCATTCGCTTTCTCCGCTTTCCTCTGCCCGCATTGCCGACAGCCTTCCTTACGGTTGGCCTGCCTCAGAGAGGCAGCTATACGGGTTTACCGTGTTCCGCACAGTTTGCACGTGACGGGTTAGGTTCTGCCTATCCACCGGTAGCTCTGGTGTCCGCGCCTTCCCAGTTAGAAAAAGAAGGACCAGCTACATTCCCATTTTGGGTCAGGCCTGTCAGTGTCTTTGGCCTGTTACGGATTGACGATGTTTATCAGCAGTTCACATGTGTTAACCATACCGTTCAGCCTTGCGCCCCATCCGCATCGACACTTGCAGACATGCTTCCTCCTCGCAGATTCCACACGGTTCAGAGAACCGGGCTACGTTGTCCTGAAGGCTTCACACCGAACCGTTACCAGTTCCGCATGCTTCAGTAGGCTACAGGCGACGGAACGCCTGGTTTTACTTCCACCGTCGGAACGGTGGACAAAACAACAAACTGTGCGACTTTCACGTCGCACTCTTACCGATCCCCCGTATCTGGTTGGCTTTAAGGACCGTACCGGCCGCACTCTGGCCGGGGACAATTCGTCGGAATGGCTTCAGCCAGCGTGCCACGAAATGTACCGCGTACTCAAAAACGACAGTCTGATGGTGAGCTTTTACGCATGGAACCGCGCAGATCTGTTTCTCAATGCGTGGAAATCGGCTGGGTTCCGTGTTGTTGGCCATATCGTTTTTGCGAAGAGTTATGCCTCCAAATCAACGTTCGTGGGCTACACCCATGAGAACGCTTACCTGCTCGCGAAGGGGCGACCGCAAACCCCGGACCGCCCCATCCCGGACGTGATCCCCTGGAAATACACGGGCAACAGACACCATCCGACGGAGAAGCCGGTGCAGAGCCTGCGGCCACTGATTGAATCGCTCACGCGTCCGGGGGCCATTGTCCTTGACCCGTTCGCCGGTAGCGGTTCCACCTGCGTGGCCGCCGCCGAAGCTAGCCGCCGCTATATCGGGATCGAGATGCTTGAGCAGTACCACGCCGCCGGCGTTCGCCGTCTGGCACAGGTTGAACGGGCGAGAAGGATGCCGGCGGCCAATGACGGTACATTTTACCCTGATTATCCGGAGGCGGCATGAACTACCCAGGCCTTGAATCCCTGCGCGCGGACGTGGCCGAGCTCAGCAATGCCATGTGTGACGTGCGGATGCTGCTGAACCGCCTCGAATCTCAGCACCGGCACGACGCGGCAACGCTGGCTGAACGTATGGCCGCCCAGACCCTGCGCCGGATCAACATCCTGCTTCTGGAAGCCTACCGCGAAGCCCTGGTGCTGGACGAAACCTTTCAGGGCTGACTGACCCTGCCGGGCTGATGCCCGGCCTGTAACCACTTACGAAAGAGATAAAAAGATGTACGGAACCCGCAAAGAACTTTGTGTACAGCTTGAAACCATGTTCACGTCTGACGAACCCCTGCTCCTGCTGGTCTGGACGGAAGAGGGGATTAGCGTGGCCTGCCGTGAAACCCAGCCAGAACCGGACGAGGCTGAAATCCGGGCGGTGATGAAGGCGCTTGGTGAAATGAAAATGACGCAATACCGCCAGGAGGGGATAAATAATCTGACTGTCAGCGATCTCCTGACCCATCAGCGGGAAGCGGCAAACCGTCAAGTGAGTGTACCGGCAGCTTTACTTGCACGCGTCCTGCGCGACTATGAGTGTGAGCTGGAGCATCGCGCCGGAATGGCCTGGGAGGCCGGGCGGCCTGAACCCGATTCCGTAAAGGAAGCAAGGAATGACGTCTACGCTCTGAAAGACGCGCTGGTAGCCTGAGAACGGCCGGGGGAGCGTCCCCGGCAACCGGTGACAATTCACAGCGAAAGAGGATGTCGTTAACTTCGCTTTTTATGCCGCGCTGGCGCGGCGGATGTGAGCGCCGTGCCTTCACTTTAGCCCGAACGCTGCAAATGCAAGGGTTCGCTTCGCCGCCATCCTCGCCCGGTCGCAGTAATTTATTGCTTCATGCCGTTCTTCCCGTCGTGTTCCGGCTCAATTTTCGCCGGAACACCGTCCAGACCACCATGATCATTTTCTGCGCTGCGGCCTCCGGTGTCGCCCCTGCATTCTCCGCTCGATGTCGGGCTGTCGTGTCGGCACGGCGAAGACGTCGCCGCATTCAGAAGAGGAGATCACAATGACCATTGCTTACCGCTTTATGCACCGTCATACGCGTAACACGCTGGTTGCGCGCGGCTGGCCAGCCAATATGGATATCGATACAAGCCTGAATTATTCCAGGGGAGAAGGTGTCGCATTCTATGGCCAGCTGGATGCTTTACAGTTACAGCGACTGTTACCTGAGATTGCACTGCGTGGTTTGATGTCCGATCAGGCTATGAAGATGCTGCTGCCATTACTGGCAGGAAGTGAACTAGTTGTCCGCCTTTATCGTAATTCGCTGGGGCATCGTAAGGCTCATGCCGGAACCATTTCGCTTGAATATGATAATTGCCCTGATGGTATGTCCACGAAACATATCCTCTGCCTGCTGAAAGCCCTGCGTGACGAGATTAACCACGTCTGTAGTTGCGTGGCATCCGCTGGATACCGTTTGATGGAAGCGTTGCGTCCCGCCGCTGAACCGCTGGTATTTACACGGCGAACTCGCAATTTCCTCCTGACAGTAACGGAAGTGGAGCAGGTGCAGGATGATGCGCAATGGGATAACGAAACTCTCGATGCACGTCTTAAATCGGTACTCGACGGGAAGGAAACCTTTCGTCGTCTGCAAATCCGCCTGGAATGTAATGGCCGCACAGTCGGACTGACCCACGTGCCTTATGCGCTTCGTCACCCTGACAGCCCATCCCGCGACTGGTTTGACAGGCACTGGCTGCGGGATGTTGTAAGCAGCGCCCGCACCGAGATTGACTCGATGATGAAATCTTTCTCCAGCATACGAATTGCCGCCTGATTTTAGGCGGGGCAGCGCGCCCCGCCTGATTGCGAAAAGGATGTCGCACGCTCCGCTTTACCGGCGCACCCTCCACGATGTTACGGGCACGCAGGTGAAAACGTCCGTGCGGTCTGCGGCTAACGCCGTGCCTTCACTTTAGCCCGATCGCTTCAGATGCAAGGGTTCGCTCCGCCGCCATCCTCGCCCGGTCGCAGATTTTTACGCCTGATGCCGTTCTTCCCGTCGTTCTCCCGCTCAATATTCGCGGGAGAACCGTCCAGATCGTCATCGCTATATCTGCGCTGCGGCCTCCGGTGTCGCCCCTGCATCTTCCGCTCGTAGTCGGGCTGTCGTGTCGGCACGGCGTAAGCCGGAACTCAGACGACACTGACACTGGAGGAATATTTAATGAACACTACCACCCCGGCAATTTATGTAGGTACGTACCACAAATACAACTGCGGTAGCCTTTACGGTAAATGGTTTGACCTCACCGATTTTGATGACAAGTCGGAGTTTCTGGAAGCCTGCAACGAGCTGCACGCCAATGAATCCGACCCGGAACTCATGTTTCAGGACTGGGAGGGGATCCCGTCTGCCTTTGCATCCGAATCTTCCGTTGACTGGAATTTCATTGAAGCCTACAAGCGTGCGCTGGAAAACGGCCAGGATGCTGCATTTATTGCCTGGGTTGAATACTCCGGCGAATGTGATTATGACGCGTTCGAGGATGCATATTGCGGAGAAGCTGAGAGCGAAGAAGACTACGCCTGGACTATGGCTGAAGAGTGCGGCCTTCTCAATGACATTCCGGAATCGCTGCGGGGATATTTTGATATGGCGGCTTATGCCAAAGATATGTTCTTGAGCGGTCTGGTGTTTCTTGATGGATATGTGTTCAACGGTTGATTGTAAAGGCGGGGCAAAGCCCCGCCAAACAGGAGAAAAAATGAAACTTGATCCACAGACCCGTGACATCCTGCGTCAGTACAAAAATTTGATTAACGCCCGTCGACGTGAAAATGGTCAACGGGAACTAAGAACGGAGCAGGTGATCGACGAAATATGCTATTACATGACCTGCCAGTGCTCGGTTTATATTGGCGGTCACTTCATTTTGCAGGGTGGAAAAGGTCACTGATGACCTGGCAGGCGGTATCATCCGCCTGTTAGCCCGCGCGAAAACCCTGGCAGGCTTTGCCTGCCGGCGATTGTCACCGCGCCTGCGGCGCAGCAACTAACCGCCATGGCAAATAATGCCAGCGAGAATAGCTGTGCTGTCGAATTCTAAAGAGGAAAAACATGAGCGAAATTAATATTTCGAAGCGTTCAAAAGAGGATCAGGACCGGATCGCCGTCGACCTTGCTGCGTCAGGTGTGGCTTATAAAGAGAGGCTAAATCAGCCCATAGTGCCGGAAATTGTGGCGCGTGAGCAGCCCGAGGAGCTTCGTGAATATTTCCTGGAAAGGTTGCGCCATTATCGTCAGCTGAGCCAGCAGTTACCGAAAGCCAGCGATCCACAATATTCAGAAATGGCTGAGGCAAATAAAAAGTAATTTTTTCAGTCAGATATGCTGTAAATCAAACTCATTGCCCTTGTTGCAGTGGGCGTCCGGGCGGGCTGTCATGCTTCGCACAGAGCCAGCAAAGCTGTCTCTGCCCGGCCCCTGCGGGGCAGCGGGTGTCCATCCCATGACGCAACCCCCATCGCTTGCAGCAGCCGTTCCGGCTGCGCCGCTCAGTCGCGCCGTTTCCTGCGCTCCCTGCATCACGCCGTAAATACCCCGTCGTGATGTAGGGGGCAATGTCGTTTCGCCGCGCGCGGCTTCCCGTCATTGCGGCGTGTCCCTGCCCATTCCATCCGGTCCTTTTACACCCCTTTGAGTCCCTCCTCCGGGTGCTGAGACCGCCACAGTCCTCGTGGCTGTCCAGGGTGAATGCTGACGCACGGCCACCAAAACTTTTTGCAGGCAAAAACTTTTAGCGTCCGCCCCGGACATCTGCCTCGGCCGGTGTCGTTTACGCACCTGCGGCGAAGGTTCTCAAACGGGTGATGTTTTATCCCCCGGGAAAGTTCAGCAGGTTCCCGCGAAACGTCAAAACCGCGGCTCCCGTAACTCAACGGGTGATGGGTTTTAAAACCAGCCACTTTTTTAAAGGAAGTATGCAGTGGGAAAAACATTACAGGAATTTCTGAATCAGCCAGTGCTGCTGCGCGAACCCACCGCCGAAGAAAACGAACTGGCGGCTCTATTGAATGGCAGTACCGTCACTGCACCCGTGATGCTGCCTCAGGGGCCGTTTACCCGTGAAGAGGCGACCGCCCTGGTGGCGCAGTACACCAACGTCAGTATTGAGAACGATCAGGGTACTTATTTTCAGCTTGTTGTGCGGGGTGAAGAAGGGTTTTTGACGAAGTGCGCGTGGAACTTTGAGAACGACGTGGGGGCATTGCTTAACCGCGCCCTTGCCAGTTACAGAGCCAGAAAACAGCAGTAAGAAGGTGCCCTGTCGGAGCTGTCACTCCGCAGGGCAAGACAATCATTAATACTGAGAGGTACTAAATCATGACAGTTGCAGATGTTAAATCAAAAGCACCCAAAAAAACCAGCAAGAATAAAACCGCCGGAAACGAGGCGCTGAAAGCTGCCCTCGATGCGGCAGTCATTGAGTATGTTCCGCTGACCGATCTCATTAAATCACCGCTAAACGTGCGCACGATTCCCTACACCACCGAGAGCGTTAAGCGACTGGCTAACTCCATTGAAAGCCTCGGACTGCTTCACAATCTGGTTGTCCATGCCCTGCCCGAGGGAAAATACGGTGTGGCAGCAGGTGGTCGGCGTCTGACTGCGCTGACGCTCATGTCTGAAATGGGGCGTATCAAACCGGATTATCAGGTTCCGGTTAAACGTGTCAGCGACGAGCTTGCTGTTGAGGCTTCTTACGCCGAGAACAACGAGATTGAAACCATGCACCCTGCCGAGCAGATCACAGCGTTTGGTACGCTGGCGGCGCAGGGAAAAACCCCCGCGCAGATTGGAGAGGTGCTTGGGTACGGTTCCCGCCACGTCCAGCGCATGCTCAAACTTGCCAGTCTTGCCCCGTCACTGCTTGCACTTCTGGCAGAAGGTCAGCTTGATGTTGAACAGTGTCAGGTGTTGTGTCTTGAAAGCGATCCTGAGCGTCAGGTTGCTGTTTACGAAAGCGTAAAGGAGGAATGGGGACGCACTACCGTAAACGCACTTAAAAATCGTATTACGGAAAGTGAAATTTCTGTCTCGCATCCACGTTTCGCATTTATCGGGCGGGAAGTTTATGAAGCCGCAGGCGGAATTGTTCGTGAAGATCTGTTCAGTGAGCAGGAAGGGGACGGAACAGTAGACAGTCTGCTTGTTGAACGTCTGGTACTGGAAAAACTTGAATTGATCGCTCAGGAAATCCATCAAAAAGAGGGCTGGATGTGGGGTACCGGACGTCTGGCTGC
>Ga0308157_10006171_pt1 | contig 14505 bp, 5 predicted proteins | sample PhyBR1_FD_201035 | JGI IMG/M metagenome (GOLD analysis project Ga0308157, IMG submission 201035) | Phyllosphere microbial communities from UC Gill Tract Community Farm, Albany, California, United States - DLSLB.R1 | ecosystem: Host-associated > Plants > Phyllosphere > Unclassified | place: USA...
TAAAACTGGCGGAGTTCCACAAATTGATATTAATGGATCAACACCAACAGGTGGGAATGGGACTTATTCCTATCTTTGGGAGAAAAGCACAACAAGTCCTACTACTGGTTATACTTTAGCTTTAGGGGTTAATAATGGTATAAATTATACAGTTCCAGCCAACACGATCACTGGAACTACTTATTATAGAAGAACAGTGACTTCAGGTATTTATTCTGATGCTACAATTGTAATTATACAAGTGGTGGAAGGGCCACCAACACAACCTACTGCATTTAGTTCTGTGACGAATGCTTGTAATGCCACAACTACACTTTCTGCAGACGGAGGCTCATTAGGAGGCTTAGGAGGTTATGTGGAATTTTATTCGGATTCTTGTGGTGGAACTGTTGTTGGTACTTCAAATGTTATACCTGCTACTGCAGTCGTTAGTCCCACTGTTGGGAATACTACTTATTATGTTAGATATAGAAATAGCTGTAAAATGGATGACACATGTAAATCCACAGTAGTTACAAGTCCTACAGTTTCAATTGCCGCTGCAGCAAGTGCATTATCAGTTTGTTTTAGTTCTGCAGCACAAAACGCTTCTCTTCCTTATACAGGAACATCGGGTTCGCCTAATAAATATAGTATTATTTGGGGTTCAGTTGCAATTAGTGCAGGATTAACAAATCAGATAGATTCTAGTTTTTCTTTTAACGCTGCAGGAGGAACTTTAAATACAATAGCCATTCCTGCAAACATTCCTGGCGGAACATATACAGGAACACTTACTGTAAAAAATAATACGGGATGTGTGAGTTTTAAAAATATTTTTACTTTAACAATAAATGCTTTGCCAACAGCCTTTAGCGTAACAGGAACGGGTAGTTATTGCTTTGGTGGTTCAGGAGTCGTTGTAGGTTTAAGTGGTTCACAAAGCGGGGTTAACTATCAATTAAAGAATGGTGCGACAAATGTGGGAAGCGCAGTTGCAGGAACAGGCTCAGCAATATCTTTTGGAAGTCAAACTACTGCTGCGACTTATACAGTAGTAGCTACAAATACGACTTCATGTACTAATAATATGTTAGGAAGTGCGGTGATAACAATAAACCCATTACCAACACAACCCAGTCTTGGAGCAATAACACAACCCACTTGTGCCACACCAACGGGAAGTGTTGTACTTAGCGGTTTACCGACCTCTGGCTCATGGATTCTTAAAAGAGATAATTCCAATGTTCATACATCAACTTCAGGAGAGACAGGTTCATATACGGATTCGGTATTAACAGCACCAGGTTCTTCTGATGTCACTTATAATTTTACAATTTATGATGCAACGACAACTTGTGCCTCTACTGCTGTCCCTGTCGTTATAAAGCCTATTTTAACAACAACTTGGAATGGTGTTACATGGGACAATAATGCTCCAGATGCAACTAATAAAAATAAAAAAATTGTTTTTGGTCCAGGTTCTTATACAAATTATACAATGACTGGAAATTTAGAGGGCTGTTCATGTCAGGTAACAACAGGAAAATCTATTACTGTAAATTCAGGAGTAATTTTAAATCTTCAGAATGAATTAGATGTAAAAGGTACGCTAATATTTGACGACAGTGCTAGTTTGGTTCAAAAGAATAATGCTATTAATACAGGAAACATTATATACAAGCGTAACACCTCATTACTTAAAAAGTACGATTATGTCTATTGGGGTTCACCAGTATCAGATTTGATTCCAGGTCAAGGTCAGGCTTTAAATGGTCTAGCTGCCAATAATGATTTGTATTATAGCTGGGGAGGTAGCGCTTGGGCTGCTGAGGGAGGAAATACTAAAATGATTCCAGGTAAAGGTTATATTATTCGAACCAATACAGCAGCTCCACAAGTAGCTTCATTTATAGGAGTACCAAACAATGGAGATATATTCTATACAACTCCTCAAGGAGCTTATAGTTTGGTAAGCAATCCATACCCATCAGCAATAAGTGCCGATGAGTTTATAAAAGCGAATTTTACTTTAACATCTACCACAGGGGCAACTTTGTATTTCTGGACACACAATATAGAAAGATTTCAAAATGGCAATCAATTAGTGTATTCTTCCAATGATTATGCAAGTTATAACTTAACAGGAGGAGTTAGTGGTGTTCCTAAGAAAGCAAAAGATAAAGAAAATAAAAATGATGTTGGTGATTTGCCTACTGGAAAAATAGGAGCAGGACAGGCCTTTTTTGTTGCTAGAAATACAGATGGAAAATTTGTATTTAATAATTCGATGCGAGCTACCGGTTCTACGGATAACAAACAGTTTTTTAGACAGTCAAATACAAAGAAATCAACAGCAACCGAAAAAAATAGAGTTTGGTTAAACTTAAGCAATGATGGTGGAGCTTTCAAACAATTGCTTGTTGGTTATGTTAAGGATGCCACCAATGATTATGATAATTTATATGATGGAGTTACGTATAACGGAAATTCTTTTGTGGACTTTTATAGCATCAATAATACTAAGAGTCTGACTATTCAAGGACGTCAATTACCATTTGATTCCGCTGATGAAGTGCCATTGGGTTACAAGACAACCATAGCTGGAACTTTCCAAATAGGTATTGATGATGTGGATGGTGATTTGGTTGACCAACCTATCTATGTGGAAGATAAATTAACTAATAAAACTCACAATTTAAAAAGTGGGGATTATTCGTTTACAACAGAAATAGGAACATTTAATGACCGTTTTGTATTGCGTTATACTGATACTTCTAAATTGGGAACAGGTGATTTTGAAACCCAAGGAAAAGGAGTTATAGTTTCGGTAAAAAGTCATCAAATCAAAGTGAATTCTTTTGATGAAACTATTTCCTCAATAAAAGTTTATGATTTAAAAGGAAGCTTGATTTATGAAAAAGGTAAAATAAACAAAAATGAATTTATCATTGATCATCTAAAATCGAGTAATCAATTTTTAATTGTAATGACACAATTAGAAAATGGTAAATGGATAAGTGAAGAAGTGATTTTTCACGATTAATTTCTGATTATATATTTAAGAAGCCGCAAATTGAATTGAAAGATTCGGTTTGCGGCTTTTTTTGTTGGTTTTATTTAGAGATTTTTAGGAACGTTATCTTTTTTTGAATAAGATTTTTTGGACGAAAAGGGTTTCGATTTCTCTTTTAACGGTTAAAGTAGCTGTATTTTAAAATACTGAGCAAAACATAATATTATAAGAATTATATTTATAGTATTTTTATTTTATGGACTTATTTTCAGAGTTCTATATATAAAATTGATTGTAAATCTCAAAGAGCATATAAAGATTTTGCTTCTGTTTAATGCTTATACTTGTCAAAATAAATCAGATATAATGACGTTGTAGTACTGCAGAATCGGATCATTAAATCTAATAAATGTGAACTTTTATTCATCATTATTAACTCTTAAAAACAATACCTTTTAATTCATTACTGTATAAGTATAGCACTTTTAAAGCTTGCAGTAGGATCTAATGTTTTATCTGCATTTTTCAAAAGTTTATAAAAATTGATCTTCTTGATCCAAGTGCCCCAAGTCTAATTCTAAAATACTAAACAATGCTAAATGTTTTACTCATTATTGTTAATTGTTTTTCTTTATTAAAAAAGCAATCAAGTCATAAAATATCTTTGTTTGTCCACAATACAAATTATCAATTTTTCAAAATTGTTACAAAGAAAGGCGTGAGAACTTCTATTGTTATACCATTATGCTTTTTCTTTTTATTTACTTTCAAAAGTTATGGACAATGTGCCTTTGGGAGTATGCCTTTTGGAGCGACCCAAGATATATGTTATGATTCAAATAAAAACACACAAATTACTAATGTCCCTTTAGGAAATTATGTTGGAATTAAAGTTCTTGAAGGTGTAAAGTATTCTATTTCAATTTATAATGATAATTCATCGTTTATTAAAAGAATTACATTATATAATTCAGCCAATACAGCGATTATTCTTGCTACCAACGATGCACCGATCGGGCAAAAAATAGTTGAGATTAGCTGGACAGCAACATTCACAGGAACTCTTTATGTTCAATATAATGACGCTGCAAATTGTAGTTTGACAGGAAGCAATCTAGCAATTGTTAATGTAAATTATACTGGCGGCAGGAATGTAGTTGATACTGAAACAGCAGCAGGCACAAATTCATGGATTGGTCATGTTTATGATTTTGCACAAACGGTTGGTACATTACCCGCTACTAACGAGGCTTTTACAACTTATTTAGGGAGTTTTTCGCAGCCAATGACAACTTCGGGAACAACCAATTCATTTGTGCAAAATTTTGGTGGAGCAACTGTATGCTTCCCTTTTACAGGTGGAGGAATGCCACAAACAATCTTGACAGAAACTTTTGCCGTTCGTTACCGGATGAATACTACTTCTGATGTTTATCCTGCGGGCTGTTATTTAGTTAAAATTAACGCTGATGATGGCGTTCGATTATATGTAGATGGTGTACTTGTTTTTGATGCCTGGATTGTACAACAAGTTACTACTTATCAAAACGTCTTAATACACTTAAAAGCAAATAGTGAATTGATTTTTGACTATTATGAGAATACTGATCAAAATCAATGTGATTTTTCGATAACACCGTTCGATTCTTCTACAAATTTTATTAGTACTCCTAGCCCAATTTATCGATGTAATAATGTTGCCACCGATTTGAACGGTTCATCCTTTTGGTATAAAGAATATGAAACATCTAATCCAACTATAAAATATCAATGGCAGTCATCAACTGATAATTTTGTCACTAATAGTACTGATATCACAGGAGCAAATTCTGAAGATTATACCGTTCCAAGAACTAACCCAGCAGTAAATACTACACTTTATTATAGAAGAAAAATGAGTGAGAGCTCAACAAATACAACATCTTGTGTTTTTTATACTAATAGTGTCTCGATCACAACCAGTTCAGCAGTTCCAGCAACACCGGGGGCTATGACAGGAGATCCTACTCAATGTACGAATGTTTCGGGTCAAGTATATTCTATTCCGGCTGTTGCCAATGCAGCAATTTATAACTGGTATGTTCCTTCTGGTTGGACAATTACATCAGGTCAAGGTACGACTAGTATTACTGTTACCACAGGATCTATTTTTCCAGTTTATGATAGTATAAAGGTGACTACAAAAAATGGCTGCGGAGAAACTAATCAATCATTAGGAATGTCTTTAAATCCTGTTCCTGCTGCACCGGTTGCTACAGCTCCTGATAATATACAATGTAGTTCAGTTAATTTGCATTGGGATCAAGTCCCTAATGCCGAAAAGTATTATATTGATATAGCTACAGATAGTAGTTTTACTAATTTTGTACTAGATTATAATAATAGAGAGATTGGCTATTACCCCTTACCACCAGCAGGCTTATATGTGGGAGGTTTGCCAAATGTAACTTTATATTTTAGAGTACGAGCTTCAAACTCCTGCAGTGTTTCTGCAAACTCTAATACTGTTGTTTTCAAAACCCTTGCTTTTGGAGGGAATGTTTCCCCAAATCAAGCGATTTACGTTGGTACACAACCTTCTTCTAATTTAACATTGACTGATGTTACTTATTCTGTCCTCAAATGGCAAAAATCAACGGATCCAGCTTTTGCTACTTTTAATGATATTGCTAATACGACGCCTACTTTATCAGTTAGTGAAATGGGTGTTCTAATGGTTAGTACCTATTTTAGAGCAGTTGTTCAAAATACCTATTGTGGTGTTGTTAATTCTTCTCCAGCTTTAATAACTGTCAATTCTATTGAGCCAACTGCGACTGTAACTCAGCCTAAATGTAGTGTGCCTACGGGTACTATAACAGTTACTTCGCCTACTCCAGCATCTGGAACATTCTTCACTGTTACAGGAACGAATCCAGTAGTCGCTCCTGTGACAAATGCAACAGGAATATTTGAAGGACTTACAATTGGAGATTATTCAGTTACTTATCAGATGGGGACAAATCCTATTTCGAAACCTTTATCTGTAACAATTTTAGCTCCGGTAATTCCGACCACAACTTGGATAGGAACTTCCTGGGATAATGGTGATCCTAATAAAGATATGAATGTTGTTTTTGCTTCGAACTATAGTGGCCCTATAACAAGTGAATTTGAAGCATGCTCTTGTCAAATCAATTCTGGTGTTGATATAAAGGTTGGTGTTGATGGAAGTCCTAATGATAATGCTATATTAATTATTGTAAATAAGCTAGATGTACAAGGCACAGGTACTTTAACTTTCGAAAATAATGCGAGTTTGGTTCAAGTGAATGATGTCGTTAATAAAGGAAATATTATTTATAAACGTAATACTTCAGCACTCAAACCTTTTGATTATGTATATTGGAGTTCTCCAGTACTAGATCAGGGATTGACTACTTTGGCATCTAATACAGATCTTTATTATAGCTGGGGAGGCAGTGCTTGGAATCCCGAATCTGGGGCAATGACTGAGGGTCAGGGATATATTATCCGTGTAAATAGTGAAATGAGTTCGCAAACTGCCACTTTTACAGGAGTTCCAAATAATGGAGATATAGCATTTTCAGCTCCTCCGGGATCGTATTGTTTGATAGGAAATCCTTATCCATCGCCTATAAGTGCTGATGCATTTATCACAACCAATTTTAATGTAACGGACACGACAGGTGGGACATTGTATTTCTGGACACACAATATTCCTAGATTTCCAAGTGGTAATCAATTGGTATATTCTTCAAATGATTATGCAAGTTATAATTTGACTGGCGGGACAGGAATTGGTACTGGTTCTAAAAGTTTAGAGGGTGTTGTGTATAATAATGCTCCTAAGGGCCAAATAGCGGCAGGGCAGGGTTTTTTTACAGGAATAAATTTATCGGGTATTTATAATTTTACTAATGCTATGCGTAGTAGTAACTCATCAGATAATAGTCAATTTTATAGACAATCGAGAACTAAGAAATCTACAGCGATAGAGAAAAATCGAGTGTGGCTGAATCTGACTAATGATCAAGGAGCATTTAAACAATTGTTAGTCGGTTATGTTACTGGTGCTACCAATGATTATGATAATCTGTATGATGGACCATCATATAATGGCAATTTGTACATCGATTTTTATAGTATAAATAGTGCGAAGAATTTGACTATTCAAGGACGTGGCTTGCCATTTAATACAGCTGATGAAGTGCCATTGGGTTACAAAACCACTATTACTGGAGTATTTGCTATTGGTATTGATGACGTTGATGGAAGTATGGTTGATCAACCTATTTATTTAGAAGATAAATTGACTGGTAAAATTCAAAATTTAAAAAGCGGCAATTATTCCTTTACAACCGAAGTAGGAACTTTCGAAGACCGCTTTGTATTACGTTATACGGACACCTCTACATTAGGAACGGAAGACTTAGAAGCTAACGCAAATGGTGTTTTAGTATCGGTTAAAAATCGTCAAATCAAAGTGAATTCGGTTGATGAAAGTATAGTCTCAATAAAAATCTATGATTTGAAAGGAAGTTTGATTTATGAAAAAAACAAAATCAATAAAAATGAAGTTATTATCGATCACCTGAATTCGACCAATCAGCTTCTGATTGTAAAGACACAATTAGAAAGTGGTAAATGGGCGAGTAAAAAGATTATTTTTCATTAGTAAATTTTTTTAACCTGTCAGATTTTCTAAAGGCATCGATTATTTAGATATCGTTGTGATTACGAAATTACAAATCCGCAAAAGCTAAAAGAAAAGAATTAGAGATCAATCATTAGAGTTAGAAATGAAAATTTTGTTGAAGCCACAAATTGAATCGTGAGATTTGATTTGTGGTTTTTTTTATTTTCACGATCATTAAAAAATATTTAAACTTCTTAAATTTTTTCAATATTATAATTTAAAATTATTTTAATTATAATATTGAAAAAAAATATGTGTATTAATTACATATATCAAAATAAAAACTATTTTTGTGTAATCGATTACATGTTTTGGTGATCTTTTATAATTTTCTATATATCGCACAGCGGAAGTAACAGTTGTTTTAATATTTGTATTTAATAAGGGAAGATTATGCAGTATGATTTATGGGTAAATACTAATATCAAAAAAATATTATTAACCCAATAAATTATAAACCATGAAACAAAAACTACAATTATTTATTCTTACGATGCTCTGTTCTGTATCGCATTTACAAGCACAAAAAACAGATGTCTGGGATTTTGGGGCTTTAGGACAGCCAGCAATAGTAACCACGCCTTTTTGATGATACGACATTATACACTAAGCAATTAGATGTAGCTACTATTAATGGCTGGTACGCAGCGTCAATAACACCAGGAAGTGCTAATACGACAACAAATTTAATGCCAACTCCTGTTATCGCAGGTGATTTGAAATGGGTTGGAGGATCAAATGATAGATTAAGGACTTCCAATAATGCAATTACTCGCTATGATATCAATATAGGAAGTGTTGGAACTTCTGGCTGTACTGGCCGCATTTATGTAAACGCATCAAGTGATGTAACAAGATATCTTGAGTTGAATTTAAATGCTGATGATGAAGTAACTCTAATTGCTTGTGGTGATTCTGCTGGCGTATTAAACTTTGAATTTGTAACTGGACCACAAACTCAAAAAGATCAATCTGTAACGACTACTACAGCAGCCCAATATAAGTATGTTGCCAAATATGCTGGCAAATATCGTATTTATGACTCATCGAGTAAACCTAGCTATTACAGGGTTTTGAGAAAACCAGCTACTTACGCTACAATAACGGGTTCGATTGATGAAAGTTTAGCTGCTGGAATTCCAGCAGGATATAGTGTTTCATTTACAAATGCAGCCGGAAAGGTTTTTGCATCATCTGTTGTTAATTCTGGTTCATATAGTGTAAATCTTCCTGTTGGTTATACGTACCAAGTCGGTCTTATCGGTACAAATAGTTATATTGTGAGCAATGGAGTTTCCTTAAATGTTTCGGCTGCTACCACAAATCATGATTTAAGTGTGATAAAAGTTGATCTAAAAACTGTTACAGGAAATATTACAGGATTAGCTACTACTGATTTATTAAAATTGGGTCTAGTTTATACTCCTAGCACAGGTAAAATATATGTGCCGAAACCTATTATTAACACAACAACAGGGGCTTACACAGTAGATTTAGAGACCAATACACAATATGTTGTTTCTGGTACAGGAGTTAACGATTTTGAAATTTTATCAAATACAATTAATATTTCTGAAGCAACAAATGCAAATATTGTATTTTCTGCAAAACCACTTTATGATGCTACTCTTAATGTAACTGGATTAGATGCTATTCAATTATCTAACCTAAAATTTACTTTTACAAATAAAGATGAGTCTGGATATAAATACAGTTTTAATTCTGCTTCAGGTATAAAATTAAGAACTGGTACCTATTTTATTAGTTATACTGGTTTAGATAATTATCCTGTTGACCTTGGTTTGGTTTTCAATTTGATAGTTAACAACGCAGCAGTTGCAAAAACATTAGAATTTAAACCGGTTAGCAGTTGGTCTTTTGATGATAGAACAATAACAACTTCGACTACAGCTTACAAAGGAATGTTATTTGGAGGAACAGCATCAACAATTTCTAATCAACTTCCTCAAGGACATTTGTTGGCCAAGTCAGGAAGTACAATACAAATCCCTGTGAATGTGGGTGATAATATTACCTTTTCATATTATTACACGGCTAATTTCTCAATAAATGGAGGAGCTTCAATTACAACAGCTACCAATAGTATCACAAATGTTGAAAAAGTGGAGTACAGTTATCCCGGTACTACGCCAGGTTATGTAACGATTACTATGGGAGGAGCTGCAGGATATACAACATATATTACAGATATTACTATTGGTAAAGCTATTGCTTACAGTCCAATAATTACAGTAGGCGCTGATAAAACTTATAAGACTATTAATGCAGCATTAGATGCTGTTGCAAAAATGAAACGTATTGCAACAGATCGTGTAACCATTATGGTTGATCCAGGGAATTATGAAGAAATGTTAGTAATCACCCAGCCAAATGTTACTTTGAATAACTCAGCAAGCAATCCAAGTATTGCGTTGTTAAATAAAGGTGTGGATATTGATGCCAATGCAGTTCGTGTTACTTCTTACTACGGTCATGGATACAATTATTATAGTATGTCATCTGACCAAAAATGGCATGAAGATGTTTTGAAAGTAAATAAAGAGAATGGTTATTATTCCTATGTTAATACAGGTTCAGGGACAACAAGTGGTTCTTTTTGGAATGCTACCGTAGTAATAAATGCTGCTGGTTTTGAAGCTAACAATATTATTTTCGAAAATTCATACAATCAATATATTTCCAAAAAAGAATCTGAGGATATCGTGGTTGAATGGGCTTCTGGGGGTAAAGGTAAACGCCCTACAAATGTTGGTAACACAGCAGTTCAAAATAAAAGTTTTGTCGAAAGAGCAGCGGCTATAGCAGTGCTTGACAATGTTCAAAAAGTAGTTTTAAATAACTGCAGGGTTATAGGACGTCAAGATTCTTTTTATGGAGGAAAAGGAGCTAGGGTGGTTGTCTATAAAGGAGTGTTAATGGGCGGTACAGATTTTCTTTTTGGAGGTATGACTGCAGTGTTTTACAAAACGGCTTTAGCAATGAACACTAGTGAGGATAATAATGATGTGAGTTATATTACTGCAGCACAACAAGATTCTGGAAGAGGATATTTAATGTATGAATGTATCGTTACTTCCGCAACTCCAGGCACTGAAACAGCTTCTCAATACCGCTCTAAACCTGGTTATTTTGGTCGTCCTTGGTCGCCAAATACAAGTGAGGTCGTTTTCTATAATACTACAATTGAAACTTCAAATAATCCTAATTTTACTGGTCAATCTTTGATTGTGCCAGTTGGCTGGAATAATTCATTAGGAGGAACATCAGCTAGTATGTATGAATATGGTACTATTGAAAATTCAGGTGTAAATAACCAAGCCAGCCGTGCTACTTGGGCAACTAAATTATCAACGCCATTTTTATTAGATGGAACGACAGAGATTATAACAAAAAATTTCACAAAAGGAACAGACGGCTGGGATCCAATTCCATTAATAATTAAAAATGACCCTTCTCTTGGAATCAAAAAATACCAGCCACTATCTACAGTAAATGTTTTTGGTTTAAAAAATAAAATTGCTGTTTCGAATGTGAAATCAGCATCTAAAATTTTTGTTTACGGTTTAAATGGTGCTTTAGTAAAATCTTTTGAAACCAATTCGGATACTACTTTTGATATTAAAGCCGGTACTTGGATTGTACTTGTAACAGCTGAAGATGGTCAAAAATCAGTCAAATTAATGACTTATTAATTCACAAATATATTTTCTATTTGAATGGAAAAGCTTCGCAATTTGCGAAGCTTTTTTTAAATCTTTTATAGTAAAATAAGGTGATTTGTAAATTGTAAAATAGATACTCAAATCAAAAAGCCCATTTTTTTCTAGAAAAAAAATGGGCTTTTATGTTTTAATGAGAGGAATTATTTCCCTTTTATAGAAACTTCTAAATTTTTCTCAATAGTGTGACCAGGACGAGTCCATTTTGGTTTTTCTCCTAATGATTCAAACTGCGAATCAGCAGCTTCAACAGATGGTCGTTGTGGTGCTTTTTTAAATGGTTTTTGAGGTTTTAAACCTAATAATTCAAACATTTTCATGTCTTCGTTTACATCAGGATTTGGAGTAGTCAATAACTTATCTCCAGCAAAAATAGAATTCGCACCAGCAAAGAAACACATAGCTTGTCCTTCGCGACTCATATTGGTTCTTCCGGCAGATAAACGAACTTGAGTATGTGGCATTACGATTCTGGTGGTAGCCACCATTCGAATCATTTCCCAGATTTCAACAGGTTTTTCGTCTTGCATCGGAGTACCTTCAACAGCTACCAAAGCATTAATTGGCACCGATTCAGGTTGTGGATTCAAAGTAGAAAGAGCAACAAGCATTCCGGCTCTGTCTTCAACGCTTTCTCCCATTCCTATAATTCCACCACTACAAACAGTAACGCTTGTTTTACGAACGTTTTCTATTGTTTGCAAACGATCCTCAAATCCTCGGGTAGAAATAACTTCTTTATAATAATCTTCAGATGTATCTAAGTTGTGATTGTAAGCATAAAGACCTGCTTCCGCCAATCGTTGCGCTTGATTTTCAGTAATCATACCCAGAGTACAACAAACCTCCATGTCCATTTTGTTGATGGTACGAACCATTTCCAAAACCTGGTCAAATTCTTCGCCATCTTTTACATTTCTCCACGCAGCTCCCATACATACGCGTGACGAACCACCTGATTTTGCTCTAAGCGCTTGGGCTTTTACTTGGCTTACCGACATTAAATCGTTTCCTTCAACACCAGTATTATATCGCGCAGCTTGCGGGCAATACCCACAGTCTTCAGAGCAACCACCAGTTTTTATAGAAACCAAAGTAGATACCTGAACTACATTAGGGTCGTGATGTTCCCTATGAATACTAGCTGCTTCAAAAAGCAAATCCATCATAGGTTTATTATAGATAGCAATAATTTCTTCCTTAGTCCAGTTGTGTTTTGTGATACTCATAGATCCTTTATTTTGATGGCTCAAAAGTAATCAAATTGTAATAAACAAGCAACGAACACGACCTAAAATGACTTCCCAGCTCATTGTTTATAAACAAACTAATCGGCTACAAATTTGTTGTTGTAATAAAGCATTAAGAGCATAGTGACAATAAGAGATGCAGCCATTCCTTCAAAAAATAATGTTAGGCAATACATGTTGATCGAAGGATTTCCGCCAAACAGGAAAGTTTTGGATAAATTATGGATGTATTCGTTACCACCTCTGAGATAACTATAAATTAGTAAGCCAAGAATGGATAAAAATACGCCAACTCCCGAAGTAACTAATGCAGCCACAGCGTTTGAAACGAAGTTTTTCTTGCCGTGAGCAATTCTGGATTTCAGAGTATCATTTACAGCATAAACTACAAACACAGTATTGATTAATCTTAAATAATAAAGATTAGATAAACCTAAGAATTCCATCAATAGGAAAAAAACTCCTATGCATATAAAAATGTAAAAACCATTTTTAATCTCTTTTTTTACTTTCATGTCGTTCAGTTTTAAAAGTTAGAAAATGCAATGTATTTTGTAGCTAAATAGGTTGACATAAATTTACGAAAAAACATTGGTATAAATTTCAAACTGTTAAAAAACAATGTTTTACCTATTTTTTAAATGCCAGTATTAAGATTTTGGTAATCAGAAAGTTTTACGCTAAAATAATTTGGGCGTGACCCCGTTGGGCAAAGGGGCTTACCAGTAGGAACGTTTACAAAGCCCCTTTACCCAACGGGGTCGGGCTATCCGCACTACTTCGGTAGTTAGCTTCTATCCCTCACGCAAAGCAGTAGTAATTTGCACTTTAGACCTTTGAAGGAAAATCAAGTTAAAAGATTAAATCAGTAAAAGGAAGTTATTGCGATGGTCTTTGCGTCTTCGCGACTCTGCGAGAGTTAATTTAGTTCCAAAAAAGCAATCCGAAGGAAACTCATAATGTCATTTAAAAAGAAAAGGCTATAAGAACATTTTGAAATGAACCTATAGCCTTTTATGGTTTTCTAATCAAAGCATTATTGTTGAAAATAAGCCAAAGCCGTATTTTTATCCTTTGCCAATTGCGCCTTTAGATGATCAACCGTAGCAAATTTTTCTTCATCACGGATTCTCTTTAATACAAATACCGTAATTCTTTGATCGTATAAATCTTCATCAAAATCAAAATAATTGACCTCAATAGTTTGAAACTTGCCGTCAACAGTGGGATTAAAACCAATATTCATCATTCCATAAACCGTTTTAGAATCAATGATGCTCTTAACAATATAAACACCATTTTTTGGAATCAGCTTAAAACTTTCAGCCAATTTAATATTCGCCGTTGGGAAACCAATCGTTCTACCCAATTGTTTGCCTTTGGTCACGGTACCCGTCAATGAATAATCATAACCCAAATATTCATTGGCCAAAGCCATGTCACCTTCCATCAGCGCATGCCTTATTTTTGTCGAACTTACAGATACTTCTTTGATTTCCTGAGCCGAAATTTCTTCGACTTCAAAATCATATTGTTTTCCAAAAGCTTTTAAATCATCAATATTTGCCGTTCTGTTTCGGCCAAAACGATGATCATGTCCAATAATTATTTTGTGAATATGAAATTTGTCAACCAATATATCCTTTACAAATTCCTCGGCAGTAAGTCGTGAAAAGCTTTCATCAAAAGGATGAATTACTAGATTTTGAATCCCAATTTGTTCCAATTGCGCAATTTTCTCATCAATGGTATTCAGCAGTTTAATATCCGAATCCTCCTGTAAAACCATTCGCGGATGCGGAAAAAAAGTGAGCACCAGAC
>Ga0308157_10006177_pt1 | contig 14497 bp, 13 predicted proteins | sample PhyBR1_FD_201035 | JGI IMG/M metagenome (GOLD analysis project Ga0308157, IMG submission 201035) | Phyllosphere microbial communities from UC Gill Tract Community Farm, Albany, California, United States - DLSLB.R1 | ecosystem: Host-associated > Plants > Phyllosphere > Unclassified | place: USA...
GGTTCATGATGGCGCGCTCGATGCTCTGGCGTATCCACCAGGTGGCGTAGGTCGAGAAGCGGAAGCCGCGCTCCGGCTCGAACTTGTCGATGGCGCGCATCAGGCCGATGTTGCCCTCCTCGATCATGTCGAGCAGGACCACGCCGCGGTTGATGTAGTGCTTGGCGATCGAGACCACGAGCCGCAGGTTATGCTCGATCATGGTTTGGCGGGCGGAAAAGTCGCCGGCCTTGGCCAGCGTGGCGTAATGCACTTCCTGCGGCGCCGTCAGCAGCGGACGGGTGCCGATCTGGTTGAGGTAGTGCTGGGTGGTGTCGGTCGACAGCTCGGCCGCCAGCACTTTTTTCAGTTCGTCGACGCTTTCCAGCACCGCGCCCGGCTCGGCGGTTTCGGCCTCGCCATCCGCGGATTCGATGGCGACATCATCATTGCTCTCGTCCGGAAATTCGTCCGGGGCCGAGTCGTCATCCATCGAATCGTGCGGCGTCTGTGTCATGGCTCAGCTACCGGTTAGGCAGGAATCTGGACGGGTCGACCGGTTTGCCCTGCTGCCTGATTTCAAAGTGCAGCTTGACGGAATCGGCATCGGAATCGCCCATCTCGGCAATCATTTGTCCCTTGTTCACGCTCTGGCCTTCCTTGACCACAATGGTGCGATTGTGGGCGTAGGCCGACAACAAGCTATTACTGTGCTTCACAATAACGAGATTACCATAACCACGGATGCCGCTGCCGGCATACATCACTTTTCCGGCGCCGGCAGCCACGACTTGCTGGCCCGCCTTGCCGGCAATGTCCACGCCCTTGTTCTTGCCTTCGTCGAAGGTGGCGACCACGCGGCCTTCGGACGGCCACATCCAGCTCAATTTTTCATCCTCGGCGCTGGCGGCGACCGCGGCCGCGGCAGGCGGCGCAGGCGTCACGGCGGGCGCTGGCGCCGGGGCCGGCCGGACGCTGGCTTCAGCCTTGCCGTTGCCATTGCCGTCGGCGCGCTGCAACTCGGCCAGCGCGCTCTCCGAATACGGTTTTTTCTCGCCCTTCGGCTCGCTCTTCTTGATCACAGGCGGTGGCGGCGGCGTTTTGTCCACCGGCGGCATGACGATGGCGCCGGTCTGCACGCCGTTGGACGCGCTATCCGGCGGCAACACGCGCAGCACCTGGTCGACCTTGATGTCGTTCGGATTGGACAGGTTGTTCCAGGTCACCAGGTCGCGGTAGTTCTGGCCGTATTCCAGCGCGATGCGGATCAGCGTGTCGCCCTTCTTGACCGTGTACAGGCCGCGCTCGTCGCGGGCGATCTGCGCCGTTTCGCTGGGGGTGGCGGGCTTGACTGGCGGCGGAGGGCTGCGGTCGACAACCGGCGCCTGATTCGGGGTGGTGGTGCAAGCGCTCAATAAAGCGAGCGCAAAGCTCAATGCGAGCAAGTTACTTTTGTTTGTCATTCTCATCTTAGTCTAAGGGTACGGGCACGTCATATCGTGCCCGGACGCAACGGGACGAAGTGGCAATCCTCCAGCGTAACGCTGGCCCACTCCGCCTTGCCGGTGCGTGTAATTAATTCCAGGTGCTGCGCGCGGGCGCCCACCGGCGCCACCAGACGGCCGCCCATGGTCAGCTGTTCCAGCAGTGCTTGTGGCACCTCCAGGCCGGCCGCGGCCAGGATGATACCGTCAAACGGGGCCGCTTGCGGCAGGCCAAGCATACCATCTCCGTAATGCAAGCGCAGGTTCGGCACGCGCAGCGGGCGCAGGTTGGCCTTGGCCAGCTCGTGCAACGGCTTGATCCGCTCGATCGAATACACCTCCTGCGCCACGCAGGACAGCACCGCCGCCTGGTAGCCGCAGCCGGTGCCGATCTCCAGCACTCGGTGCAGCTGGCCACCGTTGCGCATCACCTCGATCATGCGCGCGACGATGTAGGGCTGGGAGATGGTCTGGTGGTGGCCAATCGGCAGCGAGGCGTCGATATAGGCCTGCGAGGCCAGCGCCTCGTCCATGAACATATGGCGCGGCACGCTTTCCATCGCGCCCAGCACCACCGGGTCCTTGACGCCCTGTTTGGCGATGCGCTGCACCATGGCGCGGCGCACCGCGTCCGACACCAACGGATTGCCGCGCGGCGCCTGGACCGGCACCGGTTGCGCCCGCTCCATCGCGTAGCTGTGCGACTTGGACGGCGCCGCCACCGGCCGCGCATTGGAATAACCGTGCTGGGGCGGCACATGGCGGGCCGCGTTCTGGGTGGCGGTCTGCGGCGTGGCCACCGGCGCGAACACCGTCGCCTTCTTGGCCCCCTTGTCGACTACCGAGGATAGCGGGAGGGGAAAGCTACGGTTCTTGTCGGTCATGCCAGGGCCTTTGCCAGTGCATCGAGTTGAGTTTTGTGGGTCAGGTCGATCTGCAGCGGCGTGATCGATGTCCGGCCTTGGGCGCAGGCATGGAAATCCGTGCCCTCCCCCGCATCCTTGGTCGCGCCCGGCGGGCCGATCCAGAAGATTTCCTTGCCGCGCGGATCCTTGGCCCGAATCACCGGCTCGGCCTGGTGGCGCCGGCCCAGCCGGGTGGCGACCGGCGCGGTCAGCCGATCATAGGGCCGGTTCGGGATATTGACGTTCAACAGATACGGCGCCGGCAAGGATCCATAATAACGCTGGATGATGTCGCGCGCATGACGGGCCGCGTCGTCGATGTGCTCCCAGCCGTAGGCGCCCTGCGAGAAGGCGATGGCCGGGATGCCGAACAGATAGCCCTCGGTGGCGGCGGCGACGGTGCCGGAATACAGCGTGTCGTCGCCCATGTTGGGGCCGTTGTTGATGCCGGACACGACCAGGTCCGGCGTGTAGTCCAGCATGCCGGTCAGCGCGACGTGGACGCAGTCGGTCGGCGTGCCATTGACAAAATAGAAACCATTGGCCGCCTGCTGCACCGACAGCGGCCGGTCCAGCGACAGGGAATTGGAGGCGCCGGAGCGGTTGCTGTCCGGCGCCACGACCACGATGTCGGCGATGGGGGCAAGGGCCTGCGCCAGCGCGTTGATGCCCGGCGCCAGGTAGCCGTCGTCATTACTGATCAGGATTCTCATACGGAGATTTTACCTGAAGCAATGGCCTCGCTGCGCGTGCCGGCGGCCTCCGAACCAGATAAATTTGCGCTAGCGCGACGGTGGCCTCCCGACGGACAAATGACCGTCCAGCGCCATCAATTCCTCGGCGGCTCGGGTCCACAGATCGCTCGGGTGGCGTCCGGTGCGTGGGCGGGGCTGCCGGGACAAGGCGTCGCCGTAGTCGGCCATGGCGGCATCCTGATGCAGCTCGGGCACCAGCACCGGCTCGCCGATCCGGCCGACCACCGGGCCGCCCAGCTGCGCCCGCACGTCGGCCAGCTGCGCACGCGCCTTGCGGGTTTCCACGTGGTCCGGCCCGAGGCGGCGGAGATGGGCCTGATAGACGGCGTCGAACAGGCTGCTGGCGGCGTCCAACTCTTGCATCCGCAACAAGGTGCACGCCAGCGCGGTCTTGCTGCGCAAGGTGTCGGCGTGCTCGGCGCCAAGCAGCCGCTTGCGCGCGGCCAGCACTTGCTCCTGCGCCGCGCGGGCCGGTTCGCTGTCGCCGCGCCGGAACAGGATGTCGGCCCGGTCGGCTTTGCAGGCCAAGGTCAGCAGGTGCTCGGGACCCAGCAAGCGCAGGTAGGCTTCCAGCACCGCGTCCATGATGGTCAATGCCTCGGCCGGACGTCCCTGCTGGGCCAGCGTGGCGGCCAGGTTGGCGCGCGCCGACAAGGTGTCGAGATGTTCGGGTCCGAGCAGCCGCGCGCGCGCCTCGACGATGCATTCTTCGAGGAATTGCGCTTCGTCCAGCTGCCCCTGCAAGCGCAGCACGCCGGCCAGGTTGCTCTTGCTCGCCAGCGTGTCCGGATGGTCTTCGCTCAGCCCTCGCTGGCGCAAGGTCATGCTTTCCTCGAAACAGGTCAACGCCTGACGCAGCCGCCCATCGCGACGATACAGCTCGCCCAGCAGATTGAGGTCGCGCGCCAGCGGTTGCGACAGCGCGCGCACCCCGCCCTCCTCCAGCGCCCGGCGGGCGTCGCCGATGGAGGCCAGCAGATGAATCTCGCGGCTCGATTGCCATGGGAAATAGCCGCCGGCCAGCCAGTCGAGCAAGGCTTCGAAGGTGCGTGTCAGCGAGAAGCGGTCGCCGCCCTGGTCGATACGCACCGCCAACTGTTCGCCGTAGGCGAAGGTGCGCGTCTGTTGCAGCTGGACTTCGTCAAAATAACTGTCCAGCGACATCTGCGGCATGCCGTAGCACGAGCTGAGCAACTGTTCGAAGATGGGCTGGTAGCCCTGTATGCGCTGTTGCTGGTCGCCGCGCCGCCACTGCGCACGCTGCACGCTGTCGCTCATTTCGATGCGTGATGGCAGAGGATAGACCATCAATGGCCGCTGTTCGTCCTCGTGGCTGCGGCGGTAGGCGGTCGCGCGGGTGACCAGCGCCTGCACACCCTCCAGGCTCTGCCGGTTGGGCGTGAACACCACCACCAGCTTGCGCGGCAGCAGGGTTGTGCAGATGCCGGCGCTGTCGGTGCGGCCGGTGCGGGAATCGACCAGCACGTAACGGAAATGCCGCGCCAGGTTATCGGCCAAGCAGCGGAACAAGGCCGGGCAACTATTGAACAGCTCGTCCCAGTGCATCGCGGCCAGCCGTTCGCCATAGCTGTCGTCGAAGCGGCCGGCGCGCATCAGGTACAGCTGGCTGCCCTGGTCGACCCGGCTCACATATTGCTCCCAGCCGACGGCGGCCAGCACTTCACGCGCCAGCTGGTCGCCGTCCGGCGCGGCCCCTCCCTTGCGGCGGCGCGCCAGTTGCTCACGGCAAGCCTCGAACAGCTCCAGCACGCCCGGCTTGTCCTCGTGGTGGTCGAAGTAATGGTGCAAACCCGGCGCCTCCAGGTCCCAATCGATCATCAATACCGGGGTGGTGGCGTTTTGTTGACGCGCCAGCAACACCGCGATATTGGACAGGGCCATGGTGCGGCCGGTCCCGCCCTTGTAGGAATAAAAAGTGACAACTTCGCCGGTTCCAGTCAACGGCGGCAGCGACAAGGCAGTGATGTCCATGGCAAACCTTTAGCGTGGGAAGTGTGGAGGAGGAATGGCACGCCATTCCGGCGGAATGTCTGGCATGACAAAACGTCCACAGTCATGCTCCGGCGGCGTGCATCGTTTTAAGTGGTGGTAATGCTGGGCAATGCGCAATACGATTTTTTCTATGTCGGGAAGAAACTCCGGGTTGGTTTTGAGGTCGCCGCTGGCCAGCGTGTAGCGGGAGAAATCCACGTACATGCCCGGCCCGGCGATTTGCGGCGGCAAGCCGTCCGGGTGGCGGGTCATGACAACCGGGATGATCAGGTGGCTGGGCAGCGCGTACCACTGCTTGCGCTCGCTTTCAATTAGTTGCATTGCTGCAAACTCGCGGCGGGTGTAGGGGTGCGCTTCGTACTTGGGTGTATAAATGACAATCATGCAGGCGCTTTCACACATCGCGCGCGCGATTTTCTGGTCGAGGTCGTCGCCGCCGCCGAGTTGCTCGCTATCAACAAAGAGCTCGTTCTCGTTGTCGAAGTGGGGCTCCAGGTAACATTTGAGCGCTTCGATCAAATCGTTCTTGAACTTGCTCATGTACGCGTGATGGCCGTGTGCATAACTGAAAAAGCAGCCGTGACGGATAGTCATGACATCCTCCGTTGCCGCCCTACAGAGGTACGGCGTTTAACCAACTCTAACAATCCCCTCGGCAGACACCTTGAGCGAACGCAAACGTGCGACAGCCCGAACTTTGCGCAAACCGGTGGCGCTTTCGGGTATCATAAAAATCTAACGATCGTTCTATTTATAACCAAGGAGACCACAATGAAAGCTGTCGTATGCCAGGCCTGGGGATTGCCGGATACCCTCGCCGTCCAGGAATTGCCCGACCCGCAAGCCGGTCCGGGACAGGTCGTGATCGATGTCAAAGCGGCCGGCGTCAACTTTCCGGACGTGCTCATCATTCAAGGCAAGTACCAATTCAAGCCGGAATTGCCCTTCGTTCCGGGCAGCGAAGTGGCCGGCGTGGTGCGCTCGGTTGCTGACGATGTGACAACTTTCAAGCCGGGCGACAAGGTCATCGCCTTCACTTCGACCGGTGGCTTTGGGCAACAATTAGTGGCGCCAGTGCAAGCCCTGGCGCCCATGCCGCCGGGCATGGATTTCGAGACGGCGGCGGCGATCACCCTCACCTACGGCACCTCGCATCACGCGGTGGTGGACCGTGCCGCGCTAAAAGCTGGCGAGACCATGCTAGTACTTGGCGCGGCTGGCGGCGTGGGACTGGCCGCGATCGAGATAGGCAAAGCCCTCGGAGCCCGCATCATTGCTTGCGCTTCGACCGATGAGAAGCTGGAAGTGTGCAAAGCGCATGGCGCGGACGTGCTGATCAACTACAGCAAAGAGGATTTGCGCGAGGCGATCAAGGCGGCGACCGGCGGCAAGGGTCCGGACGTGATTTACGACCCGGTCGGCGGCGAATACGCGGAGCCGGCGTTCCGTTCGATCGCGTGGCGCGGACGTTATCTGGTGGTGGGGTTCGCCAACGGCGAAATTCCGAAATTGCCGCTCAACCTGACCTTGTTGAAAGGCGCGTCACTGGTCGGCGTTTTCTGGGGCGAGTTCGTCAAGCGGGAGCCGGAGGCCAACCTGGCCGGCATGCGCCAGTTGATGGGATGGTTACAAGAGGGAAAGATCAAGCCGCATATTTCGGGCCGGTACAAACTGGAGGAGACGGCGCGGGCGCTGAATGATATGGCGGCGCGTAAGGTCACGGGCAAGGTGGTGATAGTACCCTGAGCACGTCATTCCCGCGCAGGCGGGAATCCATACTCAGCATGGATCCCCGCTTGCGCGGGGACGACAGCCGGCAGTTTTGATACTAAAAGTTACGAATCGGAATTCTTGTTTTTGAAGAATTCGATGACTTCGGCCTGCTCGCGGGTGCGTTTGAAGGACGGCAAACTCTGCCAAATTCGCTTGCCGTAGGGCTTGGAAATCACGCGCGGATCGCACAACATCAGCACGCCGCGGTCGCCCTCGTCGCGTATCAGACGGCCGGCGCCCTGCTTCAGGTTAATAATCGCCTCGGGCAAAGTGTGGTGCATAAAGCCATTTTTGCCCTGCTTTTCCATCACCTCGATGCGCGCGGCCAGCACCGGATCGTCCGGCGGTGCGAACGGAAGCTTGTCGATAATCACTAAAGACAGCGCATCGCCGCGCACGTCGACGCCTTCCCAGAAGCTTTGCGAGCCGATCAGCACGCCATTTCCGGCCTTGCGGAACTGGTCCAGCAGCTCGGTACGACCCTTGTCGCCCTGGACAAACAGCGGATACGGCAGGCCGCGCTTCTCGAATTCGTCACGCAAACGCTCGGCCGCGCGCTTGACGGCGCGCAAAGTCGTGCACAAAAGGAAAGTTTTTCCGCCAGCAGCCTCGATGATCGGCAGCGCATGGTCCAGCACGGCGTCGGTGTAACCCATGGAATTGGGGTCCGGCAAGCCTTGCGGGACATACAAAATGCCCTGCTGCTCGTAGTTGAACGGGCTCGGCCAGGTCTTCGACGGCTCGCCGTCCAGCCCCATTTGCTCGGAAAAATGGCTGAAATCGTTCTTCACCGCCAAGGTCGCGGAGGTGAAAATCCAGCTGCGCGGCACGCCTTCGCGCTGGCCGTTGAAGATCGGCGCGATCGACAAAGGCGTCTTGTGCAGCTGCAGCGACGACGCGTACGCCTCGACCCAGAACACCGCCTCGGCGCCTTTTTCCACCCGCGCTTTGGGATCGAATTTCCAATCCGCCAACTTTTGCGCCAGTTCCAGGCCGCGCTGGCGGCATTGTTCCAGCGTTTCGGCGCGCGCGGCCTGGGTTTCCAGTACCGCCAGCATGCCGTCCAGCTCGTCCTTCAGCGTCTGCAAGGCCGGGAAAAAGTCGCTCGACGGCGCGATTTGCGGCAGCGACAGGCGGACAATATCCTGTGGGAACGTCAGGCGCAAATCGCGCGCGGCCTTCTCCACCACCGTGACGACCTTGCCCCAGTCGGCGCCGTCGCGGGCGTTGGACAAGCCTTCGGCCAGCACGTCACGGCACAATTCCAGCACCTGCGAGGTGGAAAACGTGTCGCCGAAGAATAAGGTGGCGGTGTCGGGCAGCTGGTGCGCCTCATCGAAGATCACGGTATTGGCGGACGGCAGCAACTCGGCGATGCCGGAATCCTTCAGCGCCACGTCGGCGAAGAATAAATGGTGATTGACCACCACCACGTCGGCCTGCTGCGCCTCCTTGCGCGCCTTCATCACGAAGCAATCCTGGTAATACTGGCACTCGGCGCCCATGCAATTGTCGCGGGTCGAGGTCACCAGGTTCCAGATCAGCGCGTTTTCCGGCACGCGGGCCAGTTCGGCCTTGTCGCCTGAGCTGGTCATTTTCAAAAACCGCGAGATTTCACGCAGGTGGCCGACGTCGTCGCGCGAGGTCATGCGGCCGTTCTGCAGCGTGCGCTCCAGGTGATAGTGGCAGACGTAGTTCGAACGCCCCTTCAGCAAGGCCACCGACACCGGCGCCTGCAAGGCGGCGCGCACGGTCGGGATGTCGCGCAGGAACAACTGGTCCTGCAAGTTCTTGGTACCGGTGGAAACGATGGTCTTGCCGCCCCACAGCAGCGCCGGCACCAGGTAGGCGAAGGTCTTGCCCGTGCCCGTGCCGGCCTCGGCGATGAGCGTGGTCTGGTTGGCGATGGCGTCCGCCACCGCCTTGGCCATCTCGGTCTGCGAGCGGCGCGGGCGATAGTCGCCGACAGCCGGACCCAACGGCCCGCCGGCGCCAAACAGGCGCTCGACCTCGGCATCGTGTTTTCCGGGGGGCTGATCGGGTGTGGCGCCGACTACGGCGGGGATGGTGTCGGCGGGCGTGGGAAGGTGTTCGGTCAAAATAAACTTAGTTGGGGCACTGAGCCGGACTCAGGCCGGAACGTCGGGCACTAATTGCATTTTCAGCAGAGTGATATGGTCTTTTAATTGCAGCTTGCGCTTTTTGAGGCGGCGCAATTGCAGTTGATCGTGATGGCCATCCAGCGTGAGCATGTCGATGACCGCGTCCAGATCGCGGTGTTCGACGTCGAGTTCTATCAGACGACGCTGGATATCTTGTACATCAGTCATAATTCTCGGTCTTTACTCACACAAATAGTTTCACTGGAACAACAAATATCTTGCAAACAAACTGTGGCACGGTGCATAGTTTAATCTACGGCGGCCCCGCCGCCAACATAATGATCGCGCACCCGCCGACTAGGATACAGTGTTGCTTATGAGCGCATACAAAATCGAAGCCGGCACCGCCCAGCACATCGGAAACCGATCCCAGCAAAACGACCGGGTGGGCCTGTACACGGCCGCCCAGGCGCCCGGCTATGTGATGGCCGTGCTGGCCGACGGCAACCACAGCGCCATCGGTTCGGACCAGGCGCTACTGACCGCCAAGCACCTGTTCGACGAGTTGCGCGTCGGCGACACGCCCAGCATCCCGCGCCTGCAGGACTTGATGCGGGCCATCGCCGAGGAGGCGCACCAGGTCATCAAGATGAATCCGATCGCCAAGACCGCCGAGCCGCAGAGCGCGCTGGCGATGATGGTGCTGACGCCGGCCGGCCAGGTGGTGTGGGGCCACGTCGGCGACGCGCGGGTGTACCGCTTCGCCGGCGAGGCCTGCGCCATGCGCAGCAACGACGGCGCCTACATCGAGCATCTGGTCAACCAGGACAAGCTGCCGCTGGAGGCGGCAAAGAAGCACCGTGGCTCCAAGCTGCTCAACAACGCGCTGGGCAACAGCTTCAAGTCGCCCTTCGTCACGGTCGGCTATCACGAGGGCTTGCAGGCCGGCGATTCGCTCCTGCTGTGCTCGGACGGCCTGTGGCAATTGTTCAAGGATACGGAACTGGCGGCGGCGGTCGCGCGCAACACGCCGCGCCAGGCCGCTGAACGCCTGATCGGCAAGGCCGGGGAGCGCGCCCAGGGCAAGGGCGACAACTGCTCGATGGCCATTATCAAGCTGGTCGAGCAGCCCAAGGACATACCGAACTACACCATACAGAAAATGCGCCGCGCGGTCTGACGCGCGGCTCCGCTTACTGCTTCTTGGCGGCCGCTGCCGCGGCGGCCGCGGCTTCGGCGGCGGCCTTCTTCTTCTCCGACGCTTCGTGCGCGGCGCGCTTGGCGTCGCTGTCGGCCTTCTTCTTGGCCACTTGCGCCTTGCGTTTTTCCGACTCGGCCTGCTTCTTCTCGAACGCCGCGACATTGGCCGCGCGATTGCCGGCGCCGGCCGCATCCTGCGCCGCCTGGCGCTGGACCTTGGCCGCGTGCTCGGCCTCGCGGTCCACCACCGGCTTGCCGGCGTTCGGCGCCGGACGCGGCGTGTCGTCCACCACCCTGGCCTCCTTCGGCGGCATGGCGGCGCGCTGCGCTTCCTCTTCCGCGTCCTTGCGGGCGCGCACGGCCAGGTCGGCATCGCGCTTCTCGACCGAGTCGGCGCGCTTGAAATGCTCGGCCTCCACCTCGGTGGCGCGCAGCTTCGCCAACGCGGCGCGGCGTTTTTCCTTGGCCTTGTCCAGGCAGTAGTTGACGAAGAACTTGTCGTAGCACACGCGCTCGCTGGCGGCGAATTCGTCATGGACCGCCGCGCGGTCCTTGGCCACCTGCTGCAGCGTGGCGTTGGCCTGCTCGACCGAATGGGTCGGCTGCGGCGCGGCGGCCGGCTCGGCGGTCTGCGCCTGCACCGGCGCGGCCAGCGCCGCCAGGGCCGCCAGCGCGGCGGCCGCGATCATCTCGCCCAGCGGTTTCAAACTTGGTCTCATATTTTTATCCTGTTGCAGCTCACTTAGGCCAGCGCACCGGCCGCGGCGCGCTGCTCTTTATCCATGTACTCGCGCGATTGCATCTCGACGATGCGCGATACCGTGCGGTGAAATTCGTTGGCCAATGTGCCGTTGGTGTAGAGCTCTTCCGGCTCCACCTCGGCCGACATCAGCAGCTTGACGCCCTGGTCATAGAACACGTCGATCAGCCAGGTAAAGCGCCGCGCCTCCGACGACATCGCGGCCGACATCATCGGAATCCCGGACAATATCACGGTATGGAAGCGGCTGGCGATTTCCAGGTAATCGTTCTGCGAGCGGGGACCGCCGCACAGCGTGTTGAAGTCGAACCAGATGATGGTGCCGGCGCGGCGCAGCGCGCGGATCTCGCGCGCCTCGATGCGCACCACCGGATCCTCGTCGGCGCTCTCGGCGATGCTGGCGTAGGCCTCGCGCAGCAGGCGGTCGGTGTGGGCGTTGAGCGGCGTCAGGTAGGAATCGACCTGCTCCAGCGCGCGGCCGCGGTAGTCGATGCCGGCGTCGATGTTCATCACATCCAACTTATCGTACAGCAGCTGAATGGTGGGCAGGATGCGGTCGCGGTGCAGGCCGTCCGGGTACAGCAGTTTCGGATCGTAGTTCGAGGTCATGATGAAGGACACGCCGTTGTCGAACAGCGCCTTCAGCAGGTTATACATGATCATGGCGTCGGCCACGTCCGAGATGTGGAACTCGTCGAAGCAGATCAATCGGTATTTCTTGGCGATGCGCTTGGCCACCTCGTCCAGCGGATTGGCGACGCCGGTCAGCTCGTCGAGCTGGCGGTGCACGCCGCGCATGAACTCGTGGAAGTGCAGGCGCGTCTTGCGCACCAGCGGCACCACGGAATAGAAGGAATCCATCAGGAAGGACTTGCCGCGCCCCACCCCGCCCCACATGTAGACGCCTTTCGGCACGTCGGGACGGTTGATCAGCCGCTTGAAGGTGGACGAACGCTGGCCCTTGTAGGCCACCCACTCGTCGTAGCACTGTTGCAGGCGGTCGACCGCGCGGCGCTGGGCTGCATCGGCCTTGAAATTGCGCTCTTGCAGCGCGTGCTGATAAAACTCTTCGACGTTCATGGGGTTCGGTTCTGTGCTGCGCAAATAAAAAGGGCGGACCGCAGTCCGCCCGCAGTCCGCTTACTGGTGCTGCTTAGAAGTTCAGCGTGCGCTTGTCGATCGCCAGCGCGGCTTCCTTGGTCGCTTCCGACAGCGATGGGTGGGCGTGGCAGATGCGCGCGATGTCTTCAGCCGAAGCCTTGAACTCCATCGCCACCACGGCTTCGGAGATCAGCTCGGAAGCCATCGGTCCGATGATGTGGACGCCCAGGATTTCGTCGGTGTTCGCATCGGCCAGGAACTTGACCATGCCCGAGGTATCGCCCAGCGCGCGTGCGCGGCCGTTGGCCAGGAACGGGAAGGTGCCGGCCTTGTAGGCGACGCCGTCGGCCTTCAGCTGCTGCTCGGTGCGGCCGACCCACGCGATTTCCGGCGAGGTGTAGATGACCCAAGGGATGGTGTTGAAGTTGGTGTGGCCGTGCTGGCCAGCCATGCGCTCCGCGACGGCAACGCCTTCTTCTTCCGCCTTGTGTGCCAGCATCGGGCCGCGTACCACGTCGCCCACTGCCCATACGCCTGGCAGGTTGGTCTTGCAGTCGTCGTCGACGGCCACGAAACCACGCTCGTCCAGCTTCAGGCCGACCTTGTCGGCGGCCAGGCCGTCGGTGTTCGGGGTGCGGCCGATCGAGACGATCAGCTTGTCGAACACGGCGGTCTGCGCTTCGCCCTTGGCGTTTTCGTAGGCCACGGTGACGTTGTCGGCGCCCTTGGTGATGCTGCCGATCTTGCAGCCCAGGTTGATGTTCAGGCCCTGCTTGGCGAACAGCTTGCCGGCTTCCTTGGCGATCTGCTCATCGACCGCGCCCAGGAACACAGGCAGGCCTTCCAGCACGGTCACTTCGGCACCCAGGCGGCGCCATACGGAACCCATTTCCAGGCCGATCACGCCGGCGCCGATCACGCCCAGCTTCTTCGGCACGTCGCCGATGGTCAGCGCACCGGTGTTCGACAGGATCAGTTTTTCATCGAACTCTGCGCCTGGCAGTGCGCGCGCGTTGGAACCGGTGGCGATGATGACTTGCTTGGCGTTGATGGTCTCGTTGGCTGGCGCGGAGATGGTCAGCGGGTAGCCGTCGGCGGTGGCGGCGCCGGCGAACGAGGCGCGGCCGTGGAAGAAGGTGACTTTGTTTTTCTTGAACAGGAACAGGATGCCGTCGTTGTTCTGCTTCACGACGGTGTCTTTACGCTTGATCATTTGCGGCAGGTTCAGCGACAGGCCGGCGACATCGATGCCGTGGTCCTTGAACGCGTGGCCGGCGTGCTCGAAGTGCTCGGACGATTGCAGCAGCGCTTTCGACGGGATGCAACCGACGTTGGTGCAGGTGCCGCCAGGAGCGGGACCGCCCTTTTCATTGACCCATGCGTCGACGCAGGCGACCGAGAAACCCAGTTGTGCCGCGCGGATGGCCGCGATGTAACCGCCAGGACCGGCGCCGATGACTACTACGTCAAATTGTTTACTCATTTTTTATTTTCCAATCAGTTCTCTTCTGGTACGAAAATCCATAGCAGAATGTAGATGGCGAGTCCGAAGCCAAAGGTGAGCACGAACAAGACGAACAGCAAGCGCCAGATCCAGGAGTCGACCCCGGTGATCTGGCCCAGCCCGCCACACACGCCACCCAGCCAGCGGTCGGTGTTCGAGCGGCGCAATCGGGTGATGTCGTTGGAGACGCCGGGAGATGCTTCCTTGTCCAGCAACTTGGCTTTGGCGGAGGCGAACTCCTCGTCCGACAGCGCGCCAGCCTGGTGCAGTTCGTGCAACCGTTTGATTTCTTCAGATACGCTCATTGATGACCCTCTGAAAATTCCCCAAGCCCGGACGGGCCTGGGGATGTGGCGGTATTACAGGTCCAGCAGCAGGCGGGCCGGATCTTCCAGCGCCTCTTTCATGGCGACCAGGCCCAGCACGGCTTCGCGGCCGTCGATGATGCGGTGGTCGTAGGACATCGCCAGGTAGTTCATCGGACGGATCACGATCTGGCCGTTTTCAACCACGGCGCGGTCCTTGGTCGCGTGCACGCCCAGGATGGCCGATTGTGGCGGGTTGATGATCGGGGTCGACAGCATGGAGCCGAAGGTGCCGCCGTTCGAGATCGAGAAGGTGCCGCCGGTCAGGTCGTCCAGGGTCAGCTTGCCTTCCTTGGCTTTGGCGCCGAATTCGCCGATTTTCTTCTCGATGTCGGCGATCGACATCTGGTCGGCGTTGCGCAGGATAGGCACGACCAGGCCGCGTGGCGAACCAACCGCGATACCGATGTCGAAGTAGCCGTGGTACACGATGTCGTTGCCGTCGACCGATGCGTTGATGATCGGGTATTTCTTCAGCGCGGCAACAGCGGCCTTGACGAAGAAGGACATGAAGCCCAGCTTGACGCCGTGCTCTTTCTCGAACTTGTCCTTGTAC
>Ga0308157_10006178_pt1 | contig 14495 bp, 15 predicted proteins | sample PhyBR1_FD_201035 | JGI IMG/M metagenome (GOLD analysis project Ga0308157, IMG submission 201035) | Phyllosphere microbial communities from UC Gill Tract Community Farm, Albany, California, United States - DLSLB.R1 | ecosystem: Host-associated > Plants > Phyllosphere > Unclassified | place: USA...
AATTTTCACATTCTTGTGTTTCTGCATCATTTGCTCAGCACAATGGGTTGCACAATCTACGGGTAATGTCAATGCTTCTACTTTTACCGACGTTTATGCGATAACACCAGAAATTGTTATTGTAACTGGTGACAACGGAACGATACTCAAAACAAACAATGGTGGCTCCACCTGGCAACAAAAATCATCTGGGACCAATCAAACTTTAGGAAAGATTCAGTTTCCTACACCAAATACTGGTTATGTGGTTTCGGATGGTGCGCAATTATTGAAAACGACAGACAGTGGTGACACGTGGTTTCCGATTGATGTACCTAATATTAGCTCAATATATTCAATGTCTTGCATCAACCAAAATCTTATTTTTCTTTCCTGCAAAGATGCCAGCTATAATTCTATCTTATTTAAAAGTAGCAATGGAGGAATTTCTTGGGAGAAAGTTATTGGAAATGATTTACAACAGAAATTTTTTGATATACAGTTTTTGAATGGAGAAATTGGTTATGCATCAAGCAGTAGTGTGTACCATTCGAGCGAGAATAACATTTTGAAAACACTGGATGGTGGAAACAATTGGGTACAAATTGACAATTCTCGAGGTTCATTTAATTTTACAGGTGGAAGTGAAGGATTTAGTTATCAGTTTGGATTGCTAAAAACAACAGATGGAGGTGAAAATTTTGTAAAATTAGGCCAAGGTTCTTTATATCTTTTATCTAAAATATTTCCCATCAATGAAAATGCAGTTTGGGGAATATTTGAGGATTTGACTCTTTGTGGGTGTGGAAAGCGCGGGCTAGTGAGAATGACTTACGACTCTGAAAACGGATACAAAGAGTACGTGCAAAATCTCGATGCCTATATTTCATCCATCTATTTCAGCAATGAAAAATTAGGATATGCTGTAGGTAGAGAAAATGGTAAAGCAAGCATCTGGAAAAATACGACAGCTGATTTAACTTTAAATACAAAGGAAAATGAATTCAAAAAATCGATAAATGTTTTTCCTAATCCTACTTCGGACAAAATTCATATTTCTATGAATAATCAACTTTCAGACGAAATGACGATAGCTATTTCTGATATGACTGGAAAACTTATCCATCAGCAAAATTTTAATAATAAAAAGGAGTTAACTATTGATGTTCACAATTTCATCAAGGGAAATTATATCCTGACCGTCAAAAATCAAAGTCAGAGCTATTCTCAAAAGATTATAATTAAGTAAGAATGATGATTGAGCGCTTAAAAAGCCTAATCGATATTTAAATGAAAGAAATAAAAAAGAGATTCCAATTTTGGAATCTCTTTTTGTTTAAAAATGTAATTGATATTCTAACTCCTGATCCACTTCCAAATCTCCTTCAAAGTCGCCTTGTTCCCATACATCAAAATGCCAACTCGGTAGATTTTCGCCGCAACGTAAACCATCAATAGAGTAGAAGCAATCAACAGGAATATCGACAAACATATCTGCCAAAGCGGAACGCCAAACGGAATCCTCGCAATCATCGCAACAGGCGAAGTAAACGGAATGATAGACAGCCAAAAAGCCATCGGACCATCCGGGTTATTCATAATAGTAAAACTACCATAAAGCCCTATCATCAAAGGAACAATCGCAAACATTGTAAATTGCTGTGTCTCCGTTTCATTATCTACAGCACTTCCAATTGCCGCATACATCGAACTGTAAAAGATGTATCCGAACAAAAAGAAAAATACAAAAACACCGATGATTCCGACATAATTCATATCTAGAAGAACGTGTGAAACTTCTGTCGCAATCTGTTGGATGTCCAGATTTTTCATCATTTCCTCTTGTCCTGCCGGCAAATTTTTCTGCATCGCCGAGAATCCTGTATTAAGGAAAAGCGCTGCGGTGACAGACATCGCAATCCAAACGATGAATTGCGTCAAAGCCACCAACGTCACACCCAATATTTTCCCCATCATCAGTTCAAAAGGTTTAACAGACGATATGATAATTTCCACAACTCGGTTGTTTTTCTCCTCCAAAACGCTTCGCATCACACGAACACCGTAGATGATAATGAACATAAACACCACATACATCAATCCGAAGCTCAAGGCAGTTTTGATTCCGAAAGCCATATCACTTTCCGGTCTGTCGCTTTCTGTCACGTTTTGAGAGATGATTTTGAAATTCTTATCAAGATTCACAATTCTGTCTTCCGAAATCCCCAGCATTTTGATTTTCTCTTTCTTGAGAATATTGCTCAGGTCAGCAGATATCATCATTTTCGTATCGACGCCCACTTTTTTGTTTGTCAGCAGTTTTGTTCCACTTTCCAAAGCATCAAAATTCTTGTCTTTCAGTTCCGGGATGATGAGGATTCCGTCCGAACCTTTCAGTTCTTTCAGGTTTTTAACCAGAGCATTTTCCGTATTGGCCGGCACAAAAGTGTAAGTAATATCTTTGTTAGATTTCAACTGACTGCCGAAAATTCCGCTCTTGTCAACCACCTCGAATTTGTATTCCGCTTCATTCGCCTTGAACATAAAACCAATCAGCGCCCCGAATCCAACAATCATCAATGGCGCAAGAATCGTCAGAATAATAAAAGATTTCTTCTTGACCTGCGTCAGAAATTCTCTCTTGGTAATTAAATATATATTTTTCATTTATTGTAAAAAGTATTGATTAACTGAAAACTAAAAAACTAATGAACTGACAAACTATTCCTTCACCGCATTAATGAAAACCTCATTCATACTAGGAATCTTCTCGTTGAAAGTCCTTATTGTTCCCGTTTTCACCAAATCTTGAAGCAGGATATTCTGGTTCTCAGAATTTTTCAGTTCAAAATGAAACAAACCATTGTTGGTCGTCATATTTTCAATCTGATATTTTCTAGTCAATTCCTCCAGATTTTCTGAATTCGTGTCCGCCAAAACCACAGAGAAAACATTCTGCTTAAACTGCTCGCGAACATCAAAAACTTTCCCGTCCAAAACCTTCTTAGAATTGTTAATGAGCGCCACAAAATCACACATTTCCTCCACACTTTCCATTCTGTGCGTCGATAGGATGATGGTCGTTCCCTCATTTTTCAAACGGATGATTTGGTCTTTGATGAGGTTGGCATTCACAGGGTCAAAACCTGAAAAAGGCTCATCCAGAATCAACAATTTAGGTCGGTGCAAAACCGTCACCACAAACTGTATTTTTTGCGCCATTCCTTTTGACAGTTCGCTCAGTTTTTTCTTCCACCATTGGTCGATATTCAGTTGTTCAAACCAAAATTTCGCTTGCGAAAGTGCCTCTGCGCGGGACATTCCTTTCAATTCCCCAAAATACAAAAGCTGGTCGCCCACCGTCATATTCTTGTAAAGTCCGCGTTCCTCCGGCATATAACCGATGTTTCGGATGTGTTCCGGATTCAGTTCCTGACCGTCAATCCAAACCTTACCTTCATCAGCTTGAGTAATCTGATTAATGATTCGGATAAATGACGTTTTCCCCGCACCATTCGGACCCAAAAGCCCGTAAATACTAGCAGTTGGCACCTCGATAGAAAAATCCTGAAGCGCAATTTTCTTCCCTGCGTTGTATGTTTTTTTGATATTTTCAGCTTTCAGCATTGCTAATCTGTAATTAAAAATGAATAATTAATTTTTTGGAGCAAGACGATTTTCCTTTCGATTCACTTGTCCAACCCGCTGTCCGCTGTATCTTTTTTTGCTAAGAACGTTTTGTCATCAATAGAAGTTTGTCCAAAGCAAAAAAAGGATGCCGCTACCATCGGGGCTATGTTGAGGTTTTTTCTTTCCTTTCAACGATTTTTAAAACCTCACAAAATTAGTTCATTAATCTCAAAAATGTTACAGAAAAACTTTGTAATTGAACTGTTCTTGTCATTCAATTCGTAAAATGTAAGATTACCATTGAATCAAAAAGGTCTTTGTTAGCATTCCTCAGAAATACCAATGCGCAATATTATTCACAAAATTGGTTTGTGTTATAACTGATTGATTTATAACAAAATCGATGCATCTGTCTCAACTAAGTGAATCAACGGCTCAACTAAATGAATCAACGCCTTAACTAAGTGAATCACTGACCCAACTAAGTGAATCAACGGCGCAACGTAATGAATCAATGACCTAACGAAGTTAATCATCGGCATAACAAAATGAATCAACGAGGCTTTGTAGTGAATCATCGGCTTAACTAAATGTGTTTTTGAGCTTTCCCAAGCTTCGTAGGAGCGAACTGTTAATAGCCTCGATTGCGCTAAATAATCAGAGCTCCGTAGTAGCGATCTTATTACTATGGTATTATAACCATTGCAAACCATAAAATTTTCTCAATAAGTTCAAAAAATCTTTACGCACTTTGCGTTCAAAATTCCCATAAACAACTATTTTATTTTAAATTTGCCAAAGCCAAAAGCCAAACTTATGACTCAAGAATTTTTGGGAAATTCCCAATTCAACATATCAAACCAAGCGGTTTCCGCAAGCTGTCCGTCCAATATCGCGCTTATCAAATATTGGGGAAAATACGAAAACCAAATCCCGGCAAATCCAAGCATCAGCTATACATTGAACCATTGCAGAACTAACACCTCAATGGAGTTTTTTGCAGGAGAAGAATTCTCGGTTCATACTTTCTTATCCGGAAATGAAGAGCATAAATTCGCTGAAAAGATTGAAAAATATTTCAAAAACATCGAGCAATATCTCCCTTGGATTCTGAAAGGAAGATACATCATCAAAACAGAAAATACCTTCCCACACAGTTCCGGCATTGCAAGTTCAGCGTCAGGTTTCGGTGCGATTGCAAAATGTCTGATGAATCTGGATGATATTTTTTCAACCGATAATAATGTCATCCTGAGCGGAGTCGAAGGACAGCCGACAAAGGAGAAAAAAGAAAGTTTCCTCGCAAGATTAGGAAGTGGAAGTGCTTCCAGAAGTCTTTACGAAGGATTGGTCGTTTGGGGAAAAACCGAAGAAGTGGAAGGCAGTTCAGACCTATTTGCAGTTCCATATGACAACAACGAAATCCATCCGATTTTCAAAAACTTTCACGATTGGGTTTTATTGATTCACGAAGGTCAGAAATCCGTTTCGTCCACCGTTGGCCACGGCTTGATGAACACGAATCCTTACGCTGAGAGACGTTTCCAGGAAGCGCACGAGAATTTCACCAAACTGAAAACCATCCTTGCCACAGGCGATATGGAAGGGTTCATCAAACTCGTAGAACACGAAGCGTTGACGCTTCACGCCATGATGATGATGAGCGAGCCGGCTTTTATCTTGATGCAAACCGGAACTTTGCAGGTCATCAATAAGATTTGGGAATTTAGAAAAATCACAGGTCTGGCTTTGTTCTTCACTTTGGACGCGGGCGCAAACGTTCATTTGCTTTTTCCGAATGATATCGATAATAAGAGAATCACAGATTTCATCCAAACAGAATTGATTCCGTTGACGCAGAAAGGTGGAGTAGTGAAAGATGTGATGAGATGGTAAGACGATTAAAAACTAAGAGCAGACATTATGCAAGAAAAAACCGCCATTATTTCAAAAAAAATATTCCGGATAAAATTGTGATTGAAAACAGCAGAATGACCTATGCACAATATTTCATCATTCCATCTATTTTCACATTTGTAGGAGCTCAATATTTTAAACAAAATGGTTACGAACCAAAGTTTTTGATTTTCATTATTCTGGGCTATATTTTTTCTTTTGGTTTAAATGTATTTGTTGCGAGGAAAATCAGAAAAAATCCCGAAATTGTTTTGACTAAAATTGGAGTGACTTTCTCCAAAACCAGAACCATTTTCTGGAAAGAAATTTTGAATTATCACTTAGTGGAAAAGAATTCTGTTTTAAGAATCTACGTGAAATGCGTAAATGAAGAATTTTTTGTAGAGTTTAAAGACTTACCAATTTCTAAAGTCAAATTGAAAGTTTTGATGAATTCATTTTATAAAAAATATGGCGGAAAAATTAAAAGAGATTACAAATCTATAATTCAAAATTTTGAAAGAATAGAGAATGTTAATTTTGATACTTATTTAAATAATACAATTTTGTAATGAAAAAACTCACAATACTATTCCTATTAATCATTTCCTTTTCCGGAAATGCACAAGTCGTAACAGAACCAAAAAACAATCCTGAAAAATGGTCGCAACCTTACGAACCATTTAGAATTGTTGGGAATCTGTATTATGTAGGAACTTACGATTTGGCTTCGTATCTCATTGTAACGAACAAAGGAAACATCCTTATCAACACAGGTTTGGCAGATTCTTATCCGCAAATCAAAGCGAATATTGAGAAACTTGGATTCAAATATAAAGACACAAAAATCCTGACTTTGACCCAAGCGCATTTTGACCATATGGGCGCAATGGCTGACATCAAAGCGGAAACTGGTGCAAAACTTTATGTTGATGAAGCAGAGTTAGTGGAACTGAAATCTGGCGGAAAATCAGACTATGAATTAGGGAAATATGGTGTGACTTTCAAACCATTAACGCCTGATTTTCTGTTAAAAAATAATGGCAAAATCAAATTGGGAAATACCACTTTGACTTTGCTTCATCATCCTGGACATACCAAAGGTTCGTGCAGTTTTATTTTCGAAACTAAAGATAAAGACAGAGCTTATAAAGTTTTGATTGCGAATATGCCTTCCATCATCATAGACCACAAATTCTCTGATGTCCACGCTTACCCGAATATGCAAAAAGACTATGCCTACACTTTTGATGCAATGAAAAAACTGGATTTTGATGTCTGGATTGCTTCTCACGCCAGCCAGTTTGAACTTCATAGAAAAAGAAAGGAAGGCGATGCTTACAATCCGAAATTATTTATGGATAAAGAGAATTACTTCAAAGAACTAAAGGAATTGGAAGGCGATTATTTGGAAAAATTAAATGAGGAATCAAAATAGATTTCAAATACTGTCACTGTAAATAATCAACCAAAATGAAAATTCACCACATCGCCATCATTTGTTCAGATTACAACATTTCCAAAAAATTCTATACCGAAATTTTAGGATTGAACATTATTCGTGAAGTTTATCGTGAAGCGAGACAATCTTACAAGTTAGATTTGGCAATCGGAGAACATTATGTCATCGAGTTGTTTTCGTTTCCAAATCCGCCAGAACGTCCCTCCAGACCGGAAAGTTGCGGCCTTCGTCATTTGGCTTTTTCAGTGGATGATGTGGATGCAAAACGAAATGAATTAATAGAAAAAGGCTTTGACTGTGAAGACATCAGAATCGACGAATTTACAGATAAGAAGTTTTTCTTTACAACTGACCCAGACAATTTGCCTTTGGAGTTTTATGAGAATTAGACTTAGAGATGATAGACGGATAGATTATAGACTAAATTAAAATCAATTATCATTTATCTCTCATCATCCCATAATCAATGTGCGTAACCTGTCAGAAAACTGACTGTCATAATCGCTAAAACAATTAGTGAAATGATGACATAAGTGTAGTCTTTCTCTTTTAAATATCCGATTAGCGCAAAAATGATTCTTACTAATGGAGTCAAAATTAAAAACAAGATTCCAAGTTGAATAATCGCCATTCCTTCACCTTTCATCAGCGAACTCCAAAATTGACCCCAGACTTTTTCGGACGTTGTTCCCATATCTAGAAGTTTGTACTTTTTCGGCATTACAAAACCTTCCATAAAAAGTTTTGTAAATCCGATCAAAGAAGTTACAACGGAAAGCAAAACGCCTAATCTAAGCAGATTTCCAACGGAACGATTCAAATCGATGTCTGTAAAAGGTTTTGTTCTCATTAATGGAAATTTTTATTTACGCCGTTGTACATCATATAAATTGAAAGAATCGTGATTACGATTGCGAAAAATACTTTCAACTTCTTTGTTTTAGAAATCATCAATGTTTTGGAACCTATGAAACTTCCGACTACTACACCAATCAAAACTGGCGCGGCAATCACTGGAATAATTTGTCCTCTTTGAAAATAGATCAATGCACCTGCAACCGCCGTTACACCAATCATAAAATTACTCGTTGTCGTGGAAACTTTGAAAGGGAGTTTCATCATATTGTCCATCGCCAAAACCTTCAAAGCACCGGAACCTATTCCCAAAAGTCCGGACATTGCACCCGCAAATATCATCATTAGAAATCCCGGAATTGTATTCCTTGACGCGTAATGTTTGATACCGTCTTTGTCAGGAAAAGTCCCGTAAAGCTTGAGTTTATCTGCTAAACTTCCTTTGATTAATTCTTCTTGATGGTCAGGCTTTCCTTTGAGATTTAATAAGACTGTAAGAATTAGAATACTCGCAAAAATAATCCCGATTGTGTTCGGATTCAGAAATCCGGAGACTAATGCACCGGAAACGGCTCCAGCTGTGGTTGCTATTTCCAGAAACATTCCGATTCTCATATTGGTAAATCCTTCTTTTACAAATGCAACCGCCGCACCGGAAGATGTTCCAATTACCGAAACTAATGACGCACCAATCGCATAATGCATTGGAACTCCGAAACCTAAAGTCAATAAAGGAATGATGATAACGCCACCGCCCAATCCTGTGAGAGAACCCATCAATCCGGCTGCGATAGCTCCAATAAATAGAATTATGATTTCTGACATCCCGCAAATATAAAACGTTTGCAACGAATTTTATCCTTAAATCAAAGAAATTTCAATGTTTCTGATTCCTATAAGTTCTACCAAATTCGTAGGAAATGAGCATTTTAAAATTCTATTTTAGCTTGATTTAAAAAGCTACAACGATAAAAAATCTCTATTTTTGCAAGTAAATATTAACAAAATGAAAATCAGAATTTTGCTATTGATGATTGTTCCCATTTTTGGTTTTTCTCAAACTTCGGAAGAGGAATTGGTTAAATCAACAATAAATCAATTATTTTATGGAATGAAGACTTCTGATTCGGTTTTGATTAAAAAATCGTTTTCCAAAAATGCAGTTTTACAGACGATTACAAAAAGCGGAGAAGTCAAAAATGAAAATATCAATGATTTTGCATTGAGCATTTCTAAAGCTGAGAAACAAAGTCTGGATGAAAAAATTACGTTTTCAAATATTTTAATTGATGGAAATCTCGCTTCAGTCTGGACGCCTTATGAGTTTTATTATAAAGCTCAATTCTCACATTGCGGTGTCAATTCTTTTCAGCTGGTGAAGACAAATAGCGAGTGGAAAATCCAATACATCATCGATACCAGACGAAAAGATAATTGTAAAAAGTAAATTAAATCTAAAAATAAAAAAGTAAAGATGAAACGCTTTGCGTTCCATCTGACAAATTAAAAATAATATCTAAAGATGAAAATAGGAATTTTAGGAGGCGGACAATTGGGAAGAATGTTCATTCAGGAGGCGTTGAAATATGATGATGAGTTTTATGTTCTAGACCCAAATCCGGAATGTTCCTGCGCTCATATTTCGCATTTTACGAGAGGTGATTTTAATGATTATGACACAGTTTTGGAATTTGGAAAAGACAAAGATGTTGTCACAATTGAGATTGAACACGTGAATGCTGATGCGCTGAAAGAATTAGAAAACCAAGGTGTTAGAGTAGTTCCGAATTCTAAAATCATCAAAATCATTCAACAGAAAATTCTTCAGAAACAATTTTATGAGGAGAACAGAATGCCTTCTCCGGAATTTGAAATTATGGATGGAAGCGAGGACGAAATCAAAATCCAATTGCCGTTCGTTCAAAAACTGAATACCGGAGGCTACGATGGAAAAGGTGTTCAATTAATCCGAACCACTCAAGACTGGAAAAATCTTTGGATTCAGGAATCTGTTTTGGAAAATTTGGTTGATATTGATAAAGAATTATCTGTGATTATCGCTAAAAATGAAAATGGTGAAATCAAAACTTTCCCCGTGACAGAGATGGTTGCCGACCCAAAATTGAATCTCCTCGATTTCAATATTTGTCCCGCTGATATTTCTGATGAAACTCAAAAACAGATTGATGTGATTGCCAATCGATTTATAAAAAGTGCAGATTCTGCAGGACTTTTCGCTATAGAATTGTTCCTTGATAAAAACGGAAAAGTTTGGGTGAATGAAACTGCGCCAAGACTTCATAATTCTGGACATCAGTCGCAGGAAGGTAACGCCAATTCTCAGTTTGAGCAATTTTACAGAGTCGTGACAAACCTGCCTTTGGCGGATACAGATTCTTTCGGATTTTCTGGAATGCTGAATCTTGTTGGTGAAGAAAATTATTCCGGAAAAGTAAAATATCAAGGCTTGGAAGAGGTTTTGAAATTACCAAAAACCTACATTCATCTCTACGGAAAAACAGAAACAAAACCTGGACGGAAGATGGGACACATCAACGTTCTTGCGGATTCCAGAGAGGAATTGATGGAGAAGTTAATTCAAATTAAATCCCTCATCAAAGTTATAGCATAAAAAACGGTCAGAAATATCTGACCGTTTTGATTTTAAAATTATTTTGCTTTCGCTTTTTCTAAAGCATCGTTGTATGCATCTTTAGCATTTTCACCTGCCTTTTTGCTGGCTTCTTTTGCATCTTGCGTTGTTTTGTTGATAGCTTCTTTTGTGTCTTGTGCTGCCGCCTGCATATCTTGTTTTGCATTGTCAACGCCGGCTTTCACGTCAGTAGCAACGTTTCCAATTGCTGCTTTTGCGTTTTCCCAAGCCATATTGGCGTCTGCTAAAGCTTTTCTGGAAGCTTCTTCGGCTTTTTTATCACCTTTTTGTATTGCAGCATCCAAATCTGCTTTTGCTTTATCCACTTTTGCTTTCGCTTCGGTTTCAGTTAATGTCCTTGTTTCTGAAGTTACGACAGCTACGGTGTCATTGTTATTATCTGTTACAACCGTTTTTTCCTGTTTTGTACAAGATGTTGCGAACAATAAGACAGCTGCAGAAGCTGCGATGAAAAGTTTTTTCATAGTGAGAAATTTATATGTTGTTTTTATAAATTTAAACTATCAATTTAATTGCCACACTTTATTTAAAAAAAATTATTGTCTTCTGAATCTGTTTTTCAGCATTCCCGGTTTGTAATTGATGATAAAAACACCACTGATAATTAATGCCGTTGCAGTAAGGAATTTTCCGGAAATAGTTTCCCCTAAAATCAACCAGCTCAAAAAAATACTGATAATCGTATTGACGTAAGAAAGGATGGAAACCTGCGTAGGCAGAAGCGTTTTGAGCAAATAATTGTAAGCATAAAAGGCCAAAACAGAACCGAATATTCCCAAGTAAAAAATAGCAGATATACTTTTTGCAGACCAAGTTGAAACATTGATATTTTCAGAAAAAGAGAAAGCAAATATCAACTGAATAATACCCGCAAAAGCAAATTGATAGAAAAGATTAAGAAAAAGATTTTGATTCTGTAAGTTCATTTTTTTGGTGTATATTGTTCCCAAGCCCCAGCACATCAATGCAATAATAAGAATTAGTAACCCTAATCTGTAATCAGGTTTCAGCAGATCATCCACGCCATCCCAGAAAATAAATATCACGCCAAAAAAGCCCATCATAAGGCCGGTCATCGTTCGGTAAGTAAATTTTTCCATTCCAATTGCTACGCTCGCAATGAAGATAAAAACAGGTGAAAGTGCACTGATTAAAGATGTCAAACTGCTTGTCAATTCTTTCTCAGCAACTGTTGTCAAACCATTTGCACCAATCAGCATCAATGAAGAAAGTGTAATTTGAATTCTGAAATTTTTCCAGCCAATCCACTTTAGATTTTTAGTAAAAATTAAAATAGGCAAAAGAATTAAAGATGCCAAAAACTGACGAAGTCCTGCAACAAACCACGGCGGAACAGTTTCTACACCAATTTTGATACCCAAAAAAGTTGTACCCCAAACAATAGCAACGATACAAATAGCAATGATGATTCTGGAACTCAATACTGAAAAATTAAACACAAAGATATTTCAAAAACTCCAGTTTTGCACATAAATCTTTATCTTTGAACATCTAATAAAATGTAAAATGGTCGGAATAATTATGGGCAGCCAAAGCGATTTGGCAATTATGGAACAAGCTGCAAATTTTCTAAAATCTCTGGAAATCCCTTACGAATTAACAGTCGTTTCTGCACACAGAACACCAGAACGAATGTTTGATTACGCAAAAAATGCCAAAGAAAGAGGTTTGAAAGTCATTATTGCAGGAGCAGGCGGCGCGGCGCATCTTCCCGGAATGGTCGCCAGTTGTACCACTTTGCCCGTGATTGGCGTTCCTGTTTTGTCCAGCAATTCCATCGATGGATGGGATTCGGTTCTATCGATTTTGCAGATGCCATCTGGGATTCCCGTTGCAACAGTTGCTCTGAATGGCGCGGCAAATGCCGGAATTCTCGCTGCGAAAATCATCGGAACTTCAGATTCAGAAGTTTCTCAAAAATTAGAAAATTACCAAAATTCTCTGAAAGATAAAGTGCTTGGAACTGTGGATGAGATAAAGAAATTGCATCCGAATCAGTTTGATAAGTAGAATAATTAGACTTCGTAGAACGCTTCATTAAGTTTGGGCAGCTTTTCCGCCTTCCGTTCCCGCTTTTTTTTTCCAAGCTTTCCCAATGCAAAAAAGAGCTCCACTCAAGTCGGGCTGCGGTTTCAGTTTAAAAGTAGAGTGGTTATAAAGTACAGCGTTTGCCATTCGGTAGAGATCTAAACTGTTGAGTTCCCTTCGGAATGATTAAAATTTATTTATCCAAAATCCCCCGAATCTTATTAGCATTCAAAATCAATTCTTCCAAATAATCAAAATTCTCTTTTTCCAAAGCTGATTTGAATTTTCTGAGCTGAGAAATATGTTCATTCAAAACATCCAAAACATTTTCCTTATTCTGGCGGAAGATTGGAACCCACATTTCCGGATGAGATTTCGCCAAACGAACCGTACTCGAGAAACCGGAACTTGCCAATTGAAAAATAGTATCTTCCTCCCGTTCTTTTTCCAAAACAGTATTGGCCAATGCGTATGAAGTGATATGCGAAATGTGAGAAATATAAGCGGTATGGACATCGTGCGCATCAGCATTCATATAAATCGGATGCATCTCCAGATTTTCGATGACTTGTTCTACTACTTCTAAAGCATTTTCGTCCGATTCTTCCTTGTTGCAAATCACAGCCGCCTTTCCCGTGAAACTTTCTTTCGTAGCGGCATTTGGACCAGAATTTTCTGTTCCCCACATCGGGTGAAAAGCTACAAAACGTTTTCTGTTGGGATGGTTTTTTATAGAATCTACAATGCCGGATTTCGTAGAACCAACATCCATCACAACTTGTTTTTCATCTATCAAATCCATCACAGCAGGCAAAATTTTTCTCGCCGAATCTACCGGAATCGCAATGATAATTAATTCAGCATTCTTGATTCCTGTTTCAAAATCTGCTTTTTGATCAATGATATTGAGTTCGAGTGCTTTGTTTAGATTTTCTTCATTTTGGTCAATTCCGAACACTTGAGTCGCAAATTTTTTTTCTTTCAATTTCAGTGCGATGGAACCTCCAATTAAACCTGTTCCAATAATTCCTATCTTCATTTTATATTTTTCTTTGATAATTTAAAACAAAAAACCCCGTCTTAAGGACGAGGTTTTGATATTTCTACATACGAATCCTAATCCTGTTTCAGGGTCTGAATTGCGTAATAATATGTTCTTTTTGTTGTTTTCACCAGACGAAGATAGAAATTAATTTCTTAAAATTCAAAAAAATTAGGGATTAGAAACAATTAAAGTTGAAGGAATGTCAGAAAGCCAAAGACTTTTTGTGTCAATCAAATTTTTCCAACTTTTACTGCTAATCAGCATCAAATCTTGTGATTCCAAGAAATTTTTCTCAATGGTTTTCTCGTTGTAAAGTGTGATGTGATTCGGCGCAATATGTTCAATATTTCTGATTAATTCACGGATTTCCGTATTCTTTCGAATTTGTCCTGCCGCATCCAAAATGATAACCTGGGAATCGTTATTATTAATTAATCGCTTGGCATATTCAACCAGATAAAAATCATTGAGCTCAAAAATAGGAATGAAAATCTTGTCTGCACTTTCAAAGTTTTTATCGACCATAATTCCAACCGGCGTATTGGTTTTATCCAAAATACTCAGTGTAAAATCATCAAAAGGAGATGTGTTGAAAATATAAGATTTGCCTTTTACGGTGTTTAATAATTTTTCCGGATTGATAATTTTAGTTGTGAAACCAAGAAGTTTTCCAAGTAAAGTTCCTTCGTAAATAGATTTTCCGAGCATTATCAAAAGCAAGTCATAATGACCTTTATTAGTAATGCTTATCAAATCATTTTCGATATCGGTTGAGGCTTTGAAAAGGGTTGTGATTTCCAGTTTCAGTTCCTGAGAAGTAGTGATGACATTGGAAAATAATTCTTTTTCATAATTCTCCGCATCAAAGGCGTGAAGTTCGTTAACAGGAGAAATATTCATCGCTG
>Ga0308157_10006179_pt1 | contig 14492 bp, 8 predicted proteins | sample PhyBR1_FD_201035 | JGI IMG/M metagenome (GOLD analysis project Ga0308157, IMG submission 201035) | Phyllosphere microbial communities from UC Gill Tract Community Farm, Albany, California, United States - DLSLB.R1 | ecosystem: Host-associated > Plants > Phyllosphere > Unclassified | place: USA...
GCCGAAAAGGCACTCGAGCGCGCATCGGGCGGCCATCTGCCGCTGCATGTGCTGATCGAGTCGCCGGCCGCGGTCTACCGCGCGTTCGAGATCGCCGCCCATCCGCGCGTGCAGAGCATCTCCTTCGGGCTGATGGACTTTGTCTCGGCGCATGGCGGCGCCATCCCGGCTTCGGCCATGAGCGTGCAGGGCCAGTTCGAGCACCCGCTGGTGGTGCGCGCCAAGCTGGAGATCGCCGCCGCCTGCCATGCCCACGGCAAGGTGCCATCGCATTGCGTGGTCACCGAATTCAAAGACCCTGACCGCATGCAGGCAGCCGCGTCGCGCGCTGCCCGCGAATTCGGCTATACACGGATGTGGAGCATTCATCCTGGTCAAATCCGTTCCATTCTGGCGGCCTTTGCGCCGGCCCAGTCGGAAATTGACCAGGCTGCGCAGATACTCCTGTCCGCATCCGACGTGCACTGGGCTCCCATCAGTGCCGACGGCGTGCTCCATGACCGCGCGAGCTACCGCTATTACTGGCAATTGCTGGAACGCGCGCAGCAAACGGGGCGCAACCTGCCTGCCAGCGTGCAGCCATGGTTTGCCGCCTCTTCCTCTACCTGACCTCTTTTTATGATCGCCGGAGCTCACATGAAATCCTTCATCGCCTCCTTCCTGCTGCTGGCCCCTGTACTGGCCCTGGCCGCAGGCACTGCTCCTACTTCCAAGGCCGCGGCCGCCAAGCCCGCGGCGACCGCCAAGAAGGCTGCGGCCAAGAAGCCCGCTCAGGCCAAGGCCAAGGGCAATGCCAAATCCAAGGCGCCGGCAGTTGCCGCAGCCGCTGCCGGCGCCGCCGGCGTGGCCACGGTGGCCCTGGCGCTGACGCCCGACGAGCTGGCCATTGCCGAGCGCGTGCATACCGGTCGCATCGCCTGTGAACTCGGCGCCCATGTCAACGTGAACAAGCACCAGCAGCATGCCGGCCACTTCCAGGTCGACGGCAAGGGCTTCAAGTACGAAATGGTGCCCGTGGCCACCTCCACCGGCACCGTGCGTCTGGAAGACAAGGCCGCTGGCGCGGTCTGGCTGCAGATCGCCAACAAGTCCATGCTCATGAACCAGAAGCTGGGCCAGCGCCTGGCCGACGAGTGCATGAGCCCCGAGCAGTTCCAGGTGGCGGAAGCCATCAAGAAGAACCCACCCCCAAGCGTGTTCGACCAGGCACCCAGCAACAAATAAGCTGGCACTGGCAGAGGCACCACGCCGCCCCACTTTAGAAAACCATTGGAGAGAGAACCATGTTGAAAGCCTATCGCGATCATGTGGCCGAGCGCGCCGCGCTTGGCATTCCACCGCTGCCGCTGGATGCCGCGCAGGTGGCGGAGCTGATCGAGCTGATCAAGAACCCGCCCGCGGGTGAAGACAGCTTCCTGCTGGACCTGCTGACCCACCGCGTGCCCCCGGGCGTGGACGACGCAGCCAAGGTCAAGGCCTCGTTCCTGGCAGCGGTCGCGCATGGCGACATCGCGGTGGGCATCATCTCCAAGTCCCTGGCCACCGAGCTGCTGGGCACCATGGTGGGCGGCTACAACGTGCATCCGCTGATCGAGCTGCTCGACGACGCCGAAGTGGCGGGCGTCGCGGCCGAAGCGCTGAAGAAGACGCTGTTGATGTTCGACTTCTTCAACGACGTCGAAGTCAAGGCCAAGGCCGGCAATGCCAAGGCCAAGGAAGTGATGCAGAGCTGGGCTGACGCCGAGTGGTTCACGACCCGCCCCGAAGTCGCGCAGAAGATCACCGTCACGGTGTTCAAGGTGCCCGGCGAAACCAATACCGACGACCTGTCGCCCGCGCCCGATGCCTGGAGCCGTCCCGACATTCCGCTGCACTACCTGGCGATGCTGAAGAACACGCGTCCCGACGCGGCCTTCAAGCCCGAGGAAGACGGCAAGCGCGGCCCCATGCAGTTCATCGAAGAACTCAAGTCCAAGGGCCATACGGTCGCCTACGTCGGTGACGTGGTCGGCACGGGTTCCTCGCGCAAGTCGGCCACCAACTCGGTGATCTGGGCCACGGGCCAGGACATCCCGTTCGTGCCGAACAAGCGCTTCGGCGGTGTGACGCTGGGCGGCAAGATTGCCCCCATCTTCTTCAACACCCAGGAAGATTCGGGCTCGCTGCCCATCGAAGTCGATGTTTCCAAGCTCGAAATGGGCGACGTGATCGACATCTTCCCCTACCAGGGCAAGATCGAGCGCGACGGCGAGACCGTGGTCGAATTCCAGCTCAAGAGCGATGTGCTGCTGGACGAAGTGCAGGCCGGCGGCCGTATCAACCTGATCATCGGCCGTTCGCTCACCGCCAAGGCGCGTGAGTCGCTGGGTCTGCCGGCTTCCACCGTGTTCCGTCTGCCCCAGGCGCCGGTCGCCACGCAGGCTGGTTTCACCGTCGCCCAGAAGATGGTCGGCCGTGCGGTCGGTCTGCCCGAAGGCCAGGGCGTGCGCCCCGGTACCTACTGCGAGCCGCGCATGACCACCGTGGGTTCGCAAGACACCACCGGCCCGATGACGCGCGACGAATTGAAGGACCTGGCCTGCCTGGGCTTCTCGGCCGACATGGTCATGCAGTCGTTCTGCCACACCGCCGCTTATCCCAAGTCGGTCGACGTCAAGACCCACCGCGAACTGCCGGCCTTCATCAGCAACCGCGGCGGCGTGTCCCTGCGCCCCGGTGACGGCGTGATCCACAGCTGGCTCAACCGCCTGCTGCTGCCCGACACCGTCGGCACCGGCGGCGACTCGCACACGCGTTTCCCCATCGGCATCTCCTTCCCTGCGGGTTCGGGCCTGGTCGCCTTTGGCGCCGCCACCGGCGTCATGCCGCTGGACATGCCTGAATCGGTGCTGGTGCGCTTCAAGGGCGAAATGCAGCCCGGCGTGACGCTGCGCGATCTGGTGCATGCCATTCCGCTGTACGCGATCAAGGCCGGTCTGCTGACCGTGGCCAAGGCCGGCAAGATCAACATCTTCTCGGGCCGCATCCTGGAAATCGAAGGCCTGCCTGACCTCAAGGTCGAGCAAGCGTTCGAGCTGTCCGACGCCTCGGCCGAGCGCTCGGCTGCGGGCTGCACCATCAAGCTCAACCCCGCGCCGGTCAAGGAATACCTGACCAGCAACGTGGTGCTGATGAAGAACATGATTGCCGAAGGCTATGCGGACCGCCGCACGCTGGAGCGCCGCATCGAGAAAGTGGAAGCCTGGCTGGCCGAACCCAACCTGCTCGAAGCCGACAAGGACGCTGAATACGCCGCCGTGATCGAAATCGATCTGGCCGAAATTCAAGAGCCCATCGTCTGCTGCCCGAACGACCCCGATGACGCCAAGTTCCTGTCCGAAGTGGCCGGCACCAAGATCGATGAGTCCTTCATCGGTTCGTGCATGACCAACATCGGCCACTTCCGCGCAGCCGCCAAGCTGCTGGGCGGCCAGCGCGACATCCCCGTCAAGATGTGGGTTGCGCCTCCGACCAAGATGGACGAGAGCGAGCTGATCAAGGAAGGCCACTATGCGGCGTTCGGTGCTTCCGGTGCGCGCACCGAAATGCCCGGCTGCTCGCTGTGCATGGGCAACCAGGCCCAGGTGCGCGAAGGTGCGACCGTGATCTCGACTTCGACCCGCAACTTCCCCAACCGTCTGGGCAAGAACACCAACGTCTACCTCGGTTCGGCCGAACTCGCGGCCATTGCCTCCAAGATCGGCTATCTGCCAAGCAAGCAGGAATACCTGCTGGCCATGGGCATCATCGATGCCGACAAGGACAGCGTCTACCGCTACCTGAACTTCGACCAGATCGCCGAGTACGCGGACGTCGCCAAGGCCGGTGCCACGGCGCCTGCCTGCTGAGCTTTCGGCAAGCCCCTGAAAAACCCGCTTCGGCGGGTTTTTTCATTGCAGCGCCGCGTTGTGGTGTGCTGCATACGAGTCATTCTCGGCATTCCCATGCAGCGCTTCTCGGGCTATTCGTCGGGCAATACGCTCAGCGACATGGCGATCTATGACCGCGTGGAAGTGCTCAAGGGCGCGACCGGGCTGCTGACCGGCAGCGGCGATCCGGGCGGCACGATCAATCTGATCCGCAAGAAGCCGACGCGAAAACTCCAGGGCCATGCGACGCTGGGTCTGGGATCGTGGGACAACTACCGCAGCGAATTCGATGTCAGCGGCCCGCTCAACGAAAGCGCCAGCGTGCGCGGCCGGGCGGTCGCCGCCTACCAGGACAAGCATTCGCACCTGGACCGCTATCAGCGCAAGACGTCGGTGTTCTACGGCGTAGTCGAGGCCGATCTGACGCCCAGTACCCTGCTGACCGTGGGCGCCGACTATCAGGACAACGACCCCAAGGGCTCGACCTGGTTCGGCACGCCGATCTACAACAGCAACGGCGATTTCAATCTAACCGGGCGTGCCTTCAATCCCGCAGCACGCTGGAGCAGCTGGCAGCAATACACGCGCACGGGCTTTGCGACGCTGGAGCATTTTTTCGCCAACGAGTGGGTGGCCAAGCTGCAGCTGAACCACCAGATCAATGGCTACGACCTGCGCATGGGCTCGCTGGGCAGCGGCTTTCCCAACCCCGTCACAGGTGCCGGCAGCAGCCTCTGGCAGGGCAGCTATGTGGGCAAGACCGTCAGCGATGCCGCCGATTTCTACGCCAGCGGCCCGTTCCAGCTGTTCGGGCGCAGGCACGAACTGGTGCTGGGCGGCAGCTTTTCCCACACCAAATGGACCAACGAAGGGCAGTGGGCGGGCGCGGCCAGCATCGCGGATTTCTACGGCTGGAGCGGCGACTACGCCCAGCCCAACTGGTCACGCACCGCGGGCAAGCCCGAGACCACGCGCGAGCAGGGCATCTATGCGGCGACGCGCCTCAATCTGCGTGACGATCTCAAGCTGCTCGCGGGCAGCCGCGTGGCGAACTACAAGAAGGAGCAACTGCAGAAGTCGGGCGTCGTCGTTCCCTACCTGGGCCTGATCTATGACGAGGACCCGCAGTGGTCGCTGTACGGCAGCTACACCAGCATCTTCAAGCCCCAGTCTTCCCAGGACGAACTGGGCCGCACGCTCGATCCGCTCGAAGGCAACAACGCCGAGATCGGCGCCAAGAGTGCATTCTTCGATGGGCGGCTCAATGCCAGCCTGGCCTATTTCCACCTGAACCAGGACAACTACGCGGTCAGCACACCTGGGCCAATGTGAGCCATCCTTCCGGCACCAAGCTGCGGCACACGGTCAAGAGCTTCTGGTTGCTCGATGCGTCGGCGCGCTACCAGTTCAGCAAGCAGCTGTCGGCCTCGATGGCCATCAACAACCTGCTCGACAAGAAGTACTACACCGTCTTCGACAGCAACTATTCCTGGGGAGAGCCGCGCAGCTTCAATGTGAGCCTGCGCTACGACTTCTAAGACCTTGCCCGGGTGTGCATGCAGGGATGCTGGGCAGATGCGCCCTAGACCCACAGCATTCGTCACATACGGAGAGCACAATGTCCTGTCAGCAATCAGGAGATCCTCGATGAAACACGCGTTTGCAAACACGCTGAAGAACTTCAAGACATCTTCCGGCGTGGCCGGCAAGTTCCATTCCCTGCCGGCATTGGCCAAGCAGTACCCGAGCGTGCAGCGCCTGCCGGTGTCGCTGCGCATCGTGCTTGAAGCCGTGCTGCGCCAGTGCGACGGCAAGAAGGTCACGCCCGAGCATGTGCGCCAGCTCGCGCAGTGGCAGCCCAAGGGCGCGCGCACCGAGGAGATTCCATTTGTCGTGGCGCGCGTGGTGCTGCAGGATTTCACCGGCGTGCCGCTGCTTGCCGACCTGGCCGCGATGCGCAGCACGGCCCAGCGCCTGGGCAAGAAGCCCGAGGCCATTGAGCCGCTGGTGCCCGTCGATCTGGTCGTCGACCACTCCATCATGGTCGACTATTTCGGCACCAAGAAGGCGCTTGATCTGAACATGCAGCTTGAGTTCAAGCGCAACCAGGAGCGCTACCAGTTCATGAAATGGGGCATGCAGGCCTTTGACACCTTCGGCGTCGTGCCGCCAGGCTTCGGCATCGTGCACCAGGTCAATCTCGAATACCTGGCGCGCGGCGTGCACCACACCGAGGGCGGCGTCTACTATCCCGACACGCTGGTTGGCACCGACAGCCACACGACCATGATCAACGGCATAGGCGTGGTCGGCTGGGGCGTGGGCGGCATCGAGGCCGAGGCGGCGATGCTGGGCCAGCCGGTCTATATCCTGATGCCCGATGTCGTCGGCTTCGAGCTCACAGGGCGGCTGCGCGAAGGCGTCACGGCCACCGATCTGGTGCTCACCATCACCGAGCGCCTGCGGCGCGAGAAAGTCGTGGGCCAGTTTGTCGAATTCTTTGGCGAAGGCACGCAAAGCCTGGCCGTGCCCGACCGCGCGACGATTGGCAACATGGCGCCCGAGTACGGCGCGACCATGGGTTTCTTTCCGGTCGACGACAAGACGCTCGACTATTTCCGCGGCACGGGCCGCAGCGCCGAAGAGATCGAGGCGTTTGAAGCCTACTTCCGCGCCCAGCAGCTGTTTGGCGTGCCGAACCGCGGCGATATCGACTATTCGCGCGTGGTGAGCCTGGACCTGGGCAGCGTCACGCCCAGCCTGGCCGGCCCCAAGCGCCCGCAGGACCGCATCGAGCTGGGCCAGGTGGCCTCGCAGTTCGCACACCTGTTCAGCGCGCCGGCCGCGCAGAACGGCTTCAACCAGCAGCGCGAGCTGCTGACGACCCGCCATCTGGTGCAGGGCAGCCCCGATGACGCCGGCATGCGCCAGTCGCGGCCCACGCCCGAAGGCGCGGAACGCCAGCTCGAGGAAATGCAGGCCAACAAGCCCGAGCCCGCGACCACCCACGCCACGGCCAAGGTGCCCACACCCGAGCGCCACGCGGCCAGCGATGGCGGCGTGTTCACCATCGGCCATGGCGATGTGCTGATCGCGGCCATCACCAGCTGCACCAACACGTCCAACCCCAGCGTGATGCTGGCGGCCGGGCTGCTGGCCAAGAAGGCCGTCGAGGCGGGCTTGCGCGTCAAGCCGCACATCAAGACCTCGCTGGCGCCGGGCTCGCGCCTGGTCACGCGCTACCTGACCGAAGCCGGGCTGCTGCCGTATCTGGAGAAGCTGGGCTTTGCGCTCGCGGGTTACGGCTGCACCACCTGCATCGGCAATGCCGGCGATCTGACCACCGAGATCAATGCCGCCATCCGCCAGAGCGATCTGGTCTGCGCCGCCGTGCTCTCGGGCAACCGCAACTTCGAGGCCCGCATCCACCCCAATCTCAAGGCCAATTTCCTGGCCAGCCCGCCGCTGGTCGTGGCCTATGCGATTGCCGGCACGGTGCTGACCGACCTGATGACCCAGCCCGTGGGCCAGGGCCACGACGGCCGCGACATCTTCCTGGGCGACATCTGGCCCAGCAGCGAGGAAGTCCAGGCGCTGATGCACCATGCGATGAATGGCGCGGCGTTCCAGGAAAACTACCAGAAGGTCAGCAGCGAGCCCGGCAAGCTCTGGGAAAAGATCCGCGGCGTCAGCGGCGCGACCTATACCTGGCCCGAAAGCACTTACATCGCCGAGCCACCGTTCTTCGCCAACTTCCAGCTGGAAATCGAGCAGCCCGTGACCACCGGTCTGCAGCCGCGCAATCCCTATTCCGTGCATGCGGCGCGCATCATCGCGCTGTTTGGCGACTCGATCACCACCGACCATATCTCGCCCGCCGGCTCCATCCACCCCAAGTCGCCCGCGGGCGAATGGCTGTGCGCCAATGGCGTGCAGCAGGCCGACTTCAACAGCTATGGCTCACGCCGCGGCAACCATGAGGTGATGATGCGCGGCACCTTTGCCAACGTGCGCATCAAGAACCTGATGCTGCCGCCGCTGGCCGATGGCGGGCGCGAGGAGGGCGGGCTCACGCTGTACCGCGACGCGGCCTGCAATGCGCAGAAGATGTCCATCTACGATGCCGCCATGCAGTACCAGGCCGAAGGCCGGGCCAGCGTGATCTTTGCGGGCGAGGAATACGGCACGGGCTCGAGCCGCGACTGGGCCGCCAAGGGCACGCAGCTGCTGGGCATCAAGGCGGTGATCGCGCGCAGCTTCGAGCGCATCCATCGCAACAACCTGGTGGGCATGGGCGTGCTGCCGCTGCAGCTGCGCGGCGACGACAGCTGGACCAGCCTGGGCCTCAAGGGCGATGAGTTCATCGAAGTCATTCCCGACCCGCTGCTCACGCCGCAGAGCGATGCCGAGCTGTGCATCACGCGTGCCGACGGCAGCCAGCTGCGGCGCACGCTGACGCTGCGCATCGACACCCCGATCGAGGCCGACTACTACCGGCATGGCGGCATCCTGCCGTTTGTGCTGCGCCAGCTGCTGTCAGCCTAGCACGGTGGCCTCTGTCTCAGGCGTTGATGTCGCCCAGGCAGAGGTACTTCAGTTCCAGGTAGTCATCGATGCCGTGGTGCGAGCCTTCGCGCCCCAGGCCCGACTGTTTCACGCCGCCAAACGGCACATGCTCGGAGGCAATCACGCCGGCATTGATGCCGACCATGCCATATTCCAGGGCCTCGCCGACGCGGAAGATACGCCCCACGTCGCGGCTGTAGAAGTAGCTTGCCAGACCGAACTCGGTGTTGTTGGCGGCATCGATCGCCTGCTGTTCTGTCGTGAAACGGAACACGGGCGCGAACGGGCCAAAGGTCTCTTCGCGCGCGCACAACATGTCGCCCGTGGCGTCGGCCACCACCGTGGGCTGGAAGAACTGGCCTTCGAGCTTCGCGCCGCCCGCGACCACGCGCCCGCCCTTGGCCAGCGCGTCGTCCAGATGGCGCTGCACCTTGTGCACCGCGGCCGGCTCGATCAGCGGGCCCTGCACCACGCCGGCGTCGAAACCGTTGCCCACCTTCAGGGCCTGGACCTTGGCCGCGAACTTCTGCACGAATTCCTCGTAGACGCCGTCCTGCACGTAGAGCCGGTTGGCGCAGACGCAGGTCTGGCCGGCGTTGCGGTACTTGCTGGCCATCGCGCCTTCCACGGCCGAGTCGATGTCGGCGTCGTCGAAGACGATGAACGGCGCATTGCCGCCCAGCTCCAGGCCCAGCTTCTTGATCGAGGGCGCGCTTTGCGCCATCAGGATGCGGCCGACTTCGGTCGAGCCGGTGAAGCTCAGGTGGCGCACGATGTCGCTGGCACAGAACAGCTTGCCGACGGCAATGCTGCTGGCGCTGTCGGCCGTGATCACGTTCAGCACGCCGGCGGGAATGCCGGCGCGCACTGCGAGTTCGGCCGCGGCCAGGGCCGTGAGCGGCGTGAGCTCGGCGGGCTTGATCACCACCGGGCAGCCGGCCGCGAGTGCCGGCGCCACCTTGCGTGTGATCATGGCCAGCGGGAAGTTCCACGGCGTGATCGCCGCGCACACGCCAATGGGCTGCTTGAGCACCAGCAGGCGCCGCGTCGTGTCGAACTGCGGCAGCGTCTCGCCGTTGACGCGTTTGGCTTCCTCGGCAAACCATTCGACGAAGCTGGCGCCATAGGCCACTTCGCCCTGGGCTTCGGCATAGGGCTTGCCCTGTTCGGCGGTCATGATGCGCGCGATGTCGTCGCTGTGCGCCATCAGCAGCTGGTACCACCTGAGCAAAATCGCATGGCGCTGCTTGGCGGTCTTGGCACGCCAAGCGGGCCAGGCGGCGTTCGCGGCGTTGACGGCCCGCTCGGCTTCGGCCGCGCCCAGATTCGGCACATCCGCCAGCTTGCGGCCCGTGGCCGGGTCGTTGACGTCGAAACGCGCGCTGCCCTGGACCCACTGTCCGTTGATCAACGCGTCGGTCTTGAGCAGGCTGGGGTCATTGAGCAAGGCCAGGGGGGAGGTCTTCATGTCCATGGAATCGCTCCTCAGGCGGCAACCGCTGCGTCCACCGCGGCAAACATGGCTTCCGCCAGCGTTTCCAGCGCGGCGTCGAATTGCGCGTCAGGAATGGTCAGCGGATAGAGGAAGCGGATCACATTGCCGTACTGGCCGCAGCTCAGCAGCAGCAGGCCGCGCTGCAGCGCTTGTTTCTGGATGCGTGCCACCAGCGCGCTGTCGGGCGCCTGGGTGGCGGGAGCTACACACTCCATGGCCACCATCGAGCCCAGGCCACGCACCTCGGCAATCGCGGGAATGCGTTCACGCAGACCGCCGAGAAACTCCTGCAGGCGCGCGCCCAGCGCCACCGAGCGCGCCAGCAACTGCTCCTGCTCGATCACATCGAGCACCGCATGCGCCGATGCCACGGCCAGCGGATTGCCCGCATAGGTGCCGCCCAGGCCGCCGGGGTTGGCCGCGTCCATCACTTCGGCGCGGCCGCAGACCGCCGACAGCGGCATGCCGCCGGCCAGGCTCTTGGCCATGGTCATGATGTCGGGGCGAACCGCGTAGTGCTGCATCGCGAACAGCTTGCCGGTGCGGCCGAAGCCGGTCTGCACTTCATCGGCGATCAGCAGGATGCCATGCTGGTCGCAGACCTTGCGCAGTCCGGCCAGCAGGTCGGCATCGGCCACATTGAAGCCGCCTTCGCCCTGCACCGGCTCGATGATGATGGCGGCCACGCGCGCCGGATCGATGTCGCACTTGAACAGGTGCTCGAGCGCATTCATGCTGTCCTGCACGCTCACGCCGCGCAGCGGCGCGGGGAAGGGCAGGTGGTAGACCTCGCCCGGGAAGGGTCCGAAGCCGGCCTTGTACGGCTGGACCTTGCCGGTCAGCGCCAGGCCCATCATGGTGCGGCCATGGAAGCCGCCACCAAAGGCGATGACGCCGGGGCGGCCGGTGCTGACGCGCGCGATCTTGATGGCGTTTTCCACCGCTTCGGCGCCGGTCGTGAAGAAGGCCGTCTTCTTGGCACCGTCGATCGGCACCAGCGCATTGATGCGCTCGGCCAGTGACACCGCGCTTTCATACGGCACGATCTGGAAGGCGGTGTGCGTGAAGCGCTCCAGCTGCGCCTGGATGGCGGCAACGATCTTCGGGTGGCGGTGGCCGGTGTTGAGCACGGCGATGCCCGCGGCGAAGTCGGTGTACTGGTTGCCTTCCACGTCCCAGATGGTCGCGTTCTCGGCGCGGTCCGCATAGAAGTTGCACATGACGCCCACGCCGCGCGCAGTGGCATCGAGGCGGCGCTGATTGATCTGCTGGTTGTTCATGGAAGTACTCGTTGATGGGTGGTTGATGCAGCCATTACATAGCGAATCGGACCTATAATCCAGCGCCACTTTGACCCAAATGGATGGTGCCAATTGAAATCCCTCAGCGGTGATCTGCTTGCCCCCCGCCTGGCGCAATTGCGCCGCGAGAAGCCGGCGATGGCGGTCAACCGGCTGCTCTATGAATGCCTGCGCGATGCCATTCATGACGCCAGCCTGCCGGCCGCAACGCGCCTGCCGCCCACGCGTGACCTGGCGCTTGACGCGGGCATTTCGCGCAACACCGTCATGCATGCCTACGAGCAGCTCGTGGCCGAGGGCTACGCCAGGGGGCTGACGGGCAGCGGCACCTATGTCGCCGAGCGCATCCCCGATCTGGCGCCGGTCAGGCCGAGCCAACCGAGCCTGGCCGCGCCCGGCCAGGCCGTCTCCGGCCGCCTCTCCGAGCGCGGGCGCAAGGTGGTGATGAATGCCCAGGCCCAGGCCACGCAGTGGGGCGCGTTTCTGCCCGGCCTGCCCGATGTGACCCAGGTGCCGCATGCCAAGCTGGCGCGCATCACCGCGCGCCTGAGCCGGGAGCTGCCCCCGTCGACGCTCAGCTACGCCACCAACGGCGGCTATCCCAAGCTGCACCAGAGCCTCGCGGTCTATCTGCGCCAGGCACGCTCCGTGATCTGCGAGCCCGGCCAGATCGTCGTGACGGAAGGCGTGCACCAGGCCATCGACCTGATCACGCGCGTGCTCGGCGATGCCGGCGACCATGCCTGGGTCGAGGAGCCGGGCTACTGGGGTACACGCAGCATCCTGGCGATCAACGGCATCCGGCTCAAGCCCATGCCCGTGGATGCCGAGGGCATGCGCTTTCCCGTCAGTTCCAGCGCCAAGCCGCCGCGCTTTGCGTTTGTCACGCCCTCGCACCAATACCCGCTGGGCCCGGTGATGAGTCTGTCGCGCCGGCTCGATCTGCTGAACTTCGCCGCGCGCCACGGCACCTGGGTGGTCGAGGACGACTACGACAGCGAATTCCGCTTCTCGGGCCATCCGGTGGCCTCGTTGCAGGGCCTGCAGCCGGGCGCGCCGGTGATCTATGTCGGCACCTTCAGCAAGACGCTCTATCCGGGCCTGCGCATTGCCTACATGGTCGTGCCACCCGCATTTGCCACGGCCTTTCGCACCGCGCAATCGGAGCTCTATCGCGGTGGCCATATGCTGCAGCAGGCGACGATCGCCGAGTTCATGGACAGCGGCCAGTATGCGGCCCATATCCGGCGCATGCGCCTGATCTATGCGGCGCGGCGCAGCTATCTGATCGGCCTGGTCGAGCAGTCGTTGGGGCCGGGCTGGTTGCACCCCTACGACAGCAATGCCGGCCTGCACCTGGTGCTGGCGCTGCCGCCCGGCACCGACGACGTGGCGATTGCCGCCGCCGCCGCGGCCGAAGGCGTGATAGCGCGTCCGCTGTCCGTCTACTATCTGGGCCGCAAATCCAGCCCCGGCCTGATGCTGGCGTTTGCCAGCATTCCGCAGGAGGAAATGCTCGCGCCCTGGCGCATCGTCGCGCGCTGCATTCGCCAGGCGGTGGCGCTGACCCGCTGACGGCGCCCCATGCGTCTGACACCTGGACCCGGTCGGTGCCACGGCTTTTTCCCCGGGCAATCGAAAATCCCCGTTGGCGCCTGCGGTTGCGTGCCTGCGGTTGCGTGCCCGCCCATGGCACGCGCACGCATGTGCAGCGCATCGGCCGTGGCGGGCCGCAAAGGATGACCTGGATCAAGAAAGCCTCGGATAGGGCTGCGATCCGCCGATCTGCTGCTGTTGCCCGCAGCGCTTGCGGCGCATAGTAATGGACAGGGGACGGCACGCTGCAAAGCCTTGCCGCCGCCGTTGTCCTTGAGGCCTTATGTTAGATCACCCCACGTCACAGCGCGGCAAAGCAGCGCGCAAGATCATTCCCATTGCCGCAGCCACCGAGCAGCCGCTTTTCGAAGCCCGCAGGAAGATCCAGCCGCGGTCCATCAGCGGCGTGTTCGCGCGCTGGCGCTGGGCCATGGTCTGGCTCACGCAGCTGTTCTTCTACGGCATTCCCTGGCTGCAGATCAACGCGCGCCAGGCGCTGCTGTTCGATCTGGAGCAGCGGCGCTTCTATATCTTCGGCTGGCTGCTGTACCCGCAGGATTTCATCTACCTCACCACGCTGCTGATCATCTCGGCGCTGGCGCTGTTCCTGTTCACTGCGGTGGCCGGGCGGCTGTGGTGCGGCTTCAGCTGCCCGCAATCGGTCTATACCGAGATCTTCATGTGGATAGAGCGACGCACCGAAGGCGATCGCAGCGCGCGCCTGCGCCTGGACGGCAGCCGCTGGACGCTGGAGAAGCTGCTCAAGCGCGCAGCCAAGCATCTGCTGTGGCTGCTGATCGCGCTGTGGACCGGCTTCACCTTCGTCGGCTACTTCGTGCCCATTCGCTCGCTGGCCGTCGATGTGGTGGCACTGCAGGGCGCGTGGCAGATCTTCTGGGTGCTGTTCTATGCGCTGGCCACCTACGGCAACGCCGGCTTTCTGCGCGAGCAGGTCTGCACCCACATGTGCCCCTACGCACGCTTCCAGAGCGCGATGTTCGACAAGGACACGCTGCTGGTCACCTACGACAGCGCGCGCGGCGAAAGCCGCGGCCCGCGCCCCAAGGACATAGCCTACAAGGCCCGGGGCCTGGGCGATTGCATCGACTGCAAGCTGTGCGTGCAGGTCTGCCCGGTGGGTATCGACATCCGCGACGGCCTGCAATACCAGTGCATCAACTGCGGCCTGTGCATCGACGCCTGCAATTCGGTGATGGACAAGATGCATTACCCGCGCGGCTTGATTCGCCTGTCCACCGAGAACGCGCTGGCCCGCGGCTGGCGCGGCCTGCAGCTGGTGCGCCGCATGCTGCGCCCGCGCGTGCTCATCTATGGCGCGGTGCTGCTGGGCCTCACGGCGGCAATGGTGGCAAGCCTCTATGTGCGCGTGCCGCTCAAGGTCGATGTGGTGCGTGACCGCGGCACGCTGTCGCGCATTGTCGCCGGTGGCCAGATCGAGAACATCTACCGCGTGCAGCTGGGCAATGCCACCGAGGGTCCGCAGCGCTACCAGCTCGCAGCATCGGGCATCGAAGGCCTGCGCGTGGCCTCGGAAACCGAAGTCGCAGTGGACGCCGCAGCCGACCGCTGGATTGTCGTGCGCCTGCAGGCGCCGTATGGCGCGGC
>Ga0308157_10006182_pt1 | contig 14491 bp, 15 predicted proteins | sample PhyBR1_FD_201035 | JGI IMG/M metagenome (GOLD analysis project Ga0308157, IMG submission 201035) | Phyllosphere microbial communities from UC Gill Tract Community Farm, Albany, California, United States - DLSLB.R1 | ecosystem: Host-associated > Plants > Phyllosphere > Unclassified | place: USA...
ACGGCCTCCCGGAGAGCAGTGGGCGGGTCGGGGAGCGTCGCGTCGGTCGACGCCTCGAGGGCCCGCAGCGCCTGCGCGTACTCCGCGAGGGCGTCAGCGGCGGGCGGGCGCAGGTCCGGGCCGAGCGCGGGGTCTCGCACGTCGCGGGTCTCGGTCTCGGTGAGCAGCTCGGTGAGGTGGTCGACGAGCGTCGCGTGGTTCTCGAGCATCTTCGACCGCCGGGCCTGGGCGACGGACCACGCGCTGTAGCGGCGCGCGTGCCAGTTGCCGCGGCTCGCCTCGGCGGCGTAGGCGACGGCGGCGCGGGCCTTCTCGAGCACGGGACCGACCGCGTACCGACGCTCGTCCCACTCGTGCGGGGTCGGCGGCCGGTCGCCGCGCAGCCCGTCGGCGAGGGCGTCGAGCTGGTCGGCGAGGGTGTCACGCAGCCCGTCGAGCGCGTTGTCGGAGGGGGTGAGGGGCAGCGGCGGGAACGCGAGGTTGACGGCGAGCCCGACGAGAGCGCCCGCCGTCACCAGGCCCGCGTACGCCCCGACGAAGGCCTCCGGGTTCGCGCTGCCGATGACCAGGACGAACAGCGCCGTAGTGGTGACGTACGCGCCCATCTCGCCGAAGAGCCTCCACCCTGCGGCGACGGTGGCGATCCCGACGACGAGGGCGATCGACGGTGCCGCGGGCGGCAGGAAGGCGTCGGCGAGCCGCGCGACGAGGACGCCCAGGAGGATGGCGGCCACGGTCTGACCGGTCTCGCGGACGGAGCGTGCCACGGTCGTCGAGGTCGCGATGACCGCGCCGAGCGGGGCGTAGTACGGGTACTCCGAGAGCGGTGCCGGGGCGAGCACGCCGACGTACCAGGCGATCGCCGCAGCCACCGACGCCTTGAGTGCCATCGACCACCGGGGGTGCAACGTCCAGAGCCGCAGCGCACGCCCGGTGAAGACGCCGGTCCGGCTCGCCTTGAGGCGGGCGGTCAGGTCGTCGGAGGCGTGGGGGAGCGGGAGGTCGGGGGGCACGCGGCCACGATACGAACCTCTCACCGTGCCTGCCCGTCGAGCACTGGGGATACGAGGCGGTGCCCGGGACCTACCCTGGAGGGATGACCGTCCCGAGCCCCGAGCACACCGCTGACGCTGCCGGGTCGGACGACGCTGCTCGCCCGGACGACGTCGCCCCGCTGGAGGACGTGGTCCAGATCCGCCGGAGCATGCCCCAGGCGAGCGTCGAGCGGCTGCCCGGGTACCTGCGGGTCCTCACCGAGCTGTCCTCCCACGGCGTGACGAGCGCGTCGTCGCAGCAGCTGGCCGAGCTGGCCGGCGTCGGGCCCGCGCAGCTGCGCAAGGACCTGAGCCACCTGGGCTCGCACGGTCGCCGCGGTGTCGGGTACGACGTCGACACGCTGCGCGAGCGGGTCCAGACGGCGCTCGGGCTCGTCGTCGAGCTGCCGGTGGCGATCGTCGGGGCCGGCAACCTCGGTCACGCCCTCGCCAACTACTCGGGCTTCGGTGCGCGTGGCTTCACGGTCGTGGCGCTGCTCGACGCCAGCCCTGCGCTCGTCGGGACCGAGGTGGCGGGCGTGGTGGTCGAGGACGTCGCGCGCCTCGCGGAGGTCCTGCGCGACCTCGAGGTGGCCATCGTGGTCATCGCGACCCCCGGGGACCAGGCGCAGCGGGTGTGCGACGTGGTGGTCGGTGCGGGTGTCCGCGAGATCCTCAACTTCGCCCCGCGCGCGCTGCACGTGCCGGAGGGGGTCGAGCTGCGGTCGGTCGACCTCGGCAGCGAGCTGCAGATCCTCGCCTTCCACTCGCGCGAGCGGTCCGGACGCCCGCAGGGGTAGCTGCGTGGTGCTCGGGTCCGCGCACGCCGAAGGCCCGTCTGCATCGTGCAGACGGGCCTTCGGTGCGCCCAGGACCGGACGCCGGGGGACGCTCGGTACGGGGCGGCGGCAGCCGGTCGCGCGGGGCGCGCGGCTACCGAGCGGATCAGGCCTTGATGGCCGAGATGTCGAGCGAGATCTTGACCTTGTCGCTGACGAGCACGCCGCCGGCCTCGAGGGCGACGTTCCAGGTCAGACCGAACTCCTTGCGGGAGATCTCGGTCTTGGCCTCGAAGCCCGCGCGGGGGTTGCCGTAGGCGTCCACGGCTGCGCCGTCGAACTCGGTCTCGAGCTCGACCGACCGGGTCACGCCGTTGATGGTGAGGTCACCCGTGACGGTGAAGTCGTCGCCGTCGGAGGAGACCGAGGTCGAGGTGAAGGTCCAGGTGGGGTTCTTCTCGGCGTCCCAGAAGTCCGGGCCGGTGAGGTGCGCGTCGCGGTCGGGGGAGCCGGTGCTCACGGCGGTCGCGTCGAGCTCGGCGACGACGGAGGAGCTCTCGACGTCCTCGCCGATGGTGATCACGGCGGAGTTGAGGCCCAGGGTGCCGCGGACCTTGGAGATGCCGGCGTGGCGGACCACGAACGCTGCGGTGCTGTGGCTGGGGTCGGCGTTGTACGTGCCGGCGACGAGGCCGTTGGGGAGTGCAGTCATGATGGGAGCTCCTTGGCAGTTCTGTGCCTGGGCGGGCGGGGCCCGACCCAGACGGGCGAGTGGACGGCGGGAGGTTCTCTCTCACCTTCAATACTTGAATCTTCTACTAAGTCGAGCGGGAGCGCAAGCCCCTCTCTCGACCGATCTTTCCCCTGCTGTCCCGACAGCGCGCGCCGGGACGGATAAGGTCCTGGTGACGGCCGCGCGACCGACGCCGGTGCCCGCCACCAGCGCGGAGACCCACGAGAGACGTGAGAGATGAGCAGCGACACCGCACCGACGCCCTGGCTCGACGAGGAGCAGCAGAGCAGCTGGAGGTCCTTCCTCGAGGGCAGCTCCCGGCTGACCGAGGCGCTCAACCGCGACCTCGACGCCGAGTCCGACCTCTCGCTCCACGAGTACGAGGTCCTCGTGAGGCTCTCCGAGAGCGAGCAGCGGACCCTGAGGATGTCGGCCCTCGCCGACAGCCTCGCGCACTCGCGCAGCCGCGTCACCCACACCGTGCGGCGCCTCGAGGACCGCGGCCTCGTGCGACGGCAGGCCTGCGTCGTCGACGGCCGGGGTGTCGACTGCCTGCTGACGGACGCCGGGATGCAGACCCTCGCCGAGGCTGCGCCGCACCACGTGCGTTCCGTCCGGCGGCACATGGTCGACGTCCTCACCCCGGAGCAGCTGCGCACCCTCGGGCAGGCCATGGCCCTCGTCGCCGACGCCTGCCGGGACTCCGACGGCAGCTGACCCGAGCGCCCCGTGCCCCCGCGGCTCAAGGGCCGTGGCCCCGGTGCCCCGGGGCGCGAGAAGTTTGGGAGGATGGACCCATGGCCACCACCACAGTGCACCTCATGCGACACGGCGAAGTCTTCAACCCGGACAAGATCCTCTACGGACGGATCCCGGGCTACCACCTCTCCGAGCTGGGGCACCAGATGGCCCAGCGGGTCGCCGACCACTTCTCCGCAGGTGACTTCGACATCACCGTGGTCACCGCGTCGCCGCTCCAGCGGGCGCAGGAGACCGCGACCCCCATCGCCGCCGGCCTCGGGCTCGAGCTCGGGACCGACGAGCGCCTCATCGAGGCGGGCAACTACTTCGAGGGCAAGACCTTCGGCGTCGGCGACGGCTCGCTGCGCCACCCCGAGCACTGGCCGCACCTCATCAACCCCTTCCGCCCGTCGTGGGGCGAGGCCTACAAGGAGCAGGTGCAGCGCATGCACGCCGCGGTCGAGACCGCGCGCCAGCAGGCCGAGGGGCACGAGGCCGTGCTCGTCAGCCACCAGCTGCCCATCTGGATCGCCCGCCAGGCCTTCGAGAACAAGCGCCTCTGGCACGACCCCCGCAAGCGCCAGTGCTCGCTCGCCTCGGTGACCTCGCTGCGCTTCGACGGCGACCGCCTCGTGGGCCTGCACTACACCGAGCCGGCAGGCGACCTCCTCCCCGGCGCGTCAGGCGTGTCGGGCGCCTGAAGCACGTGATCGTCCGAGCAGCCGGTCGTCGACCTCAGACTCATGTCACACCGTCGACGGCCGGCTTCTCAGACATCTCTCAGTGACATCGGGGATAGTGGGCGCGTGCACCCTGCTCTCTCCCGCCCTCGTCCGACGTCCCCGTCCACAGAGCCCGGCCGGCGCAGACGCCGCAGCCTCACGACCGCGTCCCTCGTCGCAGCAGCAGCCCTCGTGCTCTCCGGGTGCGCCTCGGACTCGGGCAACACGAACCCGGACGACGTCCAGGGACAGGGCTACCAGTCGGGCGACGGCAGCCTGCGGACCTGGTCCCTCGACGAGCGCGGCGACGTCGTCGACCTGGTCGGCGTCGACTTCGAGGGCAACGACGTCTCCTCGGACCCGGGCGACGGCGAGGTCGTCGTGCTCAACACCTGGTACGCAGCCTGCCCGCCCTGCCGCGCCGAGGCACCTGACCTGCTCACCGTCGCGACCGACCGCGCCGACGACGGCGTGAGGTTCATCGGCATCAACGGCGTCGACGACGCCGGCGCCGCGCTGGCCTTCGAGCGCGAGCACGACATCACCTGGCCCTCGATCGCCGACACCGACGGCTCGGTCGTGGCCTCGCTGCAGAAGGTCGTCCCCGTGCGTGCGGTCCCCACCACGGTGGTGCTCGACCGCCAGGGGCGCGTCGCCGCACGAGTCCTCGGTCAGGTCGACGCGACCACGCTCGACGGGTTGATCGAGGACGCCCTCGCCGAGCCGGCAGGGGCCTGATCAGCGCCGTGCAGACCATCCTCGGTGCAGGGGCCACCCTGCAGGCCCAGGCCGCCACGAGCATCGGCGAGACCTTCGCGACCACGGCCTTCAGCGGTGCCATGGCGCTCGCGATCCCGGTCGCGCTGCTCGCAGGCTTCATCTCCTTCGCCTCGCCCTGCGTGCTGCCCCTCGTCCCCGGGTACCTCGGGTTCGTCAGCGGGCTCTCCGCCTCGAGCGTCTCCGACCCCGGCGCGCCCGGCCAGAAGACCGCGGGGCGCGGCAGGCTGCTGCTCGGCGTGAGCCTCTTCGTGCTCGGCTTCACCGTCGTCTACGTCGCGATCGGCATCGTCAGCGGCACGGTGGGCTCGTTCCTCGTGCGCTGGGAGGACGTCATCACCCGGGTCCTCGGCGTCGTCGTGATCGTCATGGGCCTCGCCTTCATCGGGGCCGTCCCGTTCCTCCAGCGCGAGCGCCGCATCCACGTGAGCCCCCGGGCGAGCCTCTGGGGAGCGCCGCTGCTCGGCTTCGCCTTCGGCCTCGGCTGGGCCCCCTGCATGGGCCCCACCCTCGTGGCGATCAACGCGCTCGCCTTCCAGGAGGGCTCCGCGCTGCGCGGTGGCGTCCTGGCGGTCGCGTACTGCATCGGCCTCGGCCTGCCGTTCCTGCTGCTCGCGCTCGGCCTGCAGTCCAGCAAGCGGGGGGTCGCGTTCCTGCGCAAGCACCGCCTCGCCGTCATGAGGATCGGCGGGGCGCTCCTCGTGCTCGTCGGCCTCGCCCTCGTCACCGGCCTGTGGGGCGAGCTCACGAGGTCCATGCAGGGCCTCATCAGCGGGACGGAGACTCTGGTCTGATGACCGACGACACCAGCGGCACCACCGCACGCGGCTCGTACCGCCCCGAGGGGATCGCCGACGAGTTCAGCGGCTCTGCGGACACCGGCACGTCGACCGGGCCCACCGCACCCCAGCTCGGCGTGGTCGGCATGCTGCGCTTCGCGTGGCGCCAGCTCACCTCGATGCGCGTCGCGCTGTTCCTGCTCATGCTGCTCGCGGTCGCCGCCGTCCCCGGCTCGGTGTTCCCGCAGAACCGGCAGGACCCGGGTGCCGTCGCGCAGTACATGATCGACAACCCCACGCTCGGCGAGTGGTTGAACCGCCTCGGGTTCTTCGACGTCTACGCCTCGGTGTGGTTCTCGGCCATCTACATCCTGCTGTTCGCCTCGCTGGTCGGCTGCATCCTGCCGCGCACCAAGGCCCACCTGCGCGCGCTGCGCACGGCCCCGCCCCGCACGCCCCGGCGCTTCGCCCGGTTCCCGGCGCGTGGGCGGTACCTCGCGCCGGCCGACCTGGTCACCCCGGAGGACGTGAGCACGGCGGCGGTCAAGCACCTGCGCCGTCGCTACCTCGGGCTGCCGGCCTTCCGCGTCGTCACGTCCACGGAGAAGAGCGGTGCGCTCACGGTGAGCGCGGAGCGCGGCTACCTGCGCGAGACCGGCAACCTCGTGTTCCACATCAGCCTGCTCGGGATCCTCATCTCCTTCGGGGCCGGGCAGATGCTCGAGTACCGCGGGCAGGCGATCGTCGTCGAGGGCCGCGGCTTCGCCAACTCCGTCGTCGACTACGACACCTTCGAGTCGGGTGCGCTCTTCGACGAGAACAGCCTCGTGCCGTTCTCCATGACGCTCGACTCCTTCCACTCGCAGTTCCGGATCACCGACGCCAAGGCCCAGGACTTCACGGCCTTCGTCACGGTCCGCGAGACCGACGGCGCCTCCCGCGAGGAGCAGATCAAGGTCAACCACCCGCTCAGCCAGTCCGGCGCCAAGATCTACCTGCAGGGCAACGGCTTCGCGCCGAGCGTCACCGTGCGCGACGCCGCCGGGGAGGTCGCCTTCGCGGGGGCGGTGCCGTTCCTCCCGCAGGACGACGTCTACACCTCGCAGGGCGTCATCAAGGTCCCCGACGTCTCGACGGGGGAGCAGGTCGGTCTGGTCGGCTACCTGCTGCCGACCGCAGAGGTCACCGACGACGGCGCCCGCTCGATCTTCCCCGACCCGATCAACCCGATGCTCGTGCTCACCGTGTTCCACGGCGACCTCGGCCTCGACGACGGCATCCCGCAGAACGTCTACCGCCTCGACACCGACGACATGACCCAGTCCCTCGAGGACGACGGCACCGCGGTGACCCTCCTCGTCGGCCAGGGCGACACCGTCGACCTCCCCGACGGTCTCGGCACCATCGAGTTCGACGCCCTGCCGCGGTTCGTCGCCCTCGACCTCCGTCACGACCCGACCCTGCTCTGGCTGCTCGTCTCCTCCCTGGGGGCGCTCCTCGGGGTCTCGGTCTCGCTGTTCACACCGCGACGACGGGTCTGGGTCCGCGCGACCCAGGACGAGGCCCCGGACCCCGACGGCAGCGGCCGGACCGTGCGTCGTACAGTGGTCGAGGTGGCAGGGCTCGCCCGCGGTGACGACACCGGTCTCCAGGGCGAGGTCGACGCACTCCTGCGGGCGCTGCCGGCGATCCCGGAGGAGCTCACCCGACCGGACGACGACACCGCGGACGACGACACCGCAGACGACGCCTCAGGCGGCACCGCGGACGGTGCGTCGGCACCAGACTCACCCAGCACCCCTGACAGCAGCACAGGAAAGGCCGACCGATGAACCTCTCAGAGATCAGCGATCTCTTCACGTGGGGTACCGCGACCGCGTACACCATCGCGATGATCGCCTTCGCGATCGACCTGTCGCAGGTCACCGACGCGATGGTCCAGCGCAAGACGGTCCGGGCGCAGGCTCCTGTCCTGGCTGTCGGAGACCCGGAGCGCTATGGCGCGTCGTCGGACACGGCGGTCTCCGAGGTCGTCGAGCGGCGCCGCGGCAGCAAGGCGCTCGGCATCGCGATGTCGGTCACCACCATCGGGTTCCTCCTCCACGCCGCGGCCTTCACCACCCGCTGGGTGGCCGCCGGCCGGGTGCCGTGGGCCAACATGTACGAGTTCTGGCTGAGCGGCACCTTCGTGGCCGTCGGCCTGTTCCTCGTGCTCCAGCTCAAGCGCGACGTGCGGTTCCTCGGGATCATCGTCACCTTCCTCAGCGCGGTGTTCCTCGTCGTGGGCCTCAACTCGTTCCACGTGATCGCCGACGACGTCCAGCCGGCGCTGCAGAACTACTGGCTGGTCATCCACGTCGGGGTCGCCGTCCTGGCGACCGGCGTCTTCACGGTCTCCTTCGCGACGAGCGTCCTGCAGCTGCTGCGCGACTCGCGCGACAACGGCTCGACGCTCCTGCGCGGCGAGGGCACCGTGGTGCGCGGCAAGAACGTCGCGGCCTGGCGCATCATGAGCTGGCGGTTCCTCGACGGCATCCCGACGCCCTCGGCGCTCGAGGCCCTGAGCTTCCGGCTCAACGCCGTCGGCTTCGTGCTGTGGACCTTCACCATCATCGGTGGCGCCATCTGGGCCGAGGACGCCTGGGGCCGTGCCTGGGGCTGGGACCCCAAGGAGGTCTGGAGCTTCATCATCTGGGTCGTCTACGCCGCCTACCTGCACGCCCGCACCACGCGCGGCTGGTCCGGCCGCCGCGCCGCGTACTTCGTGATCGTCGGCTACGCCTGCGTCCTGTTCAACTTCACCGGCGTGAACCTGCTCTTCAACGGCAAGCACTCCTACTCGGGCATCTGACCACCGGCCCGGACGACCACGAAGGCCCCCGCACCGAGGTGCGGGGGCCTTCGTGGTTCTCGTGCGGGATGCGCGGTCAGCCGACCTGCTGCGCCGGGCTGACCGTGGCGTGCGTCCGTCAGACGGACGGGCCCTTGGGCGGCGTCCCGCCCCCGTCGACGTCGTCCGTGCTGTCGCCGCGCGGGTCGCCCGGCAGGAGGTCGTCGGCCGAGTCGTCGCGCGGGTCGTCGGCGAGCAGGTCGCCGTGGTCCGTGCCCGGGGCGTCTGCAGCGCCGTCAGCACCTGCGCCGACAGCTCCGTCAGCACCGGAAGCGTCGTCGGCGGGACCGACGTCCTCGCCACGCTCCCTGCGGGCCTGCTCACGCTGCTCGCGGGCCAGGCGCCACAGGAAGTCGGGGTCGTCGTCGGGTGCCACGGGCTGTCCCGGCCGGCGTCGGCCGCGAGGGGCTGCGCCCGGGAACCCGCCGCGGGCTGCGGGAGCCGCGGCCGCCGAGCGGCGAGACCGGCTGTAGGCGATCCACGCCAGCGGCCCGAAGTACACCAGCACCACGATGATGATCACCCACAACCACTTCGGGATCCCACCCCGGTCGCGCTCGTCGCTCGTGGCGAAGTCGCTGAGGGCGTAGACGAGCAGGGCGAAGGCGGCGATGACTGCGAGTACGCGGAGCATCCCTCCAGCCTAAGCGTTTAGTCTGGGAGCGTGCCCTTCATCATCTACTCCGTCCTGCGTCTGGCCCTCATCGTCGCCGTCGGGTTCGTGCTCTACCTGGTCGGCATGCGCGGCTGGCTGCTCGGCGTGGTGGCCATCGTGGTGGCGCTGCTGGTGTCCTACCTGGCGCTGCGCCGCCAGCGCGAGGCCGCGGCGCTGTACCTCGCGACGCGTCGCAGCGACCGTCAGGCGAGCGGCGTGCAGCTCAACGAGCGGCTCGACCGCGACAACGCCGCGGAGGACGACGCGATCGACGGTCGCACGACGCCGGTCACCTCAGAGCGCGAGACCGAGCCCGAGAAGTAGGCCGAAGCCGAGCTCGTACATGCCGGTCCCGGCGAGGACCGGCACGAGCAGCAGCCCGCGCGCCCCGGCGACCACCGGGATGGAGAGCAGCACCGCGGGGAAGGCGAGCAGCAGCACGATGACCGCCCACCCGTTCGCGAAGGCGCACAGCACGCCGAGCAGCAGCGGCAGCCAGATCATCGCCACGTACAGGCGCCGGGCCCGGAACTCTCCCAGCCGCACCGCGAGGGTGCGCTTGCCCGCGACCATGTCGGTCGGGACGTCGCGGATGTTGTTGACCATGAGGATCGCGCAGGCCAGCAGACCGACGGCGACGGCGCCGAGGACCGCGGGGACGCTGACACGGTCCGCCTGGGTGTACGTGGTCCCGAGCACGGCCACGAGACCGAAGAACACGAAGACGCCGACCTCGCCGAGGCCGCGGTACCCGTAAGGGTTCTTGCCGCCGGTGTAGTACCAGGCCGCGGCGATGGCGAGCGCGCCGACGAGCAGCAGCCACCAGTGGCCGGTGATCAGCACGAGCACCAGCCCGGCGAGCGCCCCCACCCCGAAGGACGCGAAGGCCGCCGTCCTGACCTGCGACGCCTGCGCCGCCCCGGAGCCGGTCAGCCGCAGCGGACCCACCCGGTCGAGGTCGGTGCCGCGGATGCCGTCCGAGTAGTCGTTCGCGTAGTTGACGCCCACCTGGAGGGCGACGGCGACCACGAGCGCGAGGAGCGCTGCGCCCAGGTGGAAGCCGTCGATCTGCGCGGCGGCGCCCGACCCGACGATCACCGGGGTCGCAGCGGCAGGGAGGGTGCGGGGGCGTGCGCCCGCGACCCACTCGGAGGAGGTGGCCATGTGGCTCCGTTCAGCGTTCGGACGTCGAGGTCGGTCGACCGAGCCGACGCGCCGCGAGCAGCGCGACCGCCCGGCGGTCGACCTTGCCGGGTCCGCGGAGCGCGAGCGCGTCGGTGACGACGACGTGGCGCGGTGCGGCCGGTGCACCCAGGGTATCGGTGACCACTGCCCGGGCCTGGGCGAGCAGGGTGTCCTCCGACACGTCCGCGGCGCCGGGAGCCACGGTCACCACGGCGACCACCACCTGGCCCCACTCCGGGTCCGGCAGCCCCACGACGCAGGCCTCGCCGACCTCGTCGAGACCGGTGAGCGCCGCCTCGACCGCCGCGGGGGCGACGTTGACGCCCCCGGTGATGACCACGTCGTCGGCCCGGCCGAGCACGGTGAGGGTCCCGTCGGCCGCGACCTCGCCGAGGTCGCTCGTCCGGAACCACCGTGCCCCTGTCCCCACGGCCACGAAGGCCGCCGCCGTCGCGACCGGGTCGTCGACGTAGCCGTCGGCCAGCACGGGGCCGCTCAGCTCGACGCGGCCGTCGACCGTGCGCACCCGCACGCCGTCGAGAGGATGCCCGTCGTACACGCACCCGCCGGCGGTCTCGCTCATGCCGTAGGTGGTCACGACCTGGACGCCGGCGTCGCGCAGCGCGGCGCGGACGGTCGGTGGGGTCGCCGCGCCCCCGAGGAGCACGGCGTCGAAGCCGGCGAGCGCCTCGAGCCCGGCAGGGGAGCCCGCGCGCGCCTCGGCGAGCAGCCGGTGCACCTGCGTGGGGACGAGGGAGGTGAGGCGTCGTCCCGGGGCCAGCCGCGCGGCAGCCTCCGCGAAGGCTGTCCCGCGGAACCCTGCGGAGAGGTCGAGGACCACGGGCTCGGTCCCGGCGAGGACGGAGCGCGCCACGACCTGCAGCCCCGCGACGTGGGTGGTCGGCAGGGCGAGCAGCCACGCGCCGTGCCCGCCGAGGCGGGCGGCGGTGGCCTCGCCCGAGGCGCGCAGCGCCGTGGCGGAGATCTTCACCCGGCGCGGCTCGCCCGTCGACCCGGAGGTCGGCACGACCACGCACGCGTCGTCCGAGCCCACGGGCGCGGCGAACGCCTTCTCCACCCGCCGACGCGCCGCGCGGAACGCGGTGCTCGTCGTCTTCGCGGTGTTCTCTGACGAGTCCTTCACCGACTCAGCCTAGGTCGCGCCCTACTCTTGTCACGACCCGCAGCAGCCGACCACCGTCGTCCGCTGCACAGCACCAGCCGGTCTCCCGGCCTGTCACAAGGAGCACCCACGTGCAGCGACCCACCCGCACGCCGATCGCCACCCTCCGGCGGGACCGTCGGACGACGCTCGCCGCCGCGCTGGTCTCGACCGCGCTGCTGCTCGCCGGCTGCTCGGGGTCCGGCGGCGCCACGGCGACCGCCGGGGTGACCCCGGACGCGACCGCAGACCGGTCCGCGGCCCCCGACCCGGCGCTGCCCACCACGTGGCCGCTCACCGGTGTGGCCTCCGAGGAGATCGCCAACCGGCCGGCCCTCGCGGTGAAGATCGAGAACTCGCGCGAGGCCCGCCCGCAGACCGGCCTGGAGAACGCCGACGTCGTCTGGGAAGAGGTCGTCGAGGGTGGCGTCACGCGCTACATCGCGGTCTACCACTCCCAGCAGCCCGAGGTCGTCGGGCCGATCCGCTCGGTGCGCCCCATGGACGCCCACATCATCGCGCCGCTGCACGGCCTCATGGTGTTCTCCGGCGGGCAGCCGCCCTTCGTGGACGCCGTCGCGGGCAGCGGGCTGCAGGTGGTCTCCAACGACCGCGGCGACGCCGGGTTCTCGCGGTCGACCGACCGCCGCGCCCCGCACAACGTCTACGGTGCGCTCGCCGAGTTCGCCGGCCAGGCCGACGCCGACCACCTCGACTCCCCGGCGCAGCAGTTCCTCTTCGCGGAGGACGCCACCACGGCCTCCACGGCGGCCGGGACCCCGGCGTCGGTGCTCGGGATCCGGATGTCCGGCTACAGCACGCCGTCCTGGGCCTTCGACGCGGCCTCGGGCCGGTACCTGCGCTCCGAGGGCACCACGCCCGCCGTGTCGGTCACGGGGGAGCAGCTCGCCGCGACGAACGTCGTGGTCCTCTCCGTCCCGGTGGTCGACACGGAGTTCCGCGACCCCGCGGGGACCCCGGTCCCGGAGACCCAGGTCATCGGCACGGGCGAGGCGCTCGTCGTCTCGGGCGGGATGTCCGTCCCGGCGACGTGGAGCAAGGAGAGCACCCTCGCACCGGTCACCCTGACCGGGGCCGACGGCGAGCCGGTCTCGCTGGCGCCCGGCAACACCTGGGTCGAGCTCGTCCCGAGCAACGGCGGCGAGTACACGGTCGGATGACTCATCCGTCAGGCTGACCCGGGACGAGCCGGGTCAGCCTGACGCATGACAGGGGGGCCAGCGGGACCAGCCGCGGGCTGGATGTGCCGGTGCGCGCGGCTGGGCAGGATCGAGTCATGGCAACCTTCACGCACCCCAGGCTCCCCGTCCGCCCGGCCAGTACCCCACGCGCAGCCCGGACCGCCCGCAAGACCGTCACGTCCCGCGCCGTCACCGGCTACGACTCGACCGGCGAGCCCCGCCGGGCCGCGTCCGTCCTGCCGGTCCTCGTGGCCTTCGGGGCGCTCGTCGCGCTCTCGGTCGGCGCCGCGTACTTCGGCCGCGAGGCGCTCGTGCTCCTCGGGTCGTTCCTCCAGGGCTGACCCAGGCTCCGGACGCCCGCCCGGCCAGGAGCGGCCCGCCCGCCCAGGAGCAGCACTCAGAAGTAGTACGGGTACGCCGACCAGTCCGGGTCGCGCCGCTCCAGGAACGCGTCGCGCCCCTCGACCGCCTCGTCCGTCATGTAGGCCAGGCGCGTCGCCTCGCCCGCGAAGACCTGCTGCCCCGCGAGACCGTCGTCTGCCAGGTTGAAGGCGAACTTGAGCATCCTGATCGCCTGCGGCGACTTCGTCGCGATGGTGCGCGCGTACTCGAGCGCCAGGTCCTCCACGTCGTCGTGGTCGGCCACCTCGTTGACGGCACCCCACTCGTACGCGTCCTGCGCCGAGTACTCCCGCGCCAGGAAGAACACCTCGCGCGCCCGCTTCTGCCCCACCTGCCGTGCGAAGAGCGCCGAGCCGTAGCCCGCGTCGAAGGACCCGACGTTCGCGTCGGTCTGCTTGAACCGTGCGTGCTCGCGGCTCGCGATCGACAGGTCCGCCACCACGTGCAGGGAGTGGCCGCCGCCGGCAGCCCACCCGTTGACGACCGCGATGACCACCTTGGGCATGGTCCGCATGAGCCGCTGCACCTCGAGGATGTGCAGGCGCCCGGCCTGGGCCGGGTCGATGTGGTCAGCGGTCTGCGCGGCGGCCCCGGAGTCGTCGGCCGTCGTGTAGCGGTACCCGTCGCGGCCCCGGATGCGCTGGTCGCCGCCCGAGCAGAACGCCCACCCCCCGTCCTTGGGGCTCGGTCCGTTGCCGGTGAGGATCACCGCGGCGACGTCAGAGGTCATGCGGGCGTGGTCCATCACCCGGTGCAGCTCGTCGACGGTGTGCGGGCGGAACGCGTTGCGCACCTCGGGCCGGTCGAAGGCGATGCGCACCACGGGCAGGTCGCGCTCCTGCCCACCGGTCCGGTCGACGCCCCGGTGGTAGGTGATGTCGGTGAGGCCCTCGAAGCCGGTGACGAGCCGCCACCGGGAGGGGTCGAAGGTCTGGGACACCGGTGCGGGGAGTGAGCTCACCGGACCACCATAGGCGAGGAGGGCCCGGAGCACAGGCGACCAGAGCGCGAGCGACCTCGTCACGAAACATGCCGGTCACAGAGCGTCGCTAGGGTCTGCGGGTGACCACGCCGACGCGCCGCCAGCCCCGGGGTGCCGCGCGCCGCGACGCGATCGTCACCGCGGCCGCCGCGCTCGTCCTCGACGTGGGTCCCGCGGCCCTCACCCACCGGACCATCGCGCAGCGCGCCGACGTGCCGCTCGCCGCGACCACCTACTACTTCGCGTCCCTCGACGACCTCGTCGGGGCAGCCGGGACCCTCCTCGCCGAGAGCTGGGCGACGCACGCCGACCGCGTCGTCGAGACCCTCGTGGCCGAGGTCGCCCCGGCCGGCAGCACCGAGAGCGACGAGCCCGCAGGAGACCACAGCGCAGGCGACCCGCCCCCGTCGATGACGGTCGAGCGCCGGTGCGCGGTGCTCGTCGACGC
>Ga0308157_10006184_pt1 | contig 14490 bp, 9 predicted proteins | sample PhyBR1_FD_201035 | JGI IMG/M metagenome (GOLD analysis project Ga0308157, IMG submission 201035) | Phyllosphere microbial communities from UC Gill Tract Community Farm, Albany, California, United States - DLSLB.R1 | ecosystem: Host-associated > Plants > Phyllosphere > Unclassified | place: USA...
ATCCGTCGTGTGTAGATCATCAGGTTCGTGTGACGCAGAATGTTGCCAAAGGTTTGGTTTTTGGAGTGTTGGATGTAGCCAAAAGAGAAATCGTTTGGTTAGAGATGACTTTCGGAGGTCAGGTTGTTGGAGGTTTGGATTTTAAAGGAGTTCAGTCTCTATTGTCAAAATTGACCAGCAAATTGAATATTGGTAATTTATTACAGCTAAAAGCGGAAGCTCAGGGCTTAATGATTACCGAAAATGAAATCGCTGATGAGGTGTATACAGCAAAATGGGCGATGAACCCGGCGGTTGTGACGCAATTATTGGTGGATTAGGTATAGAGGTTCAAAGAGGCAAAGGTTCAAAGGTTTTTGTAGAGGCGCATTGCCGTGCGTCTCCGCAAAGATTGTAAAATTTAATCTCGCAAAGGCGCAAAGGCGCAAAGTTTTTTTTGCCACAGATTATGAGGATTAAAAGGATTTTTATCTGCTGAATCTGCGAGAAAAAAATCTTTGAGATACAGTAACCACAAAGTTTGTCATTTCGACGTAAGGAGAAATCTCCACAAGTAACTCCGCAATGAAAAGCCAATCTTTGTAGAGCTTCTGCGGAGATTTCTCCTCTGTCGAAATGACAAAATTGAGGAGAAACTAAAAGAAAATTAATCTACGCAAAATAACTGCGCAGTAGCATTTAACCTTTGTACTATCAAAACAACAAAAAAATGAAAACACAAATAAACGGAACAGATATACTAGAATTAGGATTTCCAGAAGGAAAAATAATTGGGATTGCCTTAAAAATAAACAGCAAAAGAAACGGATTTACAAGAGACGAAATGATTACAAATTTCAAAAACGTCTTAGAAACTCCGGAGAATTATATAGACGATAAAATCTTCAGCAAACTGGCTGTGGCATTAATCGAAAAATCGAATGAAAAACCAGAAGATTTCATTGCTTTAAATCAGAATCCGAATGCGTATTCGGCTTACGGATTAGAGTATATTGAAGACGGAGCCAGAAAACAAATGGAGGTGGCCATGAAACTGCCTGTTACGGTTGCTGGAGCTTTAATGCCAGACGCACATCAGGGTTACGGATTACCGATTGGCGGAGTTCTAGCCACAAAAAATGCCATTATTCCGTATGGTGTAGGTGTCGATATTGGGTGTAGAATGGCGTTGTCGGTTTATGATATTCCAGAAGATTTTTACTTTGAAAACGAAGCTAAATTCAAAAAAGAATTGATTGCGAATTCTATTTTTGGAGCGGGTCACGGATTTCACGGTCAGTACAAATCAGATCATGCGGTTTTGGAGAACGAGACTTTCAATATGAATCCGTTTGTGAAGAATTTGAAAGATAAAGCCTGGTCGCAATTAGGATCTTCGGGTGGTGGAAATCACTTTGTGGAATTCGGAATCATGGAATTTGCCCAAGACGATGCGGTTTTGAATATCCCAAAAGGAAAATACGTCGCTTTGTTAACGCATTCTGGTTCACGTGGAATGGGAGCCACAATCGCTGGACATTATACTAAAATCGCCAAAGACGAATGTAAACTTCCAGAAATGGCCAAAAACTTAGCGTATCTGGATATGAATTCACAATTAGGACAAGAATATTGGCTGGCGATGAATTTGGCGGGAGATTACGCTTCGGCTTGTCATGAGATTATCCATAACAAAATGGAACGCGCTTTGGGTGCGACGATTTTAGCCAAAGTCGAAAACCACCATAATTTCGCCTGGAAAGAAATCTGGAACGGCGAAGAAGTGATCGTACATAGAAAAGGAGCAACCCCAGCCGGAAAAGGCGTTATGGGAATCATTCCGGGAAGTATGACCGCACCGGGATTTTTGGTGAGAGGAAAAGGCGAGGAGAACGCCATAAATTCGGCTTCGCATGGGGCAGGAAGACAAATGAGCCGAACTCAGGCTATCAAAAACATTACAAAAACCGAAATGCAGTCCATTCTGAAAGATCATGGCGTTACGCTTATTGGTGCTGGTCTGGACGAAGCGCCAATGGCGTATAAAGATATCAATCAGGTAATGGAAGCACAGCAGGATTTAGTGGATGTGGTTGCCAAATTTACGCCTAAGTTGGTCAGAATGGCAGATGATGGAAGTCGTGAGGACTAATGGTCAGTGATCAGTTTTTTAGTGTTCAGTGTAGAGACGCACTGCAGTTCGTCTAACACAACGTTTCCTCATTTTATGTCATTTCGAGGAACGAGAAATCTTCGCAAGTAACTCCGCAACGAAAGTTCAAGCTTTGTCGAGCTTCTTACGGAGATTTCTCCTCTGTCGAAATGACAAACGTTACGCAAAAAAACTTTGCGACTCCGCGACTATGCGAGATTTTTTTACCACAAAGGCATAAAAATATTTCACGCAGATTCGGCAGATTCGGCAGATTCGGCAGATTTGTTTAGATTTTTTTTTAAAATAATCTGCGAGCATTTGCTTAAATCTTTTTTAATCTGCGTGAAACAAAAACTCCTTAGTAGCAAAAAATAAAAAATAATATAAAGTTCCAAAGAGGAAAAAAACTTAGAATCTCAGCCTCTCAGAACCTTAGCAACTTTAAAAAAAAATGAAAACATACATAGACATAGGAATCAACCTAACCAACAAACAATTCCAAAACGACATAGACGATGTTGTACAAGACGCAGTCGATGCCGACGTATCGCAAATGATACTCACGGGCACAAGCGTCAGAAACAGTGAAGAATCCGCAAAGATTGCCAGGCAGTATCCGGGCGTGTTGTATGCGACTGCCGGAATTCACCCGCATGATGCGAAGAGTTTCGACGCACAAAGCATTTCGAAACTAAAGAGTTTATTACAGCAGAAACACGTAGTTTCAGTAGGCGAATGCGGACTCGATTTTGATCGTGACTTTTCGCCCCGAAACAAACAGGAAGAATGTTACAAAGCCCAGTTAGAATTGGCGATCGAAGTACAGAAACCTTTGTTTTTGCACGAAAGAGCTGCTTTTACAAGATTTATGGACATCACAAAAGACTATTTGCCGAAACTGCCAAAAGGTGTTGTGCATTGTTTTACAGGAAGTCTGCAAGAAGCCAAAACCTATCTCGACAACGGATTTTATCTGGGTTTTACAGGATCGATTTCAGATGCAAAGCGTTTCAGTCATTTAAAAGAAGTCATTCAGTACGTACCGCTCGACCGAATGATGATCGAAACGGATGCGCCGTTTATGCTTCCTAAAAATGTCCCGAACAGCCTCTTGAAGAAATACCACGAACGCCGTTGCGAACCTGCTTTTGTGTCTTACGTTGCCGGAACAATTGCACAGTTTAAAGGAATTCCTTTGGCTAAAGTAGCGGAGGAAACGACTAAGAATGCTAAGAACTTTTTTGGGATTTAACAACAAAAAATAAAAACTTAAAAATATCAAGCAAAAGAAAACTTTGCGGCTTCGCGACTTTGCGAGATTAAAAAATAAACAGCTTTCAAATCACGTATTATTACTTGGTTTAAAGCTTTTTTGTTTATTTACATTTGAAACCAGTCATGAAAGAAAAAATACTCCAAAAATTAAAAGAAATAGAACTGCAAAAAGACGTAGAAATACTCTTTGCTGTAGAATCAGGAAGCCGTGCCTGGGGATTTGCTTCTCCGGACAGCGACTACGATATTCGATTTATCTACAAACACAAACCCGAGTACTATTTATCGCTTTGGGAAAAACCGGACGTAATTGAATTCATGACCGAAGACGATCTTGATGGTTCCGGGTGGGATTTACGGAAAGCCATAAAATTATTAGCAAAATCTAATGCACCTTTGATTGAGTGGTTGTTTTCGCCAATTGTGTATTATGCAAATGATGATTTTGCAAAACAAATGCGGGAGATAGCCACGGAATGTTTCTCGCCAATAGCGGTTTTACACCATTATTTAGGAACGACAAAGAATTTCATTGAAGTCTGCGAAATGGAGGAAGTAAAACTAAAAAGTTATTTCTACGCCTTACGCACCGCTTTAGCCGGAAAATGGATTATAGAAAACAATACATTTCCGCCCGTTGCTTTTGCCGATTTATTGCCAATTGCACCGAAAAACATACAGGAAAAAATACTGGAATTACAACAAATAAAAGCTACTAAGGGCGAAAAATACCTGCACCCAAAAGAAACTTTGATAACTAATTTTTTATTGGAAACGGTGAAGTTTAATCAGGAAAATGCAAGTAAGTTGGGGAGTGGGAAGAAGATGGCTGAGGAGTTGGATTTGTTTTTTAGGGAAATTATTAATTAAGGTATATATGAAAATAGAGTCAATACACATCAACAATTTTCGATTGTTAAAAGATTTTAAACTAGATTTAGAAGAAAAGTTATCACTTGTATTGGGAAAAAATAATACAGGTAAAACTTCAATGCTTACTTGTTTAGACAAATTCATTAACAATCATAATGACAAGAATAAAATTAAAGCGCAAGATTTTAATTTGGACTACAAGAAAGAATTAGAAGCTTTAATTACAAGTCCAACTGCCATTAATAATGATGAAGATTACAATAAAAAGATTTATGGAATCAGACTAAGACTTGTTCTTGCTTATGATGAAGAAGATGATACTTCAACTATTTTTGATTTAATGATGGATTTAGAACCTGATCATAATAAAATCATATTGGGTTATGAATATACTCTTCATTTTGAAAAGTATGAGGAAATGAGAAAAGAGTATCAAGCTTTTTTGTCTTCTGAAAGAGCCATGAAAATTAAAAATGGGAAAAAAGTCAATGATGAAATATCAAGTAAATTATTCGATTATTTTTTCAAAAATTATCAGGACAAATTTTTTAAGTTAAGATGGAAAAGTATTGATTATGATTATAAGAAATCAGTTATAATTGAATCTAATTTTAATGATTTAGAAGCAAGTAAACTTAAAAATAATTTAAAAGATATTATTAATTTCAAATATATAAGCGCCAAAAGAGGAGTAACAAATAAAGAAAACGAAAAAACACTTTCTTCACAAACGTCTGAAATCTATGAACGAAGTGAGAAAAATGATGAAGATGAAGAAAAGATAAAAGAATTCAAAGATGCGATAGAAAAAACTGACATCGTTTTAGGTGCAGTTTATGAAGGTCTTTTTAAAGAAGTAATAGATAACGTTAAACTCTTTGGTGGAGTTAAAAAAGATGAATCAGTTATAAAGATTATATCAACACTTGAGCATCGAGAATTATTAAAAGGAAATACAACAGTCATGTATAATCATAACAAAACTGATTTTCCAGAGCATTATAATGGTTTAGGCTATATGAATCTTATTAGTATGATATTTGAAATTCAGATATTGGTATCTGAATTTAGAAGAAGGAAAGATGAAAAGCCAGCTAGTATAAATTTATTATTAATTGAAGAGCCAGAAGCACATACTCATCCTCAAATGCAATATGTTTTTATACAAAACATAAATAAACTTTTAGATGTAGGTATACCAATTGAGAAAAATGAAAAAGGAGAAATCATTAAGAGTCAATTTTTTCAATATGTTATTAGTACACATTCTTCACATATTGTATCTAATTGCCAAGATTTTAATGTTATAAAATATTTAAAAAAAGAAAATTTAAATGACATCAAATCGAAAAATTTAAAAGATTTAGAAAAAGAGTATAGCGAAGCTGGCGAAGAAAAAAATTATCGTTTTTTAAAGCAATACTTGACGCTTAATCGAGCAGAATTATTTTTTGCTGATAAAGCTATTTTTATTGAAGGTGATACGGAAAGAATATTATTACCTGCTATGATGAAGAAAATCGATAATGAAGAAGTTAAAATAGATAATGAACTTGACTTATTGTCTCAAAATATATCAATTGTCGAAGTTGGTAACTATGCTAATATTTTTGAAAGATTAATAAATTTTATTGGTTTAAAATCGCTAGTTATAACAGATTTAGATTCAGTAAAAAAAGATTTTGTGCGTAATAAAGATGGTAGTATTAGAAAAACAAAAAAAGGCATAGAGAGAAAAGCTAATTTTAGTTGCAAAGTAGGTGAAGCAGAAAAAACGTCAAATCCAACGTTACTTTTCTTTTTTCCACAAACTTTAGTGCCATTTCAGAAAATTTTAGAGAAAAAATTTGAAGAGAAGAGATTTTTTAAAGAATTAGTATGGAGAGAAGACTCAAAAGGTTTTTTACAATTAGCTGTTCAGATTGAAGAAGATGGATATTGCGCAAGAAGTTTTGAAGACGCTTTTTTTCATTTGGAAAAAAATAAAAAATTTATAAAAGATAATAGAAGTAAGTTTATTGGGATTAAAAACCTTATACACTTTTATGACATTTCTAAAGATGCATATTTTTTAGCTGAAGAATGTATTGAAAGCAAAGGTTCTTTCGCAATTGATATTCTAAGAAATAGTAATGAAAAGTTTTCTAATTGGCAAATACCTGCATATATAAAAGAAGGACTACTATGGTTAAAGAAAGATTAGAAATAAAAAAACAACAGCTTGAAGTTTTTCAAATTTTAGAGCACATAGATAATGGAAACCATTTTTTGTTAAGTGGTGGAGCTGGTAGCGGAAAAACATATTCTTTGGTTTCAATAATTAGACAAGTTTTAGATGAACAGCCAACAAGTCAAATAGCCTGTATAACCTATACAAATTCAGCTGTAAAGGAAATTCAAGAGAGGGTTGATCATAAGAACTTAAAAGTGTCAACGATACACGATTTTTTATGGGATTGCATCAAAAATTTTCAAAGAGAATTGAAAGTGCGTTTAATTGAATTAGCAAAAGATGATAAAGAAACAGATTTCCATTTAGACAACCCAGATATATCCATTTTTGAAGGAAAGAATATTGAATATAAAGAATTTGTTAGGTTAGGAGATGGCATTATTTCACACGATGAATTGCTCGTATTAGCAGAGGCTATGTTTGCTAATTATCCTAAACTTTGTGATAGTATCAATGATAAGTTTAATTTTATTTTTGTAGATGAGTATCAAGATACAGACAGAAAAGTAGTCGAAATTTTATTGGATCATCTTGATAAATCAAAGAAAAAGAATAAATCTATTATAGGTTTTTTTGGAGATACTATGCAATCTATATATGATGATGGTATTGGAAATTTAAAAATCTATTTAGACAAACCTAATTCTAAATTAAAAGAAGTTGTAAAACCTGACAATAGAAGAAATCCTAGAAAAGTATATGAGTTAGCAAATAAACTACGAACAGATACATTAACTCAAAAGCATTCAAGTGATTCAAAAGCTCCCAATATGCTTTCTAGTAAAAAGGTAAAAGAAGGAGAAGTTTTATTTTTGTATTCAGTAGGGGCAGATTTACCTAAACTCAAAAATTATCTTTCTGGAATTAATAGTGATGTAAAGTGGAATTTTGATGATTCTATAAGTACTAAGGAATTAAATTTGACACACAATCTTATCGCTTCACAAGCGAAATTTTCTACTTTAATGGATATTTATGATAAAGATAAATTTATCGAGCATTTATCTAAGATTAGAAAATATTTAAAAATTAGAGCTATTGAGATTGATGATAACACAACAGTTAATCAGGTTTTTACACAAATTACGAAAAATGTTAAAGCTGAAATTGAGAGTAAAAGTCTAAGTCATTTTACTGTATTAAAGTATTTAGAAAAATTAAAGACTTTACATTCTACGCAAAGTGAATGTTTAAATGTTTTAATTCAAAAATTAAAGCCAATTAAAGAGGATAAAATAGATTCTTCAAAAAAATATTTAATCAATGAATTCAAAAACAATACCGGTATCATGGACATTGATTATGTTTATGATATTAGAACACTGAAAGATGTTGAAAGAGAGTTAGATGAAGAACTTTATAAATCAGTAAAAGATGAACCTTTTATTAAACATAAAAAACTTTATGCATTCAAAGAAAATCTTGTAGATGATAAAAAAGAATCGGAGGATGAAGAAAATAAAAAAGGTTCAAAACGAGATAATTTAATTAAACATTTATTTAGGATTCAGCATACGCTCTTGTATTATGAAAGTAAAAATTTTTCCGAATTTTTTAGAATAATTAAAAAGAATGGAATAAAAATTAATTCTATAGAAGAGAAAAGAAAGCTTAAAGAAGATATAGAGAAATTATTAAAAAATAAAGCTACAACTACTGGAGAAGTCATTGACAAAGCAGATGAATTGAAAATAGTTATAAAAAATGACAAGCGCTTAAATGATTTTATAGAATCCTCCGAATATATTTATAATAGAGTAAGACAGGTTCCTTATCAAGAGTTTATCAATTTGTATAATTACTTAGAAGGATTTACACCTTATTCAACGCAACATAAAACAAAAGGTTCTGAATATGATAATGTATTAATTGTTTTAGATAATGGTAATTGGCCAAAATATAATTTTAAATATTTGTTTGAAAATGCAAAAGATAAAGAAGAAATTATTGAAAGAACTCAAAAGTTGTTTTATGTATGTTGTACTAGAGCAAAAGAAAATCTAGCTGTTTATTATTTAGATCCTTCACAAAATGCATTAATTACTGCTGAAAAATGGTTTGGAGGTAACATTATTGACTTAGATAAAATATGATTGATATAGAATTCCTAAAATCCCAAAACCTAATCCTTTTCGAAGTCATTTCAGGAAGTAAATCTTTTGGGTTAAATACACCAACATCAGATACCGATATAAAAGGCGTTTATTATCTCCCAAAAGAAAAATTCTTTGGGCTGGATTATATTCCGCAGATTAGTAATGAAACCAATGATGAGGTGTATTACGAAATTGGCCGTTTTGTTGAATTACTGCTTAAAAACAATCCTAATATTCTGGAGATTCTGGCTTCGCCGGAAGACTGTATTTTGTACAAACATCCATTGATGGAGCATTTGCAATTGGAGGATTTTCTGTCGAAACTCTGCAAAGATTCTTTTGCGGGTTATGCCGTAACGCAAATCAAAAAGGCGAGAGGTTTAAACAAGAAAATCGTAAATCCGCTGCCAAAGGAAAAGAAAAGCCTTTTGGATTTTTGTTATGTTTTAGAAGATTATAAAACCGTTTCGGTATTAGAATTTCTGACGGAAAATGATTTAAAGCAGGAACAGATTGGTTTGGTCGATCTTCCCAATTCAAAAGGAATGTTTGCGATGTTTTACGATTCCGGGAAAACATTGGGTTACAAAGGCATTATTCAGAAAGAAAACTCCAATGAAGTTTCGCTTTCATCGATTCCAAAAGGTGAAAAACTAATCGGTTATTTATCCTGCAATCAGGACGGATATTCCAAATACTGCAAAGAATACACTGAATACTGGAACTGGATCGAAAAACGCAATGAAGACCGCTACAACACCAATCAGCAGCATGGTAAAAATTACGACAGCAAAAACATGATGCACACCATTCGGCTTTTGCAGACCGCAGAACAGATTCTGTCAACAGGAAAATTAAATATACGAGTTTCAAACCGCGAGGAACTGCTTGACATTAAAGCTGGAAACAGGGAATACAATGATTTACTCGAAATCGCAGATAATCTAATTGCTTCAATCGAAAATCATTATCAAACATCAACTTTGCCTGAAAAACCGGATGAAGAAAAAGCGATTCAGACTCTAATTAAAATCAGGGAAGAGTTCTATTCGTAATAACAGCAGCTAAAGAGGGAAAGAAATCTTAATATTAAAATCTTTATATTTGCATTATTAATGCATGAAACATGAATTACAAAATATCATTTCAGGAAAGGGCCAGGTTAGGCATGGAGATACTATCCAAACAATCTCCAACTACCTTAGAAAAAGCAAGAGCCCAAGCGGAACGTTTGAGTCAGGCAAGCAAATCAAAAGAGAAGAAACAGCGTTAATAAAACAATTCTGTAATCGAAATAGCTTCTGGATTACTTCGATAAATATCAATGCTTTTATTTCTTCCGGCGCTGAACAAAAAGTTTATCTTCAAAATAAGCATAAAGTAATTAAGCTAAATGATAGTATTTATTACGAATGCTGGGAAGATTATTTAAATAATTTATTGCTTAATAATTATTTTTTCCCCGATACCGCATATCAATTAATCGGTTTTTATGAACTTTCCAATGTGATTTATGCCGTGGTAGAACAAAAGTTTGTTGAATCTGACAGTATTACAGAATTAGAAAATGTAAAACTATTTTTGACTTCAAATGGTTTTATTAATTCAAGAAATAATGATTATTTGCATCCTGAACTTGGAATAATATTAGAGACTTACATGATGAGAATGTTTTGACACAAGAGAATACTTTAAAATTTATCGATACCGTTTTCTATATTACAGAACAATTTTATCGATAAAAAATATTTAAAGATTCTACCAATAAAAAACCTAAACCCTGCCAATACCAATTGGCGGGGTATTTTTTTGGAATAGGTTTTTAATTTTATAAAAAATAAATTTCTGTACATAATATAGACATATTCTACAGAATCTTGTCATTTCGAGGAACGAGAAATCTTCGCGAGTAACTCCGCAGCATATTGCCAATCTTTGTAGAGCTACTTGCGAAGATTTCTCCTTACGTCGAAATGACAAACTCTATGAAAACAAACTTTGAAAATAGCTAAACTATGTGAATTTAAAATAGTGAAACGCCTTTAAACGTAAGGAAAGACTATGTTTCTATGTGTTGAAAATAATTATGCAGAAGAGTTTACTTCTAATATTTTTTTAACATTAAAAAGACATTATTTTAAGGAAAAATTACTCTAAAATTCTTACTTTACCATTTCAAAATAAAAGCCGGTATTAATGAATATAAGCATCTCAGTTAAACAATTAGGAAAAAAACATCCGCTCCTGCAGGAAAAAAGTATAGCGCTGGCGATAGAAAATCCTGTAATTACAACGCAAAAGCTCATAGAATTGATTGTAGATCATCAGGTACAATTATTCCATGCATCTTCATTTGAGTTTGAAGACGAAGACAAAATCCATCTTCCAAAAGAAAATTACCTTCCCATCTTAACCGATACTGGAAAAGTTGGTTTTGGCGCAATTTACAACCACAACAAAGTAAATCTTGTCAAAGCGCAGGAAACTGCCCTTCAGGCTTTTGAAGACGGAATGTACGCCATCTTTTACGGAGATGATCAGCTGGAAACCTTACATCAGGAAATCAACCTCGAAGAAAATAAAGCGATTACATTTATCAGGCTTACGTTTTTGGCAGGGAGTTATTGGTAGGAAGGAATATAGAGAATAGAATATAGAGAATAGATAATAATCTGTAATAAGCGTCACGTATAAAATCTATTTTCTTTATTCTATTTTCTCAAAAAAAAAATCTAAAATTTAAAATATCAAAACATGACGATAGAAGATCTTTTAAAAAGTAAAAAAATAGAAAACCCGCTTAAGAGGTTCAAAAAAGAATTAGAAGAAATTACGAATACAGGTTTTATTTCGCAGCTGCTGTCTAAAAGCAAACTGAAAAAAGAGGTTGCCGAATTTGGTCTTCTTTTACTGAAACTTAACGACAGCTATACCGGAGTTTATATTGCATTGGGTTCTAAGCATTGTACGGAGTTTGAAAAATACGTAAAAGCAGACATGTGGGAAGACAAAAATTACTACGATTTGCTGGTTTATTTTTTCGGAGCAGAAAGTGCGGTTTATGTAAAAGAAGCATGGAACAGGCTTCCGCAGAAAATGTATCAGGACGGGTATGCCAGACGTTCTTTCAGAGCGCCCAACAATAACTTATTTTTATTGGTGAATCAGGTTAACTTTTTGCGTTCGCTGCTTGGCGGACCCAGTATTTACAATTACCAAAACAGCAGTTATTATGATTTAAGTATCGAAGACCAGATCCGGTACGATACTGAATTGCATAATCCGGCGAATCAGTTTATGTTTTGGTCTTCGGCATTGGAGCAGGGTAAAGAAGGGCTTTTTCAGCTGTTTGAGGATATCATTTTCAACAAAGACCCAAGGGGAAAAGTATCACGAAATATCATCAAAGCACTTTTAAATACAGAGAAAAAAGAATGCTGGGAACTGGTCGAAAAATTACTGTTGGCAGCACAAAGACAGGAAGGTCTGCGCCAGACAGTTCTCGAAGCGCTTGACGAAACCAGTATTGGCGCATTGCAATATATGATCAACGTGATTTTAGAAAACAAACTAACGCGTTTTTCATCAGTCGTGCGTGCCATTGATACCTGGACCGGTTTGGGCTGGGAATCTGAAAAAGAAACTACGGTTCGAAATATCCTGCAGCTCGCAGCCGGATATTTTGCTAATCCGGAGTCGATTGCAAAAGGCATTCAGAGCAAAAACAACAATGAAGTGTATATGGCACTTTGGGCTCAGGGTGTTTTTGATGTTGAGAAAACGGTTCCGTTTCTGCATGAATTATTAGAAAACGGTTCGGTGGAGAAAAAATGTCTCGCCCTCAAATTTGCCGGAGAAACGGCAGATCCGTATATCGAAATGCCGATGTATTTTAAAGCTTTAGACCATGATAATCTTCAGGTTCTGGCTTTTGCATTGCCCCGAATGAATGCTTTGTTAAACGCCAATTCGAAATCTAAATATTATGTAGCAAATACAGATTATCCGCAATTTTTTGAGAAAGCCTATACTTTAGCGGAAGCGATAACAGAAAAAGAAAAAGTTTTTGAAAGCAAAGTGTTTTCATGGCTTACAGTGAAGTTTGAAAAAGATTCGCTTTACGCTGCGGCTATTTATTTAATAGGCGATAACAATGACCGACTGGAACTCGTATTAAATAAGTTTGAAAGTTTGTCACTGAATTTAAGAGAGCATCTGACACGTGAAATTTTAGGCAATTTCTATAGCTATTCCTATTACGCTTTGAAAAACGATAACGGAAAAGATAAAGTTCCAACTGATTTTCAAAGAGATTTTGCACTTCGCATCTTAAAAGACAGGGGAGAATCTTTGGTAGCTTCGGCCATTAATGTGTTGAACAGGGTTGCCATTTCAGAAACAGAATTAGAGATTTTTCAGGAACTGTTTAAGCGTAAAAACTCGACTTTAAAGAAAAACTTAATTGCTATTATTTTAAAACAGGAAGATGCTGGAATCGGAACTTTCATAAACCAGACTTTAGAAAAAGGTGATCTGGAACAACGTATGTCGGTTTTGGATTTGATGCTGCAGTTACAAAAAAGTAATAAACTGACCGATAAAGTAAATAATTGGGTAAAAGAATATTTGGCGCGACCGAAAATTACAGAGAAAGAAACCAAATTCTTAGAGCAGTTAGAACCGGAGAAAAAGAAAGATATTTTAAGCGCAGAAAACGGATACGGATTTTATACGCCAAATGAAATTTCGCCTTATGCACTGCCAAAACCGGAAGCTGATTCTTTATATTTAAAAGCAGTAAAAGCAGAACAATATGGTTTCTCAAAACCGATGGAGCATATTAAAAAGGAAATTGCAAAGCTTTACAAGCTGTACGAAGAAAACCGAAATTACGAATACGAAATCGAAAATTACGATAATAGTAAATCTACGGTTTTACTTGGAAATGCTTTTAACAGGCTCAGATACCTTAAGGATGAAAAAAATCCGGAAATTGCAGCGACCAATTATCCGTTGTACGAAGTCTGGTCGGGATGGTTTGAAAATTCGGGATTGGCAGAAAGAGATTTGTTTTTAATGACGCTTATCAGCAATTGTGACAGAAAGATTTTTCGTGATTTTCTGGAGAAACATGTTTTTTATTATAAAGAATTACTGCCGCACCAAAATAAAAGAGGGTACGATTGGGACAATGCAATTCTGCAGATTCTGAATGCCCTACAGCTTAAATATTCGTTTAAAGAAGAGACCGATTTCTTAATCGATGCCTGCAGTACTTTGTATGCCGATTTGCCAAAATCGATTCTGGAATTTGAATACAAACCCGGAAAAGACGAGTATTATTATAATAATGATAACGGAAACGGCTGGCAGAATCAGATTTTTTTTGATATTTATCTGAATAAAATAAATGTCGAAAACTTAACCAAAGAACAAAACATAAAAGTCTGGAACCTGTACCGATGGAGACAATTAAACGGACTGGAACGTAATATTCCGTACAACAAACCTCCAATGTATTTGTACTGCGCTGCTTTTGAGCAAAATGCAATTACTGAAGGAGAACTTTATGAAGGAATTCTGGAAAGTGACAGGATTTCTACATTAACCAGTGAAAACAAAAAGCATTACAGGCATATTGGTAGTGAAGAATTATTGATGAAGTTTCCGTTTTTGATTCCGATGATTGATAAAATCCGCGAAACATTTTTGGATGTTGAGGTTAAAAGAGGCGATTCGAATACTTCGGTTACGCATTTGGTGCAGAGTTTCCAAAAGATTTACGGCATCAATCGCCTGGTCGAAATGTTGATCGCACTTGGCAAAGCAAGTTTATACAAAGGCTATATTTATTCGTGGAGTTACACCGATTTGACCAA